>Ga0208514_100626_pt1 | contig 15829 bp, 22 predicted proteins | sample LakWasMet70_HOW9_2_FD_183900 | JGI IMG/M metagenome (GOLD analysis project Ga0208514, IMG submission 183900) | Freshwater sediment methanotrophic microbial communities from Lake Washington under simulated oxygen tension - Sediment Metagenome... | ecosystem: Environmental > Aquatic > Freshwater >...
ACCCGCTGCGCAACCACCTGGTGGACTTTCTGGTGGCGCGTTCCAAAGACCTGTCGCACGGCAAGGCGCCCGCACACCCGCCCACGGTGGAACCCGGCCGCGGCGCGCTGGTCGATGCGCCGGCCTCCGTCACGCTGAAAGCCGTCGCATGAGCACGGAACAAGCCCGCCCGCCGCTGCCGCCCTTCACGCTGGAAACCGCGAAGGAAAAGGTGCAGAAGGCCGAAGACGCCTGGAACAGCTGCGACCCCGACCGCGTGGCACTGGCCTACACCGAAGACTCGGTCTGGCGCAACCGCGCCGACTTCTTCTCGGGCCGGCCCGTGATCCGCGAGTTTCTGAAACGCAAGTGGGCCAAGGAGCTGGACTACCGGCTCAAGAAAGAACTCTGGGCCTTCACCGGCAACCGCATCTCGGTGCGCTTTGAATACGAATGGCACGACGACGCCGGTTTCTGGTTCCGCTCCCACGGCAACGAACAGTGGGAGTTCGACGACCTGGGCCTGATGCGCCGACGCGAGGCCAGCATCAATGACGTGCCCATCAAACAAGCCGAGCGCAAATTCCACTGGCCGCGCCCTGTGGCCGCCTGATTTCTTTTTTCTTTTCAACACGGAGAACAACACCATGAACCGCAACGACATCACCGAAAAAATCATCACCGTCAAAGTCAGCAAGGGCATCACCTGGGAATCGGTCGCCAAAAAGGTCGGCCTGAGCAAGGAGTGGGTAACCGCCGGTTGCCTGGGCCAGATGACGTTTGACGAAAAGCAGGCCAAAGTTGTCGGCAAGATTTTCGGGTTGACGGCGGAAGAGCAGAAGTGGCTGCAGGTTGTACCTTACAAGGGCTCGCTGCCCACACCCGTGCCCACCGACCCGCTGATCTACCGCTGGTACGAAATCGTCAGCGTGTATGGCACGACGATCAAGGAATTGATCCACGAAGAGTTCGGCGACGGCATCATGAGCGCCATCGATTTCTCCATGGACATCGTGCGCCAGCCCGACCCCAAGGGTGACCGCGTGAATGTGGTGTTGTCGGGCAAGTTTTTGCCGTACAAGACTTATTGATCGTGGCCCGGGGTGCCGTCTGGCACCCCGGCGCGTCCTGCAAACGCAGGTTAGAGTCCTTTAACCCGGCATGCAATCAATAGCAGCCCGAAACCAATAATCCATGACCAGGTCGCAATGGGCGCGCCCAAGCGGACCACGCCAAACTGCGCGAGCAGCGCAACCACAAACAGCACCAGCGAAATCACCCACACCACAAAGGTTGGAGCTTTGCCGGAGAAATTGCGCATGGTTTGTTCCTTGTGGGTTGTGAGATGAAGCTGCTTGAGTCTAGGGCCTACGAGCTGCCGGTGGTCGACAAAACGTTCGGGTCCGGCATCTTCACCAGATAGATAGTGACGCCGGTTGAGCGTTAAAGCGACTTGCCTTGAAGCCTGTTCTGTGCATGGCTCCCCCCGAGCTAAAGCGGGCGACGATGGCAGTGCGTCAGCCCCGAGTCGGCGAGATGTACTGCGTACCACCAGCCCGCGCTGGGCCTGCCGTTTGCGCTCCGTGTGAGCGAGGGGTTAGGCTCAAGCGCGCTTAGGGCCCTAGAAGGTCTTCCCAAGGAGAAGTTCTCTCTCCGATTTGTCGCCTAAGGTTATGACGATGTCTTCACTCTCGACGGAGTCAGGCAAGTCGTCACTAATGGCTGTCATGATGTATTGAAAGTTGAACTCAATCGACCTTCGTTTCATAGCGTCGATAAACTTCTTTTTGATGTTCCTATCGGCGTTATCAATGACGCCGTCATGAATGATGAAACCTGCATCGTCATTATTGACAATACGTAGCGCAACATCGAAAGCCGCGCATGAAATCTTCTTGGCCATCTCACCTTTGAGCTCCTGCGAGAGAGTTTGATCGCGCCATGAGATGGTTTTAAAGTCGAGATTGCCCGTCGAATTCTTCTCAATGACTATCTCTGAATCAATGTCCATTACCTCTGCCATGATCTCGCGATAGTGCCTCTTGATCTCGCGAAAGGTTGAGTCGTGCTCGTCGATTTCGGAGGCTACTTTGGCTGCAAGAGTCAGTTGCTGTGTCTTAAGTAGATTGCGCTCTGTCGTTGCCGTCTGAATAGATTCTCGGTAAACGTCTTGCTTCAGAAGCGACAGCTCGGTCTCTGTTTCCGCGAGCTGAGGGGAGAGCTGACGGTAAATATCAATCGAGCCAGGAGTCACTATTAATTGGAGGTATTGAGCCCGCTTATCGTTCAGATTTGATAACTCCGCCTCCAATGAGGAAACTCTTTCGAGTAAGCGCTTCTTCATCGCGCTCAATGCCGTGCTACGGTTATCGGTCACTTGGGCAAAGAACTCTCGAACGTCCGACAAGTCCCGCCTCACCTGTTCGCCAAAATAAATGTTTAGGTCTGCGTAAATTTGCTCTATTCGTTCAGGAGTGAACTGGACGAACGCGGTATTACGGAGGGCCTCTGTCACGGCGGAAAGCTCTTTGCGTTGAACGAATAGTTCGCGCTTGGCGGAATGGATTCGTGCATCCACTTCGGACGCCAGTTGAGCTGAAGTTGAGTCCTCGATGCTCCCGAAATTCAGACTTCCAATGGCTTCGATCAATTCGGTGCGACGCGCTTCCAGTCGAGCGATTTCTTCAGCTCGCCCCTCTCGCTTCATGCCGCTACTGGCAGCAATCTCAATGAACTTATCGTAATCCTGAATCGTAGACTCGATTTCGTACTTCTCCACCAAGGGACGTTCGTTAAAGCCCATAAGCCTGAGAAGCAAGGGCTTCCAACTTAGATCCTTGCCACGGATTGAGACTTTTCGGAACTCATCCTTATAGTCATCTTGGAAGCGTATGAAGTACTCGTAAGCCTGCCTTGTCTCCGTGGAGAACGCAGCTTTCTTCTTCTTTGAGTAGTCAGCAACAATCTTTCGAGTCTCGCCATCGATGCGCAGTTCGACTGTGAAGACTGGATTTGGAAAGTTCTCCCTTATAGCCCTTATGCGCTCCGAGTCTCGAGAACCAAAAAGAATGTGATCGATCAACTCGATGAGTGTCGTCTTCCCGAGGTTGTGGCTTTTGCCTTCGCCTCGGCTCTTAGCTACTCCAAGAACAATAGAGAAGTGCTTGTTGAAATTGACCGCGCGAAACGACGGTATATCAGACGATATCTTGCGAATTTTCATTGAATACCACACGATCGGTTTCGGGGTCGAAAGATAGTTTTCCAAGTGCGAATAGCAGCAGCAGACTCTCAGTGAATATAGTTCGTATTCCCGGCGTTGCGTCGGAGCAAAATCTCTTCTGAAGTGCCAGGAGGGGTTCCGATTTCTGATTTCTTAGGTGCAGCCCAATTCGACTTGCAAGAAAGAGTGAACTGTTCTGAGGAGTGCTGAACTGGCCGATGCGGATCATGGGACTAGACCTATTTGACAACTAAGATACATGTAGTTCATCAAGTGAACAAGAACGTGGGCTTCGTCGAGTTCGGCGCCCTTGTTTTCACAGTAGATCCCAAGTGCGTGAAGCTTGAAGCCTGGGAAGTCCTTCTGGAACTTTGCCAAGTAGAGCTGGTTCAGAACGTACGAAGCCTTCGCGTAGTCCAAAGCGATTTTTCCGGAGGCATCCGATCTAATGGACTCCGTGATTTCGTCCCAAAGGGCGTACGTTTGTTCGATCTGAATTGAGTTGGCGGCATCAATTGCATTCAGAGCGTTCTTAGCCAGAATGTTTGGTGGCCTCACCCGACTGGCAGAAATGCTCAAAAAATCTAGATGTGCAATCCTTTCCAGGATATGTGAGATGTTGCTAGCGCAGATGTCTACCGGGTCAAAAGGCCGATTGAAGATCTTTGTGACCTGGTTATTGCCGCTGCCGAACGCCGTCTGTCTAATCAGCGTCATTGCTTGATGTTCTGGTTATTACTCGTTCCGCTCGCCCGCTGGGCGGCGTTCTTACTGGAATTGCTGCTTAGATGGATGTTTATCCGCACCAGAATTCCGGTTGCGCAGATGGCGGTGAGGATGGTGGCAATGTCTGCAAGGATGGAAAGAATTTCTCGCATGGCAGTCTCTGGTTGGGGAGCGGATGGCGGGCCTCTGCGGCTAACGTAGCGCAGGCTGCAGAACCCCGCGGGATAGGAGCGTGAGCATTATTAGCCGTCTAACGTTTTGACCTGACCGAAACGCACCCCGCGCGGCGAAGTCATGCAGATGCGCTTCCGTGTCGAGCGGCATGTCAGCATCGTGACCGCCTAAAACCACATGTCCAAGGCAGCCTTCAATCCAGCGCGCAGGCCTTCGACGGATAGAAACTTGGTGCTGGCTTTTATCCAGCGAATGGCCCGTGACGGCTCTGCAGAGCCGGGAGACTGTTGTTTAAGGAACGCTTCAATCACTCCGTACAACTCGTGAAAACCATTTATGAGATCTGCGCTATCTAGAGCAGCGATCTGAACTTCTTCTACCGACCCAACGTTGACGCGAAAGAAGACGACGCATGGAAGCATCGCCTGACCTTCGACTCCAAGAACGGAAAAAAAATGATCGTTGAATGCCTCTACTGCCCTACGCGTTCCCGCATGAAGGTAAAAGACGCTAAGGTCTTTCCCGGCGAGCCGATCCAGCTGCGTAAACACGCCCTTGTTTCTGAGAATTTTTTGGATGGAGTCATCAGTGAAGTCGTAGAGAACGAAGGCGAACGCTTTCGCGCGTCCCTCGGCGAGATGTGTGCTGCATATTTCGTCAAAGCGCCGCAGAAACGAGTCAAGGCCGTGCCCAATGCCTTTACCGCTGCCTTGTTCGAAGATCGGAATCATAGTTGTGCGATACCTAACGTAATGTATGCCGCAAAGTCACCAAAGTCGCAACCGCGAACGAATTCTAGGTGTCTATCGCATTCGGCCCATCCCCCAATCGGAGGAGGTGTGGCCTTTTAGCGCCACCAACTACCCTCATCCCGCTGACACCCGGCTTCCCCTCCAAGGCAAAATGCCCCCATGAACTCCCTAGACGGCATCCGCATCCTCGACCTCTCCCGCGTACTCGCGGGCCCCTGGTGCACCCAGACGCTAGCAGACCTGGGTGCGGACGTGATCAAGATCGAACGCCCCGGCACCGGCGACGACACGCGCACCTGGGGGCCACCCTTCCTGAAAGACGCGCAGGGTGCCGAAACGCAGGAGGCCGCTTATTACCTGGGCACGAACCGCAACAAACGCTCGCTGACCTGCGACATCGCCAAGCCCGAAGGCGCGGCGCTGATCCGTGCGCTGGTGGCGCACTGCGATGTGTTTGTCGAGAACTTCAAGGTCGGCGACATGGCGCGGTATGGGCTGGACTACGCCTCGCTGAAAGCCCTCAACCCGCGGCTGGTGTATTGCTCGGTCACCGGCTTCGGCCAGACCGGGCCGTATGCCGAGCGCGCGGGGTACGACTACGCGATCCAGGGCATGGGCGGGCTGATGAGTGTGACGGGCGAGCGCGACGACCTGGGCGGTGGGCCGCAGAAGGTGGGCGTGGCGGTGTCTGATTTGATGACCGGCATGTACGCGACCGTGGCGATTCTTGCCGCGCTGCGCCATGCCGAGAAAACCGGCGAGGGCCAGCAGGTGGACATGGCGCTGCTGGACACACAGGTGGCCATGCTGGCCAACCTGGGCGCCAACTACCTGGTCAGCGGCAAGGTGCCGGGGCGCGCGGGCAATGCGCACCAGAACATCGTGCCCTACCAGGTGTTCGAGGTGGCGCCGGCTGCGGACGGTACCAAGGATCACATCATTCTGGCAGTGGGCAATGACTCGCAGTATGTGAAGTTCTGCAAGGCGGCCAACATTCCCGAGCTGGGTGTGAACCCGCTGTTTGCCCTGAACCGCGACCGCGTGCGCAACCGGGCCCAACTGGTGCCGATTCTGGAAGCCGTGATGAAAACGCGTACCAAGGCCGACTGGCTGGCCGCGCTGGAGGCGGCCAAGGTGCCGTGCGGCGCGATCAACAATTTGGCTGAAGTGTTTGATGATCCGCAAGTCGAAGCGCGGCACATGGTCACAGACTGGCAGCACCCGGTAAAAAATCACTTGCGGCTGGTGTCCAGCCCGATCAAACTCAGTGTTACACCGGTACGCACCGACCTGCCGCCGCCCATGCTGGGCCAGCACACCGAGGAAGTCTTGCGCAGCGTGTTGAACTACTCCGACGCGCAACTGTCTGACCTGAAACGCAAAGAGGTAATCTGATGGCCAATTTTGTTCTGGTGCATGGCGCCTGGCACGGCGGTTGGTGCTGGCAACGCGTCACCTTGGCGCTGCAGCAGCAGGGCCACCGCGTGCACGCGGTCACGCTGACCGGCCTGGGTGAGCGCGCACACCTGCTGGCGCCCAGCATCACGCTGGACACGCACATCGACGACGTGGTCAGCGCCATCGAGGTGGAAGAGCTGCACGACGTGATTCTGGCGGTGCATTCCTATGCCGGCATGATTGGCACGGCCGTGGCCGACCGGCTGGGCAAACACCTGAAGCACCTGGTCTACGTCGATGCCGTCGTGCCCAAGCCCGGCGAAAGCTGGAGCAGCACGCAGTCGGCAGCAACGCAGCAGCAACGCCTGTCGGCGGCCCAGGCCTCGACGCGTTTCAGCTTTCCGCCGCCTGACCCCGAAGTGTTTGGCCTGCACGACGCCGACCACGCCTGGGTCAAGCGTCGGCAGACGCCGCACCCCGGCAACACTTACCAGGCGCCGCTGGACTTTGACATCAAGCGTGTTGCTGCCATTCCGCGCACCTTTGTCAACTGCACACAGCCGGCGCTGGCCACCATCGAGCCGAGCCGCCTGCGCGTGAAAGACCCCAAGTTCTGGGACGGCGCGTGGCTGCCCAACTCGAAGATCGTGGAACTCAAGACCGGCCACGACCCGATGATCAGCGAGCCCGCCGCGCTGACAAAAATACTGATCGATTGCGCCGCATGAGCCCCCTGCCGCGGCGCCATTTCACGGCCGCACTGGTGGGCGGCCTGGTGCTGCCCGGCTTGGTACTCCCCGGCGTGGCCTTTGCCCGGGACACGGCCTTGCCTGTTCCTGAATCGCTGCCCGTTGCCGCACAGGCGGCCGCCGCCAAAAAAGAGCCGCTGGTGCTGCTGGTCACCCTGACCGGCTGCCCGTACTGCGAGGTGGTGCGCCGCAACTACCTGCTGCCGGCCCGGCGAGACCATGGCCTGCACGCCTGGCAACTCAACATCACCGACCGCAGCACGCCACTGGTCGGCTTTGACGGCAAGGCCACCACGGCGGCCGCGCAGATTGCGGCATGGAAGGCCGGCTTCACGCCCACGGTGCTGTTTCTCGGCCCCGCGGGTCAGGAGTTGGCGGAACGGCTGGTCGGCCTGGCCTCGCTCGACTTCTACGGCGCTTACCTGGAAGATCGCCTGACCGCAGCGCGCAAGGCGCTGGCAGTGTTCAAACCGGCGTAAGCGGCAAGGCCCCCCATGAATGACGCCGGCTCCCTGCACGCGGCCATCAATGAAGAAGTGGCTTTGCAGGCCTATGACAGCCGCTGGCCGGACAGGTTTGTGGCCGAGCGGGACCGGCTGCTGGCGCTGTTTCCGCTCGTTTTTGTCGACATCGAACACATCGGAAGCACGGCCGTCCCCGGGCTGGTGGCCAAACCCATTGTGGATCTGCTGGCGGGCGTCGAATCCATGGCCATGGCCAAATCGCTGACCGAACCCCTGTGCGAATCCGGCTATGCCACATCAACGGAATTCAACGCCACCCTGACGGACCGCCAGTGGTTCATGCGCTGGGCCGACGGACACCGCACGCACCACCTGCACATTGTTGTGCACGGCGGTCCGGTGTGGGCCCGGCATTTGCAGTTTCGCGATGCACTGCGCGCCAGCCCCGTGCTTGCGGCGCGTTATGCCGCCCTCAAGGCCGAGCTGGCCGTCCGGCACCCGACCGACCGCGATGCCTACACCAGCGCCAAGACCGCCTTTGTGAACTCGCTGTCGAACCCCAACTGAGTGACCCCGAGAAAGTGGGGTGAGACAGCCTGCAGCTGCTCCTTTTTTAATAGCTTTTCGCGCCCTGCAGATAAGGGATCAAGCCGTTTTCTGATTATTTTTCCGCCAGCACTTGCGCTACCTCGCGCTTGAGCCACTGGACACCCGGGTCGCCATTGGCCCGGATGTCCCAACATAGCAGCATCTGGTAAGCCGGCAACTCAAAGGGCATGGCGTGCGCACACACCCGGTCGGCATGAGATTGCGCCACGCGGGAGGCAATGACGGCGGCATGGTCGCTGCGCTGCAGCAGGTCGATGATCTGCCCGAAGCTCGAAACAGCGATCTGGGCCGGGCGTTGGCGGCCCGAGCGGGCCAGGGTTTCATCGATCACGTCTTCAAGCACCGAGGTGCCGTAGCCCAGGAAAACGTGAGACATCGCGCAAAAGCTGTCCATCGTGACGGGGTGGCCGGCCTGCGGATGGTCGTGACGCGTCACCAATACGTAATGGTCTTCATACATCACCAGGGTTTCCATGTCTCGCGGCGGGCGGATGCGCGCGATCACGGCCAGGTCCAGGTCACCCTTGTGCAGCCGCTCCGCCACGGGGGACGTCCCGGGCGTTTCCCAGACGAGCCGGATGGACGAACCCATCGCTGTCAATGTACGCGCCAGCGCCGGCAACACGCGTTGGCTCGCATGGTCGGAACCAGTGATGCGGAAGATTCTCTGCGAGGTCGCCGGATTGAAGGGCTGGTCGGCTTCCAGCAGCGCTGCGATGTCGGCGAGCACACGCTCGATCTGCGGTGCCAGGGCCTGCGCGCGCCCTGTGGGCAGCACGCCGTGCGAGGTACGCGTGAAAAGCGGGTCGCCAAAGGTGTCGCGCAGCCGGTTCAGCGAGGCGCTCACGGCTGGCTGGCTCAGAAACAGCCGTGCCGCGGCACGCGAGACGCTGCCTTCGCGCATCAGGGCATCAAAAGTGCGCAGCATGCCCAGATCAAGGCTGCGGATATCACGTTGGCTCATATCTCATATCCAAACAATTGACTGGCCATGCAAGCATGTGCATTGCAAGATGGACGGACTTCGAATAACAACAGGAGACAGACACCATGATGCCTAACCGCAGGACTTTCGTCGCCGGCCTCGCCGCCTTGGCCAGCATGCCGGGGATGGCGCAGTCCACGCCCCCGTTCCCCAGCCGGGTCATCCGCATTGTGCCTTTCGGCACGGCTGGCGGCCCCATCGACACACTGGCCCGCGTCTATGCGGAAAAGCTTCAGCAGCGCTGGAGCCAGCCGGTCATCATTGATGCCAAGCCCGGCGCCAGCGGCATCATCGCCGCCGACTACGTGGCCAAGGCAGCGCCCGACGGGCATACGGTGATGTTCACACTGCCCCTTTCGCATGTGAACAACGCCATCCTGATGCCCAAGCTGCCTTACGACCCGGTGAAAGATTTCACCCCGCTGTCCATGCTGGCCACCGGTGGACCCATGCTGGTGACACGCGCAAGCGCGCCTTACAACAACCTCAAGGAGTTTGTCGAATTTGCACGCAAGCAGAAGGTCATGAACTATGGCACCTGGGGCAACGGCTCGTCCGCACACCTGTTCGGCGAACTTCTCAAGCGCCAGAGCGGCGCCAACCTGGTCCACGTGGCCTACAAGGCAGAGGCCGCCGCACACAACGACCTGTTCGGCGAGGCACTGGACTTTGCCTGGGCGAACCCCTCTACGGCACGCGCCCAGATTCAGGGCGGCCGCATGAAGGTGTTGGGAATCGCCGGAACGCGCCGTGTGTCCACCCTGCCCAATGTTCCGACCTTTGCAGAACAAGGCTTTCAGGGCTTTGACGTCGACAGCTGGATCGGCGTCTATGCGCCAGCCAAACTGCCGTCATCCATCCAGGACACCTGGGTCACGGCACTGCGGGAAATCACCGCGATGCCCGACGTGCAGGCCCGTCTGACGGCCTACGGTTTCGAGCCGCTCGGCAACACGCCCGCGCAATTCATGGAAGTCTACAAAGCCGACTTTCCCCGTGTGAGCGAGTTGATCAAGGCCGCCGGAGTCACGCTTTAATGAACCAAACTGCACCAGAGACCATGACCCATTCCGCTTCCGGCACCCCGGCCCGCGTGATCCCCATTGCCGTCGATACGGGCACGGCCTACGGACGGCCCGCGCCCACCTACAAAAAGGACCTCGCGGAGGTCGGGCCCGGCACGCCCATGGGCGAGCTGCTGCGCCGCTACTGGCACCCGGTCGGCCTGGCTGCCGATGCCAGCGACACGCCGCGCAAGGTGCGCGTGCTCGGCGAAGATCTGATTCTGTTCCGGGACAAGGGCGGTCGTCCCGGCTTGGTGCACCCAAACTGCGCGCACCGCGGCACGTCACTGTATTACGGCAAGGTTGAAGAGCGCGGCATCCGTTGCTGCTACCACGGCTGGCTCTTCGACGTGCAGGGCCATTGCGTGGAACAGCCTTGCGAGCCCGAAGGCGGCCGCGCCCGAGGCAAGGTGCGCCAACCCTGGTACCCGGTGCAGGAACTCTATGGCTTGATCTGGGCCTATATGGGCCCGCCGGAGAAAAAACCGGTGCTGCCGCGCTACGAGTGCCTGGAAACACTCGGGCCCGGCGAGTTTCTTGAAGCCGACGACAGCAGCATTGGCGGCGGCGGCCCGCAGATCATTCCTTGCAACTGGCTGCAGCATTACGAAAACCTGGTCGATCCGTTCCATGTGGTCATCCTGCACTCCAGCTTCAGTGGCACGCAGTTTGTGCCGCAGATGGCCGTGATGCCCGAGGTGACCTGGGACATCACCGACATCTCGGTACGCACGCTGTCGCTTCGCAAGCTGGCGGATGGCACAACCCTGCGCCGCATCAGTGAGGCCGGCCTGCCCACGCTACGCGTGATTCCAAGCCCGCGCATTGGTCGCTACGGCATGGTCGAATCGCTGGGCTGGGTGCTTCCCCTCGACGACCACCACTTCCGCATCTATGTGGTCGGTCGCGTGCAGGAGCAGGGTGAGTTGCACCGCATGCGCTCACGACTGGGCGGCAAGCTCTGGGAAGAACTCACCGAAGAGGAGCACCAGCAGTTTCCGGGCGACCATGAGGCCATGGTCAGCCAGGGCGTCATTGCCAGCCACTCCGAGGAACACCTGGCCAGCAGCGACCGCGGCATCGTGATGCTGCGCCGCCTGCTGCAAAAGCAACTGGACACCGTGGCCGCGGGCGGCGATCCGGCGGGCGTGAGCTTTGCTGCCAGCGCGCGCCCGGTGAAGTTCTCCGCCGGCAACTTCCTGGAAACCTGATGGCGGCCGAATTCGACGTGAAGCTCGCACGGTCGGGCCGGGTCATTGGCGTGGAAGCCGGCCAGAGCGTGCTGGAAGCCCTGCAGGCGGCTGGTATTGAGGTACCCACCTCGTGCCAGCAAGGAGTATGCGGCACCTGCCTGACGCGTGTGCTGGAGGGCGAACCCGATCACTGGGACATGTACCTCACACCCGAAGAGCAGGCCGCCAACGACCAGTTCCTGCCTTGCTGCTCTCGCTCGAACAGCCCGTTGCTGGTGCTGGACCTGTGAGCAGGGTGCCCACCGCATCGGCCGCCACATAAATTGCTCTTCTTTTTATAGCAACTTGCACCCATCCGGAAAGGGCTGCAGCCATTTTTCCATGCCCTTCTTCCAGCGGACTGCCTCACCGCGGCTCACGCGCCGGCGGCCCACGGCGGGTATCCGGCCCGCTCCTGCTTTCATGAGTGCGGGCATCCGCTGCTGACAGGCTGAGCCCCGCTGCAGCCGGTTTGGCACCAGCGGCCGGCCGCCTATTTCATCGCCCCAAACACTTTCTTCAGGATCGCGCTGCCGGTACCCACCGGGTCCTGGCGGATCTTCTTTTCTTCTTCCCCGATGATCAGGTAGAGCCCGTCCAGCGTCTTGCCGGTGACGTACTGCTGGATGTTGGCGTCTTCCTTTTTGACCAGGCCAAAACCGGCGGCCTTGCCGGCGAACTCGTTGTATTTGTTGGCCAGCCCCACTTTGGCCGTGGCCTGGGTGACCACCGGCAGGAACTTCACCCCCAGCGGGGCGCGGGTTTTTTCGGCAAAGAAGTTCGTGACCGAGGTCTCGCCGCCGGCCAGGATGTTCTTGGCGTCGGTGACATTCATGGAGCGTACGGCGCTGACCAGCAGGTCCTTGCCCATGGGCACGGCGGCTTCGGCGGCGCGGTTGATGGCGGTCACCAGTTCGTCGATGCGTTTGCCCTGGCCGAAGTTTTTCAGGATTTTCGACGCGTCTTCGAGGTATCCGGGCAAAGGAATGCGAACTTTAGGGTTGCCGAGGAATCCATCAGTCTTGCCAAGCAGGGCCACGGCCGCGAGGGCGCCTTTTTCGAGGGCGGTTTTCAGGCCACTGGACGCTTCGGCGCTGCTCAGGTCGTTCAGCGAGAGGGCCTGCGCCTGTTGGTAGGTGGTCAGGATCAGCAAGCCCAGTGCGCTGAGACCGGCTTGGTGAAAATTGCGACGTTGCATGACGAGATCCTTCCCTATGAGTTCAGTTTCAAGCGCAGTATGCCGCATCGCCCTCGCCTCGGCGCTGGTGCTGGGTAGCCTTGCCGGCCTGGCCGGCTGTGGCGGCGCGCAGCTGGCCCCCGAGTCGACCTTTGTGCTGCTCGACGGCAGCAAGAAAACGACGGCGGACCTCAAGGGCAAGGTCACCCTGGTCAACTTCTGGGCGACCAGCTGCGTGACCTGCGTGGCAGAGATGCCCAAGATCATCTCCACCTACAACAAGTACCAGGGCCAGGGTTATGACACGCTCGCCGTGGCCATGAGTTACGACCCGCCGAGTTATGTCGTCAACTACGCCGAGACACGCAAGCTGCCGTTCAAGGTGGCCATCGACAACACCGGCGCAGTGGCCAAGGCTTGGGGCGACGTGCAGCTCACGCCGACCACCTACGTGGTCAACAAACGCGGCGAAATCGTCAAGCAGTACGTCGGCGAGCCGGACTTTGCGGCCCTGCACCAGCTGATCGAGAAGCTGCTGGCCGAGACCTGAACGCTGGCGTGGCCCTGGACACGAGACCATCAGTTACCCTGCGCTTCGCCGGGTTGATGGCTCTAAGCCTGACGGCCCCGCTGTTGCTGCCAGGTCCTGCCTCGGCCAGCTCCCAACTGGCGCTGGACAAGGGTTGCTACAAGTGCCATGGCAACCCGCCCAAAAAGAACGCCCCGACTTTCGCCGAGCTGACCGAGCGTTACGCCAGGCTTCGCAACAACGCTGGCGCGGAGAACGCTCTGGTCGAGAAGCTGCGCCAGGGCACCTTCTTCGGCCACATCGATGCCCATGAACGCCTGAGCCAGGAAGACGCGCAGCAACTGATACGCTGGATCATGGAGAGTGGGCACTGAGGCGACCCGGAATCACCCGATTCCCAGCGTGAGGCGGTGGGTCCAAGCCGCCTCCATCCGGGTCTCCGCTCAAAGAAAAAGGCCAGCCTCGTTAAGGAGGCTGGCCTTTCTTCTGGCGGGTCAGCCCGCAGGGGCTGATCCAGCATCACGCAGGCCCGCAGGCCGTGCAATTACTTGTTACGGAACGCGTCGTGGCAAGCCTTGCAGGTATCGGCGGTGGCGGCAAAAGCCGTTTTCAGGCTGTCGAGGCTGCCGGTCTTGCTGGCGGCAGCAAGCTTGACGGACTCCGCCTGCAGCTTGTCGCTGTGTTCCTTGAATTTGGCCTGCTCGGTCCAGATTTCTGGCTTGGCCTTGGTGTTGCCACCCTTGTCCGTGCCCGCGCCGAAGCCGGCCCACGGGAGTTTGGCCATGGCAGCCACGATCTCGGCATTGTCCGCGGCGGCTTTGGCGTCGAACGGGACACGGCCATTGGCCATGGCGCCCAGGCGGCCGAAATGCGTGCCCATCACGGACAGCGCGCTCTGGCGGTACTTGATGGCGTCTTCAGGTTTGGCAAACTGGGCGGAGGCCGGAGCGGCCAGGGCGAACAGGGTGGCAGCGGCTGCAATACAGGCGAAAGCTTTCATTTATTTTTCCTCGTGGTTTTTGAGATGTTCTGGCGATGGGGCAGTGCTTCCCGATAGACTGCCAGTCGAAGGAGCCGTTTCCCGGATGCAAAGTTCCGCCGGAACTAAAGGACTAGGGTAAGCACCAAGGAAAAGCGGCCGGGCGCTGAACCCGACGCATGAAACATACCATGGCTGCATGACGGCCCAATAATCAGACACAACAAGAGGGGTTACGCATGAGCCAGCACATCCACAAAATACGCGTCTGGGACCTGCCCACACGGCTTTTTCACTGGGCACTGGTCGCCGCGGTGATCGGGCTGGCGATCACCGGCACGATAGGTGGCAATGCCATGGTCTGGCACTTCCGCTTCGGTTATTCGGTGCTGACGCTGCTGCTGTTTCGCATCGTCTGGGGGCTGGTGGGTGGACGCTGGTCCCGTTTTGGGGCATTCATTTATTCGCCGGCCAGCGTGATCAACTACCTCAAGGGAAAAGGCAAGCCCGAACACGGCATCGGGCACAACCCCATAGGCGCCGGGTCGGTTTTTGCCATGCTGGGCTTCCTGCTGGCCCAGGTCGGCACCGGCTTGCTCAGCGACGACGAAATCGCCTTTGCGGGTCCGCTGACGCGGTTTGTCTCCAACGCCACCGTCGGCCTGGCGACCGACTATCACAAGAACATCGGCAAGTGGATTCTGCTGGCGCTGGTGGTGCTGCACATCGCGGCCATCGCGTTCTACCTGTGGCGCAAACACAATCTGGTGGGCGCCATGCTGCACGGCGACAAGGAACTGGTGACAGCCGCGCCCGCCTCGCGCGACGACACGGCCTCGCGACTGCTGGCCCTGGGGGTGATGCTGGTTTGCGCGGCCGGGGTCTACTGGATCAGCAGCCTGGGCGCACCCGCGTTCTGACACGGCCTGTAACGCAGACCCGGGCAAGTCCCGGCCGGGGCGCCGAAAAAAGCCGATACACTGGTTCGACTTCCCCGCGCCATGTCTGCTTCTCCTCCCACCATCGAGTTCATCACCCCGGCCACGCCGGAACAACTGGCTGCAACACGCCTGATTTTCCAGGAGTACGCCCAGCAGCTTGGCGTCGACCTCTGCTTCCAGAACTTCGAGGCCGAGCTGGCCGGCCTGCCGGGCGACTATGCACCGCCTCAGGGCTGCCTGCTGCTGGCCCTGGCGGACGGAGAGATCGCTGGCTGCTGCGCGATGCGCCCGCTGGAAACGGTGGATTACCACAACGCCTGCGAGATGAAGCGCCTGTATGTGCGCCCGGGCTTTCGCCGCTTCGGGCTGGGTCGGCAACTCGTCGAAGCGGTGCTGGACGCCGCGCGCATCGCGGGTTACCACAGCCTCCTGCTCGACACCCTCAACGACATGGAAGCGGCCAGGGCGCTGTACGAGGATCTGGGCTTCAAGGACATCCCGCCCTACTACCACAATCCGATAGCGGGCGCTCACTACCTGAAGGTGGATTTGCAGTAAAATCAGGCTGTAGCCCTTATTCCACAGTCACAGGCAGCTATCTTTTTAATAGCATTTGAGCAAAGACTCCGTGCGCCGGCTGCCCACAAAAAAGCCGCAGGTCCTGCGATCTGCGGCTTGTCTGCGGGAGCAGCCCGGCGTGCGCGGACCGGGGCTCAGCCCTTGGCTTGTGCCAGCAGGGTGCCAGCGTCGCTGACTTCAAACTTGCCGGGGCCTTCCACGTTCAGCGCGGAAACCTTGCCGTCCTTGACCAGCATCGAATAACGGTTGCTGCGCAAACCCATGCCGCG
>Ga0208514_100627_pt1 | contig 15817 bp, 15 predicted proteins | sample LakWasMet70_HOW9_2_FD_183900 | JGI IMG/M metagenome (GOLD analysis project Ga0208514, IMG submission 183900) | Freshwater sediment methanotrophic microbial communities from Lake Washington under simulated oxygen tension - Sediment Metagenome... | ecosystem: Environmental > Aquatic > Freshwater >...
CGGCAGCGATGACCTGGCGGGCCCGTGCGACCCCATCGTGTGCGCCAGTGAGGCGTTTGGCATCGACTTCGAGTCCGAGGTGGCTGTCATCACCGGCGACGTGCCCATGGGCTGCCCGGCCGACCGCGCACTGGACGGCATTCGGCTGCTGATGCTGGTCAATGACGTGAGCCTGCGCAACCTGATTCCCGATGAGCTGGCCAAGGGTTTTGGCTTTGTGCAGAGCAAGCCGGCCACGGCTTTCAGCCCGGTGGCCGTGACGCCCGACGAACTGGGCGCCGCCTGGTCCAAGGGCCGCGTGCACCTGCCGTTGGCCAGCACCTGGAATGGCCGCAAGGTGGGGCTGTGCGATGCCGGGCCGGACATGACGTTTCACTTTGGCCAACTGATCGCCCACCTGTGCAAGACCCGCAATGTGCGCGCTGGCTCCATCATCGGTTCGGGCACCGTCAGCAACAAGGGCGTCACCAAAGGCACGGGCGACCAGGCCCGTACCGACTGGCCAAATGGCTACAGCTGCATCGCCGAGAAGCGTGCCATGGAGACCATTCAGGATGGCCAGCCCAGCACCGCCTTCATGCAGTACGGCGACACCATCCGCATCGAGATGAAGGGGCCCGATGGGCACAGCATTTTCGGCGCGATTGAGCAGGAGGTGGTGGCAAGCGGCGGATCGTACAGTTAACCAGCGCAGTTCCCATTCCTCAAGCTGTTACCCGCAGTAAGCCGTGTAACAAAGTACGACTGTTAAGCCCACCTTAATCTGACGGGGCGTCAATGCATGTATTGACAACTTCGAGGAAAGACTATGTGGTTACGACGTCCGTACAGGCTTGCGGCCATCGCCGGCATCGCCCTGCTGTTGAGTGCATGTGGAGGGGGATCTGGTGGCGAACCCGACAAGGTGCAAACCACCGAGCGGAGTTCCGGCAGTGTGATTCAACAGCCCGCCAACACAGCCGGAAGACTGCTGGCTTCCAACTGCTTTCAGTGCCACGGAACGCTGGGGCGCGGCGGCTTTGACTCCATCCGCGGATCGGATGTTGCCGAGGTCGTTGAATACCTGCGCAAGCCCGCTGATTCCGACATCATGGCTGCCCATGCGCAGGGCTACACGACCGCCCAGTTGCAGAGCATCGTCAGTTACCTCAAGCAATAAACAGGAGTCACAGCAATGACCATCCGAAAACTGGACAATTTGAATCGGCGAAGCGCCCTGGTGTTTTCTGTAACGGCTGTGATGGGGACACTCTACCCGCTGGTTGGCCGCACCGACGACGGGGACAGCGGCGGAGCTTCCACATCACGCTCTGGTTCCAGTGGGCAGCGCATTGCGCTGGCCACCACCGGAATCCGCGCCAACGTGGTGGTGGTGGGTGGCGGCATGGCGGGCGCGAGCGTCGCCAAGTACCTGCGCCTGTGGGGTGGTTCGGGGGTGAACGTCACCCTGGTCGAACCGGATGATGCCTATGTGTCCAACATCATGAGCAATTTCGTCCTCACCGGTGTGCGTTCCCTGTCCTCATTGCGCTACACCTGGGACCAGCTCGCAACGGCGTATGGCGTGGTCCGCAAGAAAGCCCGGCTCCAGTCTATCGACAGCGCGAACCGGCAAGTGGTGCTGTCGGACGGCAGTGTGCTGCCATATGACCGGCTGGTGGTGGCGCCCGGTGTGGACTTTGACAATGCCTACGGTTTGACGGCGCAGGACTACGACACCCGCACCCCGCACGCCTGGCGGGCAGGTCCGCAGACCAGCTTGCTGCAGCAGCAACTTGCCGCCGCTGTGAATGGGGACACCTATGTCATGACCATTCCCGCCGCACCCTACCGCTGCCCTCCCGGCCCCTATGAGCGGGCGTGTGTCGTGGCCGACTACCTGAAGACCCGCAAGGGTCCCAACTGCCGAGTGCTGATTCTGGATGAAAACCCCAAGATCCAGGCCGAGGCGGTCAACTTCGGCAGGGCTTTTGGCGTCATCCACGCGGGTGTTGTGAATTACCAGTCTGGCGTCACCGCAATCTCCATTGATCCGGTTACCAAGGTGGTGACGTACACCGACAAGGCCGGTCTGTCTCAGACCGTTCAGGCGCGTGTCGTCAACCCCATTCCACCGCATCGCGCATCCGGCAGTGGGGCAGGTGGCTGGATGTCCGCCGCCGGTCTGAACAACAGCGCCGACGGACGCTGGGCCAAGGTGAGCCCGTTGTCATACGAGTCCACTGCGGTGGCCGGCGTGCACGTGATTGGCGATGCCGCCCAGTGCGGTCTGCCGAAGGCCGGGCATGTGGGCAACCAAGAGGCCAAGATCTGCGCAGACGCCATTGTTCGTCTCCTGTCAGGCCAGAGCCCGGACAGCGCACCGGTTGCCAACTCCGCGTGCTACTCGCCGATCACTGCGACGACCGCGTCATGGTTGACTGCCGTTTACCAGTACGACCCCGTCACCCAGACCATGAAGGTTGCGGCCAACGGCGGGGTGACTGCTGGAGCGGCCCCCACCGAGGCTGCCACTATTTCCTCGGGCAACTTCCAGCAGATGGGGACGTGGTTCAATACCCTGATGGGCGATACCTACACCTAGCCACCTAGCCGAACAGACGTCCGATCAGCCCGGCACGCCCGGCGCTGGCGTCAGCGTCGGACGCAGGCAGGTTGTGCGCGGCAAACCATTTGCCGAAGCGCATGTCGTGGGTCATGATGTGGCTGATCAGCCACTTGTTCAGAAAGCGGCGCAGATCCTGCACCCGCTCCTCGGTCCATCCGTCCGCCGGCATCAGGAAGTCGGCGATGCGCGACGCAAACTCTTCGTGCAAGCGCAGATGTTGCTCGAGGGCCGGGTAGCCACTGGACTCCATTGCTTCCTGCTCGTTGGAGAAGTGGGTCACCACATAGTCCAGCAATTGCTCCACGGTCTGCTCGACCGTGCCCAGGTCGAGTGCCAGCACCAGCATGAACAGGTGGCGGTGCTCACGGTCCAGCTGGTCGATGCCGATGCGAAAACCCTCCCGCCACTCCACCGCAAACGGTGCCTTGTGAACCGCGTGAACCGCGTGTGCCGCTGTCATCGGGTGGCGTCCGCCTGTGTCACCGTGCCACGCGCCGGCGGGTGGGCAACAGGTTGTGCGGAACCAGCCCGCGAAACATTTCGGTGATGCCGTCCAGCGTCTTGCGGGCGACCAGCTCGCCGTCGCGGTCGGCAATCAGGCGCAGCAGTTCGCTGCGCGCCTCCCACAGCGACTGCACATCGGCTGCGCGGGTGATGGTCACCAGTGTTCTGGAAAATGCGTCGGGCTGCGAGCTTTCTATGTCGGCCAGCGATGCCAGCATGGCCGTGCGAATCTCTTCCTGGCGGCCGTCCAGTGCGTGCTGTGAACTATGACCGTGCAGTAGATCGGAAAAACCGGAGGTAAAGCTTGAGAGCGTCTTTCGCATGAGGGAATCCAACGATATGCCGGCACATGCTTGCCAGTCGCAAAAATTCTAGCCCCCCAGCGCCGCTTGGCCGATGACGTGGGTCAAGGAAATGGCAGAACGGGGGGCTGGCCGAATGGCTACATCTGCATCGCGGTGAAGGGGTGCATTGAGCCCACGGCCGGGGCGTTTGGTTTAGTATGCCGGCATGCCCAAATCCAAACGTCTGAGTGCCAAGGACTTTACGTCCGGCCCCTTTGCGCCACACGGCGCTATGGACGTTCAGATCGCTGGCCGTCTGAACATTCTGGAGGCCAAGGGTCCTTTCAATCTGGAGTTGATCGTTGCCGGTGACGTGGCGCAGGAGCAGCTCGATGCCGTACTGAATGCGCGGGGCCGGTGGGGCACCGTGCTGGTACTCAAGGGAAGTGCGCTGGCCTCACCCGAGGCCATTTCCGAAATAGGGCGCATTGTGCAACGGCGGGCGAACAAGGGCATTCGCCCGGTCGCTTTTGCGCTGGTTGTCGGGCCGGAGGTAGAGGGCGGGGCGTTGATGCAACCCCACTACCTGGCGGCCTACGCGAGTGCCGGCATACCCGGGCGCGCTTTTACGGATCTGGAGTCTGCCAAGTTGTGGGTGACGCAAATCATCGACGGAGCAGAGTCCGACGCGGACCGCTAACCGTGCATCAGTTGCTGCGCAAAGGTCTTGACGCCACGCAGCAGCATCTCGATGGCCACCGAGACCAGCACCAGGCCCATCAAGCGCTCCACAGCGACCACCAGGCGCGTGCCAATGACGCGCTGAATCCGCTCGGCCGATACCAGCACGACGGCGCTGACCAGCATGGTCACGCACAGCGCTGCGATCCACTCCAGGCGGCGTTCGGGTTGTTGCGACACCAGCAACAGCACCGTGGCCAGCGCGGACGGCCCGGCAATGGCCGGCACAGCCAGCGGCACGATCAGCGGCTCGACCATTTGTTCTTCGTCCGCGGCGCCGGTGGGTGGCGGAAACACCATGCGCAGCGCGATCAAAAACAGGATGACACCACCGCCAATCTGCAACGACAGCTCGCTCAGGTTCATGACGCGCAAAAAGCCCTCGCCAACGAACATGAAGGTCAGCAGCAGCGCAAAGGCAATCAGGATCTCGCGCAGGATGACGCGCGCCCGGCGCTCGGGCGCCACGTGCTTGAGCGCGTTGGCAAAGATCGGGATGTTGCCAATCGGGTCGGTAATCAGCACCAGCAGGATGGTGGCGGACAAAAATGTGTAGTGCATCATGGCAAAGACTTGACCCAGGTTAAGGCTTGATCTGAGCGGTGGATGATAATCGGGGCATGCGAACCCTGCGCCACTTCACGTCCATCAGCCGCCTCGTGCTGGCGTGGTTCGTGTTGTCGCTGGGCGTTGCCGTCGCCTCGCCCATTGTCAAGCCGCAGGATATCTTGCTGGTTTGCACGGGTTCGGGTGCGATGAAGGTGCTGGTCCAGTCCGATGATGGCGGCACCACGGAGTTGGCCAGCAGCAGCATGGACTGCCCGTTGTGCGCACCCATGGGGGCACCGCCCCCAATGGCCCGTGCGGTCGTCGAACCGGCCCAGCCACTGGCCTATGCCCTGCAAAGTATCCCCAGCGCGCACATCGCCGCGCGCACCGCGGCGCCGTTGCCGGCGCGCGGGCCTCCCATTCTCTGAGCTATCAAATCAGTAGCGCCTGACGCCCTTTCTACGAGGGCTGCCGGCTGGTTTTCTTGATACTCGGAAGTCTCTTTCATGCAATTGCACCGCATCGCGCTGGCCGTGGCCGCCGCATTTCCTCTTGCCGTATGGGCTCAGGGCATCGCCCTTGACGCCCAACTCAAAACCGTTCTGGTGGCCAGCGCCCGCGCCCCGCTGGACCCCAACCTGCCCAGCAGCACGGCCAGCAAAACGGCCGAACAGTTGCGTGAGCAAACCATCTACAACCCGGAAGACATCGCCGTCAACCTGCCCAGCACTACCATTCGCAAACGCTACTTCGGCGACCGCAATGCCAACGTGGCGGGCCGTAGCTACGGCACGCTGCAACCGGGCCGGGCGCTGGTCTACCTGGATGGCTACCTGATCTCCAATTTTCTGGGCCGCTTTGATGCGCCGCGCTGGAACATGGTCAATGTGGAAGCCATTGATCGCATCGACGCCTTGTATGGCCCGTTCTCGGCCATCTACCCTGGCAACGCGATTGGCACGACGCTGATCGTGTCCGAGCGCAAGCCCAGGGGCCTGGAAGCATCCGCCAGCATCAAGCTCAACCAGCAGGGCTTCAGCGAATACGCCACCAGCGAGAACTACACCAGCAAGCAGTTGTCGGGACGCATTGCCTCGCGGCTGGATTCCGGTCTGTGGTACGCGCTCAGCATGCAGCACCAGGACAGCGAAGGCCACACCATGGGCTACGCCAATGCGGTGCGCGGGTCCACTGCCGGCGCGTTCGCTGCGCCCACGGCGGCGGCGAAATTGGTCACCGGCATTGTGTATGACCGTGACCCGCAGTACCGCGAACGCGCCCTGTTTGGCGCCAACAGCATAGACCACAGCAAGCAGGACACCGTCAATTTGCGCCTGGGCTACGACATCTCGGCCACACAGGAAATCGAAGCGCGGGTCTCCTGGTGGCATGACGACAGCACCGTGCGGACCAGCACCTGGCTGCGTGACGCGGCCGGCAACCCGGTGTGGAGCGGTCTGGTGAAAGACGGCACCCGCCAGTTCACCGTGGCTGCCGACGCCTTCGCCCCCAGCCTGCGGGACGAATCGCACCGCCAGTTGGGCGCCACGTGGAAGACCAAACACGCCAAGGGCTGGAATGCCTCGGTGGTGGTGACCGACTACCAGATCATCAACGATGCCGCCAGACAGGCCACGCTAGCCCAGCCGCTGGCTGATCTGGGTGGTGCGGGCACCGTAACCCGGCGCGATGGAACGGGCTGGAATACGTTGGAGGTGCAGTCCACCTACACCCCAAGCGAAGGCGACATTGGTAACGGCCAGCATGCGCTGGTGCTGGGCCTGCACCGCAACCAGTACAAGCTGCAAAACGTCGTCAACAATTCCAGCGACTGGCGCAACAATGAGACCACGCTGAACCAGAACTACTACGGCAAGACCACCATCACGGCGCTGTATGCGCAAGACGCCTGGAAGCTCAGCCCCGAACTGGTGCTGACCTCGGGCCTGCGCTTCGAGAACTTTGAGTCCGCCGACGGCTCGCAGTACTTTGCCGGCCCACCCGTGGCCACCAATGCCTTCCCTGGCCGCAGCATCACTGCCACCAGCCCCAAGTTGTCGTTGGCCTGGTCGGCGAGCGATGACGTGGTGCTCAAGACCAGTCTGGGCCGTGGCGTGCGTTTCCCCAATGTGGACGAGCTGTTCAACGGCACCAAGACCGGCGCCAGCATCACCACCAGCGACCCGAATCTGCGCCCCGAAGTGTCGGACTCCGTGGAGCTGTCGGCCGAGCGTGAGTGGGGCAGCCACTGGCTGCGGGCCAGTTTCTTCCGCGACGATGTAACGGACACCATCCTGCGCCAGACCGACGCCACGGTCACTCCGTCGGTGACGCGCGTCAGCAATGTGGACAAGGTGCTGACTCAGGGCATCGAACTGGTGTGGGCCACGCGCGACGTGGGCTTGAAGGGTCTGGACCTGGGCGGCAGCTTCACCTGGACCGATGCGCAGGTGAAAGCCAACGCCGCCAACCCCGCGCAAGTGGGCAAGAAGTGGCTGCGTATCCCGCCGCAACGCTACACCGTGCAGGCCAGCTACCGGCCCAACGCGCAGTGGCTGTTGGGTGCGGCCTATCGCTGGGCCAGCAGCAGCTACAACACCGAGATGAACGTCGACACCAACCCCGACACCTATGGCGGCACCTCCAACGTCAACCAGCTCGACCTGAAAGCCAGCTGGAAGTTTGCCAAACAGTGGGAGTGGGGCTTTGGCATCAACAACGTGGCCAATCGGCCCTCGTGGCAGGCCCACACCATGCCCCAGCGCAGTGTGCAGACCGAACTGCGTTTTAGTCTTTAGGGAGCAGCAATGAGACATTATTCGAAAACCTGGCTCCTGGGACTGGTCGCGCTGTTACTGGTGTGGGCTGGCGGTGCCGCCCCTGCGCAAACGGCCCGCAAGCCGCGGCCGCAGTTGGGTATTGGTACTGCGTTTGCTCCCGACGGTTCGCTGTGGTGGGTCGGGCTCAATGCGGACAACCAGTTGACCATCCAAAGCGCGCCAGCGGGCACTCCCTTGCAGTGGAGCCCGCCACGCGTCATCGACATTGGTGGCGACCCTATATCTGCCGATGGCGAGAACCACCCCAAGCTGCTGTTTGGCCCCAACGGCACGGTGCTGATCGCCTACACCCAGCCACTTCCAAAACCCAACACCGGCTTTGTGCGCATGCTGCGCTCCACGGACGGTGGCAAGACGTTCTCAAAGCCGTACACCGTGCACGCCGACCGGCAGGAAATCACCCACCGCTTCGAGTCCATAGCCTTTGACGCCAAGGGCGTGCTGCACGCCATCTGGATCGACAAGCGCGATCTGGAGGCAGCCCCCAAGGTCGGCAACAAGTCCAGCTACCGGGGCGCTGCCATTTACCGCGCCAGTTCGGTGGACGGTGGCGCCAGCTTTGGCCCCGACACCAAGGTGGCGGATCACTCCTGCGAGTGCTGCCGCATTGCGCTGGCGCAGGGTAGTGACGGCGTGTTGAACGCCATGTGGCGCCACGTGTATGAACCCGATGTGCGGGACCACGCGTTCGCGGCCCTGGATTCGGCCGCTGCCCCGGTCACGACCGTGCGCGCCACGTTCGACGAATGGCATGTCAACGGCTGCCCGCACCACGGCCCGGGCCTCGCCACGGCGGCCGATGGAGGCTTTCACACGGTGTGGTTTGGCGTGCGCCAGTTGGACGGCGCCAACGCGTCGGGCGTGCGCTACGCCCGTCTGAAGGCCGATGGCAGCCCCGATGCGCAATCCGTGCGCCGACTGCCCGATGACCGGGCCGAACACGCCAGCGTCATGGCGCACGGCCAGCGCGTGGCCGTGGTGTGGCGCAGCAGCGATGGGCTGGTCAGCACGCTCAAGGCCTGGCTGTCCACCGACGGCGGCAAGACCTTTGCCGAGCGCAGGCTGGCGCAGGTACAGGGAGACAATGACTTCGCCCGCCCCGTGCAGATTGGTGCGCGCATGGCCGTGGTGTGGCGCAACCCCAAGGAGGTACAGGTGTATGAACTGGTCTTTTAGCTTTCTCAGGCCCGCGCTGCTCGCCGCGGCCCTGATGTTCCCCGGTCTGTATATGCCAAACGGGTCGCTAGCCCTCGCACAGCATGCACGTGGTGCTATCACAACCGTAGCGGACTTCGATGCAGGCACGTGGACCCAACTGTTGCGTAGCGGACCGCGCCCTGCAGCCTATGTCTTCACCAACAGCTTTTGCGCCACCTGCCCGGAGGCGTTTGACGCTTTGCAAAAGTCCGTGGTCGCATCCGGCAAAGCCGTGCCCCTGGCGGCGATCCTGATGGATGTGCAGGGCGAGCGCGCCTTGGCCCACGCCCACCACTACGCGGGGGTCACCAAAATCTACGCCTTTGACGGGTTTGAGCCCGCCATCCGACAGGCGGTGGACCCCCAATGGCGCAATATCACGCCCTATGTGGTGCTGGTCGCTCGCAATGGCAAGCTGCAGCGTGTGACCGGCCAGCCCACTGCGGCCCAACTCAAAGCCTGGCTGGGCTGAATTACTTCTCTAATCAGTTGAGGTCAGAGCTGAAGATCTGTCCCGCAAATGCATCACTAACCAAGGAAGAACCATGAAACTCAAGACACTTTCCGCCATCCTCGCCCTGTCCAGCAGTGCCCTGTTCGCCCAAACCGTGGACGTCCAGGGTGCCTGGGCCCGTGCCACCGTACCGGGCCAAAAAGCCACCGGCGCCTTCATGAAGCTCACCGCCAAAGATGGCGCCAAGCTGGTGAGCGTGTCCAGCCCGGTGGCCGGCGTCAGCGAAGTCCACGAGATGAAGATGGACGGCGACGTCATGAAGATGCGCGCCGTCGCGGGCGGCCTGGATCTGCCAGCGGGCAAGGCGGTGGAGCTCAAGCCCGGCGGCTACCACGTCATGCTGATGGACCTGAAGGGCCCGTTGCAAAAGGACTCCAAGATTGCCATGACCCTGACCTTCAAGGACGCCAAGGGCGTGGAAACCAGGACAGAACTCACCGTGCCCGTGGCAATGGCCGCGCCTGGCGCCAAGCCGGCTGACATGCCCGCCATGGACCACAGCAAGCACAAGATGTAAGAGCGCGCTTTAGGCGCGAGCGCACGGTCCATGACCCGCACACTGCACCGCACACCGCTACGCCGCCCCTGGGCGGTGTGGCTGGCTGTGCTCGTCGTGCTGCTGGGGGCTCTTGCGCCGACGTTCACCCACGCGCTGATGCCTGCCACCGGGCAGGTGCCGCAGGGGGTGGAGATTTGTACCAGCCAGGGGTCGCGTTGGATCACTGCGGATACTGCCGCAGGGACCGACGATTCCACCCCGTCACCCGCATCCGTCGCGCCACCCGCGCATTGCCAGTTTTGCCTGCAAACCACTGACCGTGGCACAGCACCCCACGACCCGCTGCCTACCTCTTTCCTGGTTCAGTGCGGGCCGTGGGCGCCACCGATCAGGCAGGCTTTTTTCTACGCAGCAACCCACGCCTTTGCGCCGCCGCCACGGGGGCCGCCGGACTTTTTTTGAGCTATTGAATTCATAGCGCATCAGGCCCATTCCACGAGGGCTGAAGGCGCTTTTTATAGTGAAGAAGAGGTTCCGAGCATGTCATATTTCAAAGTCAAAACACTCCCGCTGGCCATTTCCCTGGCCATCCCCGCCCTGTGTCTGCTGTGCACCAGCGCCGTGGCCGCCGATGTCAAAACCGTCACCCTGCCAGGGGTGACCGTGAGTGACTCCAAACTGGACAACACCGCACCCGGCGCCACCAAGCTGGACAAAGCCAGCCTGGCGCCGCGCCTGTCTGGCACCAGTGACACGGCCAGCCTGCTGTCGGATATTCCCGGCGTCAGTCTGTATGGCGCCGGTGGCGTCTCCAGCCTGCCCGCCATCCACGGCCTGGCGGACGACCGCCTGCGCATCAAAGTGGACGGCATGGACCTGATTGCGTCCTGCCCCAACCACATGAACCCGGCCCTGTCCTACCTGGACCCGACCAACGTAGGCGTACTCAAGGTCTTCGCGGGTATCACGCCGGTCAGCGCCGGTGGTGACAGCATTGGCGGCACCATCCTTGCGGAATCGCGCGCGCCCGAGTTCGCAGCACCCGGCCAGAGCGTCACCAAGGGCGAGCTGGGTGCGTTCTACCGGGGCAACAACAAGGCGCGTGGCGCCAACGTATCCGTCATGCACGCCACGGACGCCTTCAACATCAACTACAACGGATCCACCAGCAAGGCCGACAACTACACCGCCGGTGCCGACTTCAAGACCTACGACTTCACCGGCCGCGCTGGCCACAACCTGCCGCGCAACGAAGTAGGCTCCACCGCGTACGACACGCGCAACCAGACGATTGGACTCGCCTTCAAGGGCGACAACCACCTGTTCCAGGCCAAGCTGGGCGTTCAGGATATGCCGTTTCAGCTCTACCCCAACCAGCGCATGGACATGCTGGACAACACCCAGCGCAGCGTGAATCTGCGCTACGCAGGCCAGTTTGACTGGGGTACGCTGGACGCCCGTGCCTACCAGGAGAAGGTGGACCACTTCATGGACTTCGGCGCGGACAAGCGCTACTGGTACGGCATGGGGTCCATGGTCGCGGGCTCGTCGGTTGCAAGTCAACCCTGCGCTCCCATCAGCTCCACCTGCGCGGCGGGCATGCCCATGCTGACTGAAGGCAAGACCACCGGCATCAGCGTCAAGGGCGATGTGACCCTGGGCCAGCAGGATGTGCTGCGCGTGGGGGGTGACATGCAGCAGTACCGCATCAACGACTGGTGGACGCCGTCGGGTGGGGGCATGTCACCCGGCACGTTCTGGAACATCCGGGACGGCCAGCGTGACCGCAGTGCCGTATTTGCCGAGTGGGAAGGCCGCAAGAGTGCCCAGTGGATGACCCTGCTGGGTGCGCGCTACGAGCAGGTCACGATGGACGCGGGCGCAGCCATCGGCTACAACCCGGCTGGCATGGGTTTCCAGGCGCGCGATGCCAACGCCTTCAACGCCCGCAGCCACAAGACGACCGACAACAATGTGGACCTGACCGCCGCGGCCAGCTACACCGCCAGCGACAACTACGCCATCGAATTCGGCTTTGCCCACAAGACCCGCTCACCCAATGTCTACGAGCGCTTCACCTGGTCCACCTGGCAGATGGCGGCGCTGATGAACAACTTTGTGGGGGACGGCAACGGCTACTTCGGCGACCTCGCCCTCAAGCCTGAGCAGGCCAACAAGCTGTCCGCCACTTTCGACTGGCACGCAGCCGATGGCAGCTGGGGCTTCAAGGCCACGCCGTACACCACCCAGGTGGCTGACTACATCGACGCCGTGCAGTGGAATGCCACCACCAATCTGGCCTCCACCGCGGCGGTGAAAGACAAGTTCAGCGTTCTCAAATTCGTCAACCAGTCGGCGCGCATTTATGGACTAGACCTGTCGGGCCACATGCCATTGGCCACGAGTTCCGTGGGGGATTTTGGACTCAAGGGCCTGCTGAATTACACCCACGGCAGTAACCGGGACACGGGGGATGGCCTGTACAACATCATGCCGCTCAACGCCAAGCTGGCGCTGACCCACAAGACCGGCGGCTGGGACAACAGCCTGGAGCTGCTGATGGTGCAAGCCAAGGACACGGTGTCCGGCGTGCGCAATGAGATCAGGACCCCCGGCTTCAGCCTGGTCAACCTGCGCACCAGCTACACCTGGAAGCAGGTGCGCCTGGACCTGGGCGTGGAGAACCTGTTTGACAAGTTCTACTACCTGCCAACCGGTGGCGCCTACACCGGGCAGGGCACCACCATGTCCAACCCGGCGCTGCCCAACTATCCGCAGTGGGGCACCGCTGTGCCGGGCATGGGTCGCTCGGTGGTGATGGGTTTGAACTTCAAGTTCTGATCAGACAAGGAGTTGGCGATGGATACCAGTCAAATGGTGTACCCCGGCGGCGTACGTTCCCAATGGACGGGCTGTACGGCCACCGAACGCGGCCCCCACTTTTTCCAGATCATGCTGGAACAGGCGGTGGGCCTGCTTTTGGGTGGCGAGCCCGAAGCCGCCCGCCTGATCTTGCGGGATGTGGTGAGCGGGACGATCGGATTTGAGGCGCTGGCGGCGTTGACCCACACGTCTGCCAAGAGTTTGCGTGGCATGCTGACCGCCAATGGGCGGTTGGGCATGGACAGCCTGTCCTTCATTTTCAGGGTTGTACGGGACTGGCTCCAGGCGGCATTGGACGTCCAGTCTGACGCGCCAGATCAACACTTTTGCATTGCATTGGAGTAAGCTGTTAACTGTTCAGAGTTGACAACCTCCCATGGAGTGCATATGAGTGACACAGACACCACCGGTTTTGGCAAGTTCGTGCCCGGCTTTGACTTCTTGCAGGGCTTGGCCAAGGGCGCCAGCAGCAACATTCCCCAAATGCCCAACTTGGGCAACTGGGTGGCCCCCACGCTGAATGTGGAAGAGCTGGAGAAGCGCATCGAAGAGCTCAAGGCCGTGCACTTCTGGCTGGAGCAAAACTCCCGCGCCCTCGGCGCCACCATCCAGGCGCTGGAGGTGCAGAAGATGACACTGGCCACGCTCAAGGGCATGAACTTCAACATCGGTGATGTGGCCAATGCGCTCAAGCTCAAGGCCGCGGAATCGGTGCACTCTGGCGTGCAGCGGGTGTCGGAGCGAGCGGCATCGACTGCCAAGACCATTACCGATGTCGCCACCGGCCATTCCGGTGCGGCAGCCAAGGTCAGCAAGGCGGCGGCGGGTGTGGGTTCCCTGGTCGATCCCCTGCAGCTATGGGGCTCGCTGACCCAGCAGTTCCAGCAGATTGCAGCGGGTGCCTTCAAGGAAGCTACCGCCAAGACGGCGGTGGACGTGACCAAGAACATGGCCACCGGCATGGCCAAGGAGGCCCTGAAATCGGCCAAGGCGGCGGGCAAGAAGGCCGCCAGCGGCGCGGTCAAGCGCGCCACCAAACCCGCAGCGCGCAAGACCGCGCCGCGCAGCCGCTAACACGGACCTGGGCTTTGCCGCCCTGGGTGTGGATATGAAACTTTTTCCCTACGCCCACGCCACCCACCCGCAGTGGCCCATGGCTGCCGCGCTGGTGCTGGCGCAGTTGCGGGCGCAAATGGCGCTGCATGGCTATGCCAGCGCGCCGACCCTGGCGCTGCTCTACATCACCGACCACTATGCTGGCGTGGCCCAGGACATCCTGGACCACCTGGGTGCCGAGTTGCCGTGGGTCACCGATTGGTCGGGCACGGTGGGCATGGGCATCGTGTCCAACAACGTGGAGTACTGGGACGAGCCCGCCATGGCGGTCATGCTGCTGGAGTTGCCCAGCGACCAGTACCGGGTTTTTTCCGGGGTGGCGCCACTGGGCATGGGCTTTGAGGCCCACACTGCGCTGGTGCATGCCGATCCGGAAACCGCCGATGTCGGCGAGTTGATTGAAGAGATGGCCGCGCGCACCGATGCCAACTACCTGTTTGGCGGGCTGGCCAGCAGCCGCTGGCATTCGGTCCAGTTCGCCGTGGGGGGCAACGGCAATATCGGTGGGCATGGTGCGGCCAGCGGCGTGTTCAGCGGCGGCCTGAGCGGCGTGGCTTTCGGCCCCGGCGTGGCCCTGGTGTCGCGCGTCACGCAGGGTTGCATGCCGGTCTCGGGTGTGCGCAAGGTCACCGAGGCCGACCAGAACCTGGTGCTGGGCCTCAACGGCGAACCCGCGCTCGATGTGATGCTGCGCGACTTGGCCATTTCACTGGATGCACCCCAGGAAGCCCTGGACGTGGTCCGTGCCACTCTGGTGGGGCTGGTGCCAGCGCAGGATGTGCAGGCCACCTACGACACGCATGGGGCGCCGCGGCAGGCGGTGCGCCAGACCGGCAATTTTGGTGAAGACGTTCTGGTGCGCCACATCATCGGGCTGGACCCCGGGCGGCGCGGCATTGCCGTATCCGAGCGCGTGGAAGCCGGTGCGCAGCTGGTGTTTTGCCGGCGCAACGTGCAGGCCGCCCGCGCCGACCTGACCCGCATCTGCGCCGAAATCCGTGAAGAACTGGAGCCGCAAGAACAGGCGCTGGCCACCGCGCACGCGCTGCAGGCCTCGGCTCTGGAGTCCGCGCCGCATGTGGCCCGGCGCATTGCCGGTGCCGTGTACGTCAGCTGCACCGGGCGCGGTGGCCCGCACTTTGGGGGGCCCAGCGCCGAACTGCAACTGGTGCGCCGCGCACTGGGTGATGTGCCACTGGTCGGTTTTTTTGCTGCCGGTGAGATCGCCCACCACCGGCTGTATGGCTATACCGGTGTACTCACGGTGTTCATTGCCTCGCCGGCAGAAGGGTTGGCTTGACGATGCTGCAGTCAGCACCTGATGGGGACGCGCAAGTCGTGCACAAGTCCGTGACAGCGCTGGCCGAACTGACTGAGCGTGAACTGTTGCTGCAACAAATTCTGGATACCTCCAGCGTGGCCATCTTCCTGGTCAACATGCAGGGGCGCATCATCCATGCGAACCGGCGTATGGCGGAAATGTTCCGCTGGACGTTGGCCGAGCTGGTAGGCAAGGAATATGTCGAGCTGATCGACCCGGTCGAGCGCGAGATCGGGCGCGCGCTGATGCACAAATTGTTGACCGGCAAGGTCCAGGCAACCGACGTGGAGCGCCGGTATTGGCGTTCCGATCAGAGCAAGTTTTGGGGGCACTTGTCCGGACGGCGGTTTGTCGGCGCCAACAACCAGCACTTGGGGCTGGTTGGCGTGTTGGCGGATATCACCGACCGCAAGCGTGCCGATGAACGCCAGTTGCACCACAACCGCATTCTGCAATTGCTGGCGGAAAAGGCGCCGCTGTCCGTGGTGCTGGACACCATGGTCCGGGACGTGGAAGCGATCAACCCCGCGATGTTGTGCAGTGTGTTGTTGCTCGATGCAGAAGGCAAGCACCTGCACCACGGCGCGGCGGCCAGCCTGCCGGCGTTTTACACCGAGGCGCTGGATGGCGTGGCGATCGGGCCGGGCGTGGGCTCGTGCGGCACGGCGGCGTTTACCGGGCAGCGCGTCATTGTGGAGGACCTGTCCCTCAGCCCTTGGTGGGCAGATTTTCTAGACCTGGCGCGCCAGGCGGACCTGGGC
>Ga0208514_100632_pt1 | contig 15763 bp, 12 predicted proteins | sample LakWasMet70_HOW9_2_FD_183900 | JGI IMG/M metagenome (GOLD analysis project Ga0208514, IMG submission 183900) | Freshwater sediment methanotrophic microbial communities from Lake Washington under simulated oxygen tension - Sediment Metagenome... | ecosystem: Environmental > Aquatic > Freshwater >...
TAAGGGGGACGCTGCGCAATCCCCTGGAGATTGCGTGGTTTTGACTTGTTGGGTGATTGCTACTATAGTGATATCACTTTGATCTCAAATGAGAGGCCAAAGCAACCAACGGGGATAGTCATGGAAAAACAAGCTTCGAACGAATTTCTGGCACACACGCGCAATGGCTTTGCGGCGGTGGGGATGGGGGTAGGGCTGTTGCTGGGTGCCGTGCTGCTGGTGACACGGGCGCCTTCGTTGCTGACCCTGGTAGCCGCCGGGGTGCTGCTGCTGACGGCGTTGTGGTTTCTGACCGGCCTGTACACGCTCAACCCCAACCAGGCGGCATTGCTCAAGCTGTTTGGCAGCTACCGGGGCACGGACCGTGCCGAAGGCCTGCGCTGGGCCAATCCGTTTTACAGCCGCAGCAAGGTGTCGACCCGCGCCTACAACTTCAACAGCGAGAAGCTCAAGGTCAACGACCTGCGCGGAAACCCGATCGAGATCGCCGCGGCGATTGTCTGGCGGGTGGAGGACACGGCGCGCTGCAGCTTTGACGTGGAAGACTTTGCATCCTATGTGCTGACGCAGGCTGAAGCGGCGGTGCGGCATCTGGCATCGAGCTACGCCTATGACAACCTGGACGACGCGGCCAGCGTTGCAGCGCAGGAAATCACACTGCGCTCCGGTGGCGAGGCGGTCGGCGCCGCCCTGCGGCACGAACTGCAGGCCCGCTTTTCGCTGGCCGGCATCGTTGTCGTGGATGCCAAGCTGACACACCTGGCCTACGCTCCCGAGATTGCCGGTGCCATGTTGCGCCGTCAGCAGGCACAAGCCATCATTGCGGCACGCAGCCTGATTGTGCAGGGCGCGGTGGGCATGGTGGAATTGGCGCTGAGCGGGCTGCAGGAGCGTGGCCTGGTGGATCTGGACGACGAGCGCAAGGCGGCCATGGTCACCAATTTGCTGGTGGTGCTGTGCTCGGACCATGACGCCCAGCCGGTCGTGAACACCGGCACGCTGTACAACTGATGCCACAAGGAGTTGCCATGCAAGACAACAAGTCTCATTTCCTGCTCGCGGCCAAGTTGGTGTTGGCAGCCCTGTTGCTGTTGGGTTTGGTCAGTATTGCTGCGGCCGATCTGGCGCCCCAGGTGCCCTTGGCCGTATTCCTGTGGTACGCCACCGTTGTCGGCCTGGGGCTCGTAGCTATCGCCGTTGTGGGTGCGGTGGTGTCGCTGACGGTGTCGCAGTTTGTGTTGCGCCATGGCGGCACCGACGCCCAGTGGTTCTGGTTTCGCAGCGAACCGCAGGGCTTGGTCCAATTGCGCGCGCAGGCCAAGGCACGTGCCGCGCAACAGAGCCACGAGCCGTCCTAGCTTCGCATTCCGGAAACGAGAGGTCCATGGCCAGCCCCGACAAGAAATCTTTTGCACTGCGTATTGATCCGGTCCTGTGGGCCCAGATCGAGCGGCTGGCCGCTGCCGAATTGCGCAGTGTCAATGCGCAGGTGGAGTATTTGCTGCGGGAGGCAGTGCGGGCCCGGCTGGGGAGTTCGAAGGACAGCAAAACCACGAAAGGCAAGTCCTGAAGAAAGGGGCAGGACGAAAAAAAGCCCGCTGGGTGCGGGCTTCTTGCAGTGCAGGGGAGGCTGCGAATTACTTCGCGGCTTCAGCTTTCTTGGCTTTGCGGGCCTTTTTGGCTTTCTTGGCTTTTGCGGGAGCGGAAGCGGGTGTGGCAGCGACCGCAGGGGTAGCGGCTACGGCCGGAGTCGCAGCGACTGCAGGAGCAGCAGGCTTGGCAGCGGCGGGTGCGGAGGCTTGTGCAAACGCGCCAGCAGCGAACAAACCAGCGATCAGGGTTGCGAGGATCTTGCTCATTTTCAGTAGCCTTTCAAAGCTTGTTGGTCGACTCCGATAAGTGGAGGCCCCTTCACAACGACGGCGCTTTGCAAACGGTTGACTGGGTTTCGCATTAATTCTTTGAGCGATCAGGGCTTGGCGTCCACCACATCCAGCCACTTTTGCCAGGGATTGAAGCCGGTGATCAGCGCGCTGGCCAGCAAGACCAGGGCACCGCCCGCAAATATGCCGGTACTGAGCTGCTCGCCCAGGAACACATGCCCCCAGGCCACCCCGAAAACCGGGATCATGAAGGTGGGACTCATGGCCGCCACGGGCGACACGTGGGCCAGGATGCGAATGTGCATCCAGTAGGCAATGCCCGAGGTGACCACGCCCATGATGGCCACCGCCAGCAGCGCCATGGGCGTGAATTGGGCCGCTGGCCAACTCCAGGCGGCCCCGGGGATGAGCATCAGCAGGGACGTGGCGTGCAGACCCGCGGCAATCTGCAGCGGTTCCATGCGGCTCAGCGCCCGTTTCATCAGCGGCGTTGAAACGCCGTAGCAGGCCGATGCGGCCACACAGCCCAGCGCGGCCAGAAACACTTTGGTCGACGGTTCCACCGGCCCCAGACCCACAATCAAGGCCACACCGGTAAATCCAAAGACACAGCCAATCACCTTGCGCAGCGTCAGTGTGTCTTCCTTGAGCCAGGCCGATGCAAACATGCCAAACACCACGGCAGTGGAGTTCAGCAACGCGCTGTAGCCCGCGGGCAGCTGCAGGGCTGCCCAGGCAAACAGCAGAAAGGGCAGGGCCACCGACAGCAGGCCAATCAGCGCCAGCTCGCGCCAATGCCCCATGGGCCAGGTGTGGCGCATGGCGCGCATCAGCACGGCCAGTGTCAGTGTGGCCATGCCGATGCGCAGCGCGGCCAGCACGTTGGGGCCCAGCAGGGGACTGGCAATGCGGATCAGCATGAAGGAGGCGCCCCACAGGGCGGATAGCGCTACCAGCTGCGCGAAGTGTTTGGTTTTCACAGTGGGACGATTGTGCGGGATGGTGGTGGCGCGGCCGGTCGCGTGGGTGTCTTGCACCCCCGCAACTAGCGCCCGCGCAAGAACAGCGCGTCGATCTCGCGCACGCTGAGCTGGCGCCACGTGGGGCGGCCGTGGTTGCACTGGTCGCTGCGTTCGGTGGCTTCCATCTGGCGCAGCAGGGCATTCATCTCGTCAAGGGTCAGGCGCCGGTTGGCGCGCACGGCACCGTGGCAGGCCATGGTGGCCAGCAGTTCGTTCTGGGCGCGCTGGATCACGGTGCTGGCCTCATGCTGTGCCAATTCGGCCAGCACGCTGCGGGCCAGCTCCACGGCGTCGCCCTGCGCCAGCGTGGTGGGCACGGCACGCACGGCCAGGGTCTTGGGCGAGAACGGGCTGATCTCCAGGCCCAGCGTGTGCAGCGTGGCGTAGTGGGCCTCGGCGGTGGCAACCTCCTGGGGGGTTGCGGCAAAGGTGGCCGGTATCAGCAGGGGCTGGCTGGCCAGTTGCGCCACGGTGGTGGTCGCACCTTGCGCCTGTTGTGTTGCCAACTGGTTCTTGAGCCGCTCGTAGACGATGCGTTCGTGGGCGGCGTGCATGTCCACGATCACCAGGCCCTGGGTGTTCTCTGCCAGGATGTAGATGCCTTGCAGTTGGGCGAGGGCTTTGCCCAGCGGCCAATCGCCTTGGGGCAGGGACGCTTCTTCGCTCGCTGGTCGGCTGGGCGGCACAGGGTTCTGCTCCGTGTCCCCCGCCCGCTGCGCGGGCTCCTCCTTGACCTGCGCATAACCCTGTGCCGCCCAGCCTCCTTGAGGGCTGACGTCTGGCTGCCATAGCATGCCTATGTCGCTTACACGGTGGCCGGTGACTTCTGTCGGCGCTCCGAAATACATAGCGCGCTGCGTATATCCTGCGGGGGCTGTCGGCTGTTCTTGCTCTAAGCCATTGGGTTGAAACAGGGTGGGGGCGGCCTGCGCAGACGTGGGCGCTGCGGGTGTTGCTGTCGCGGTGCCGTCTGCCTGCCCGGCGCGTGGCTTGGCCAGCGTGTCTTCCACCGCGTGGCGCACGCCCTGGTGTACCTCGCGGCTGTCGCGAAAACGCACCTCGATCTTCGTCGGGTGCACGTTCACGTCCACCCGTGCCGGGTCCATGGCCAGGTACAGCGCGTAGACCGGCTGGCGGTGGCCGTGCAGTACGTCTTCGTAGGCGCTGCGGGCGGCGTGGGTCAGCACCTTGTCGCGTACAAAGCGGCCGTTCACGTAGCAAAACTGCTGGTCGGCGCGCGAGCGGGCGGCGTCGGGGATGCCGACCCGGCCCCACACCCGCAGGGCGCCGGGGCCCTGGCTGGATTCAGTCGAAGGCTCGCCCTGTGCGCGTGCCGCGCTGGCAGGGCGCCAGTCGACGGCAATGGATTGCGCGATGAAATCCGCGCCCAGCACGTCGGCCAGGCGCTGGTTCAGGCTGGCTTGCTGTGAGGGATCTTCGCAGCGGCGCCACTGTTCAATGAGCTTGCCGTCGTGCCAGATGGCAAAGCCGACGTCGGGGCGGGCCAGCGCGTGGCGGCGTACGGATTCGATGCAGTGGGACAACTCGGTGGCGTCGGTCTTGAGGAACTTGCGTCGCGCCGGCGTGCTGTAGAACAGCTCCTTGACTTCGACGGTCGTGCCCTGGCTGCGCGCAACGGGTTTCAGTTCACCGGTGCGTCCATCCAGAAGGTATGCGCCTGATTGGCCGCTAGCCCTCGACAATATTGCACAATCCGCTATTGAATTGATAGCAGCCAGGGCTTCGCCGCGAAAACCCATGGTGGCCACCGACTCCAGATCCTGCAGGTTGCCGATCTTGCTGGTGGCGTGGCGGCGGAAGGCCAGCGGCAGTTCCTCGGTCAGGATGCCCAGGCCGTCGTCTTCCACGCTGATCAGGCGCACGCCCCCTGCGGCCAGGCGCACCGTCACCTGGGTGGCGCCAGCATCCAGCGCGTTGTCCACCAGTTCACGCACTACCGAGGCCGGGCGCTCCACGACCTCACCGGCGGCGATCTGGCTGATCAGCTCGTCGGACAGTTCACGGATAGGGCGTCGGGGGGGATGGGGGAGCAGGGCGGCGTTCACCGGGTCATTTTAGGGGCGATGGAAATTTACCCGAATGGGGGATGGCATGTTGGCGGCGTCACTTCTAGAATGAATCGCCCGACGCTCGCCGGGCGGTTAGATTGCTTCCCTTCTGTCAGGACACACCATGAGATTCTCCGGATTGCGCCGGTCGGGCGCGTTGTCAATGCTGTTGGTTCTGGGGCCGGTTGCCGCGCAGGCAACGATTGCACCCGGTTCCGCAGCGCAAATCGTCAGCCTGCAAGGCAGTGGCGAACAGCATGCGCAGGACAGCAGCCTGTGGCTGGCGGCCAAGCCGTCCCAACTGCTGCCGGGTGGCGCATTTGTGCGCACATTGCCGGCCTCGAAGATGGCGCTGCTGTTTGCCGATGACACCCAGATTCGGCTCAACCAGAATTCGGTGCTGCAGGTCAAGAGCCTGGCCACGGCTGCGCAGCCCACTACCTTGATGTTGTCTCTCGGGCGGGCCTGGGCCCAGACCAAGCGAAACGACGGCAGCCGCCTGAACCTGGAAACCCCGGCGGCTACGGCCGGCATACGCGGCACCGATTGGGAGCTGGATGTGGACGCCACCGGCAAGACCCTGCTGACGGTGCTATCCGGCCGTGTGGAGCTTTCCAATGCACAGGGCTCAGTTACGGTAAACAGCAACGAGGCGGCCATCGCCGAAGTCGGACGTATTCCGGTCAAGATTCAACTGAGCAATCCGCGTGACCGCGTCCAATGGGTGAACGCGCTGACGGCCGATCCCATGCGCCATCTCTTTGCGGACCAGGTTCCGCCCGCCCTGAAGCCCGCGCACGAGGCCCTGCGCAGGTCGGACCTGAGCGTCGCGCAGGCCGCATTGCAGGCAAGCTCTGCGTCTGCCCCCGGCGATTGGGTGTCGATTATGCGCAGTGCGCAGGCGATACAGGCAGGCGATACGCCACTGGCGCGGCAGACGCTGGAGAGTTTGGTGAATGCGGTCCAGGGCGTTGCGCCACCGGCCTACCTGATGCTGTCGGATCTGCAATTGGTGGCCGGGGAGTTCGACATGGCCGCCAACACGCTGGAGGCCGGCCTGAGTCGCAACCCCCAGGACCCCGAGTTGTTGGCACAGTTGGCCCGCGTGTACCTGCTGGCGGACCGCCTGTTTGAGAGCGCCAAAACCCTGGCCCGCTCGCGCAACGCCGATACGGCCAGCGTGCTGGTGGCAGAGGGCGACTTGGCACGCCGCCAGGGCGATGCGAGCACCACGGTAGAGGCCTACAGCCGAGCGAAGGCGGTCGCTCCGGGCGATGACAGGGGCTGGTTCGGGCTGGGCAGTGCGCAGAGTGAGCGCGAAGAAATCAGCCCGGCCCGTGCCAACTTGCGCCAGGCGCTGGCCCTGCAACCGCAAGGCGTGGGCTACGCCGGCGAGCTGGGCACGCTAGAAACCTTTGCCAACCGTTTCGATGCAGCCGATGCCGCTTTCGCCGCCGCGCTGGAACGCAACCCCGCGGATTACGTGGCCTGGACCGGTTTGGGGCTGCTGCGCTTGAAGCAGGGGCAACCCAAAGTGGCGCTGGATGCCTTCCTGCGGGCTGGTGTCATGGAGCCACGCTACGCGCGTGCCAAGGCCTACACGGCGGTCGCCTATTACCAGTTGGGGCGAGCTGGCGATGCCGAGGACACCCTGCGCCAGGCGTCAGCGCTGGACGACAAGGACCCGGTTCCGTACCTGTTGTTGTCGCAGATCTATACCGACCAGTTTCGCGCCGGTGAGGCCGTGCAGGCCTCGCGCGAGGCGGTCAAGCGCCTGCCGTACCTGAAGTCCCTGAACCAGTTGGCAAGCAACCAGAAAGGCAGCGCTAATTTTGGCGCCTCGCTGGCATTCTTCGGGCTGGAGGACTGGGCGCTGGAGCTGGCCCAGGAGAGCTACTACCCGTATTGGGGCGGCAGCCACCTGTTTCTGGCGGACCGCTACGCGGGGGAGTTCAACAAGAACTCGGAACTGTTTCAGGGCTACCTGAGTGACCCGCTGGCCTTTGGCGCGAGCAACCGGTTTTCGACACTCTTGCAGCGTTCGGGGCACTACGGTGCCGTGGGCTACAACGTGGACAAGACCTTTGCGCAGTTGCAGATGCCGTCTGTCACTTTGAATGGCCTGGTCAATGCGTCGGTTCCCATGGCCTATTTCGCGCAGTTGCAGCAGGGCTCCGCCACGGGTTTCCCGATTGATATCGGGGCCTGGTCCGACCAGCCTGCGTTCCACGACCAGAGTGGCCTGTCTGACGTACGAGCCCGTGTGGCGACACTGGGTTTTGGCATGCAGCCCACGGAAAACCTGGGTCTGTTTGCCTACACCAACGAGTTCAGGGCACGCATTGATGGACACAACCAGTTTGCCACTGCGGCGGAAAACACGGTCCGCCACAGCGCGTTGGGGCTTTCCTATCGCTGGTCTCCGGTGTCCCAAACATGGTTCAAGCTTGGCAGCAGTGAGGAGTCGACGGATATTGCTGCCTACCCCGTGGTCTTTGGTTCGGGTGGTGTGCTGGGACTGGTCGCTATCTATGCGCAACCGTACAAGCAATTCAACGACCTTCAGCTTCGCCATACGGTGGATCTGAGTCCGCGCACGCGCCTGTCCGTCGGGGTGGAGACGGTCAAGGAGTCGCAGCGCAACGGCACACAGGGCGAGGGGCTGATCTTCGTTGCGGGGAATGGTTCTTCGACACAGACTGAGACCATTCTCTTTGGCGGGACCAACGATATCGACCGGCGGTTTACTGCGGTGACCGGGGCGGCCCAACACCATGTGACTCCCAACCTGCTGTTCGATGGCGCCCTGGCGCTGAACCGCATCACCGAGAACACCGTGGGTGAGAACCTCACCGTCCTGTTGATCAGCGGTGCCGTGGCGAGTGACAGTGTGCGAACGAATCCGACGACCGACCAATGGGCGCCTCGCGTAGGCGTCGCCTTCAAACCTGCGGAGCACATCAGCGTGCGCGCAGCCTACCAGGACTGGGTACGACCTCTGAGCGTGAGCACACTCAACAGTGTGGAGACGGCGGGCATCCCGCTGGAAGACCGGGTGGTCGAAGCGGGAGGGCGCCTGAAGCGCAGCGTGGTGCAGGTGGGCTGGACGGCGGGTGACGCGACGTATCTCACCGTCAAGGCCGATCACCAGGAGGTTCGCAATCCGGTGTCCCCCGGCGTTGATCTGCGTACACCGGCGCTGCCCTTCCTGGAAGCCTTGCGCAACGCGCAGAACGTCAACCTGTCGTCGGTGGACGTATTGGAGGACACGCCCGACTTTGAACAGGGAACCGTCAACGCCCTCTCGGTGGGCATGAATCGGCTGTGGACGTCCCGGCTTTCGGGTTACTTCAAGTACACCCTGCAGGACACCACCAGTGACTATGCCGATGAGGACGCACCGTCAGGGCGGGTCACCGACAAGCGGATTCCCTACCTGCCGCGCGATACCGTGGTCCTGGGTGCCACCTGGGCCAGCGGTGCGCGCGCCTATCTGGGCGCGCGTGCGGTGTACCGGTCGGACCGGTTTGAGGAAAAAGAGAATCTGACGCTGTGGCCTGCGGGCTGGAGCGTGGATCTGATTGGCATGTGGGAGACCGCGGACAAACACTGGGCTCTTGGCGTGGCGGCGCTCAATATCGGGGGGAACAAGTCGTCACGGCAGATCGAGCGCTATGTTGTCGACGCGCGCTACCGGTTTTAGCCAGACCTGGCGCCTGCGCGCCACGGTGCTGGTGGCCGCTGTGGCTGCCGTCCTGCTCGTTGGGCTGGCATCGACGACGCGCCCCTGGCTGGGTGTCGAACACAAGGTGTTCGACTTTTTCACCGCAATGTCTGCAACGCGGCAGGTCGACGTGCCGGTTGTGATCCTGGCGATTGATGAGCCGACGTTTCAGGAACTCCAGCTCCAGTGGCCGTTTCCACGCCGCTTGCACGCCCTGGTGCTGGACCGCTTGCGCGCCGATGGGGCTCTGGCGGCGGGCTTTGACATGGTCTTTGCCGAACCCTCCAATCCAGAAGACGACGCCGCACTGTCCCGGGCGTTGAAGGCCGGGCTGCCCGTGGTGCTGGCGGCCAGCCGTGAAAAGACCGAGAGCGTGAATGCGTCGCAGTGGACCGAGGTGTTACCGCTGGACCTGTTTTTGGGTGCGGGTTCGGTTGCAGGGCAAGTGAAGGTCACGCCAGATGACGACTTTGTAGTGCGCTGGCATGACCGCCACGACGATAGCTTTTCGGCTCGACTGGCCGCCTTTGTTGCGGCACCAAAACAGATTGCTGGCGCCGACGCAGGGTCGTATCTGATCGAATATCTCGGGCCGCGCGCGACATTTGATACCCGCTCCTACTACCAGGCCTTGGAGCCTGGATTGCTCCCCAGTGGTTTCTTCAAAGGCAAGGTTGTTCTCATAGGACGGTCGGTCCGTACGGCCGTGGAGCTGTCGGGTTCACAGAGCGATATGTTCAATTCGCCGTTTTCCGTGATCGATGGTGCGGACCGGCTCATTCCGGGCGTGGAGGTGCAAGCCAACCTGATCAGCAACCAGTTGACCGGTGGTGGCTTGAAGCCTGTGGATTCCGCGGTGGGGCTGGCGCTGGTGGTGGTCCTGCTTGCCGTGCTGGGGCTGGTGGGCATACGCGCCCATCCCAGCGTGACCGCGACATTGGCGGCATCGCTGGCGGTGGGTGTGTGGTTGCTGTCGTACGGCCTGTTTGCGGTACACCATCTGTGGCTGGAACCGCTGTTTCCCGTCGCGTCGGTGGCAGCGGTCTATGGATCGGCCATGTTGCTCAACTATGTGGCCAACCGGCGCCGCGCCCTGCAAATGCGCGCCATGTTTTCGCAGTATGTACCCGAGGAAGTGGTGGCCCGTCTGGTCGAACGTCCGGACCTGCTGAAGCTCGGTGGCGAGGCGCGGGAGCTCACGCTGATGTTCACCGATCTGGCGAATTTCACCACGATGTCGGAGCGCCTGACTGCGGAGGCAACGGTTGAAGTCCTCACCGAATACTTCAACGTCATGACCCCCATCATTCACCGGTATGGAGGTACGGTGGACAAGTTCATAGGTGATGCAGTGATGGCCTTTTGGGGTGCACCGCTGGTGGATACCCAGCACGCGGAACATGCAGTGCGAGCGGCCATCGACATGCAAACTGCCATGCAAGCGCTGGCCGAGCGGCTGACCGGTCGGGGCCTGCCGTCGATTTCCATGCGCATCGGCGTGCACACCGGGCGCGTGGTGGTGGGCAACATTGGGTCGCTATCGCGTTTTTCTTACACAGTCATTGGCGATGCAGTGAATCTGGCCGCGCGACTCGAGGGCGCCAACAAGGCATTTGGGTCCGGTATTCTGGTGTCAGATGCAACGGCGGCGTTGCTGCCTGCCGACATCGGGCTGCGGCTACTGGACCGGGTGATTGTCAAAGGCAAGAGCGAGTCCATCGCGGTGTATACGCCGTGCACGGATACCGCCCTGATTTCGGGCAGTTCAGCCGCAGTAGAGAGTTTTTACGCACAGCAATGGGATACCAGTGAAGCTGCGTTTCGCAGTCTGTTGCTGGCCAAGCCAGACGATGCGTCGGCCATGCGGTTTTTGGATCGCATCGCAGCCCTTCGGCAAAGAACCGAAGGATTGGTGATTTCAGAACCGCTGTCGCTGGACAAGCTGTAGGCGTCGCCGGATGGGCGAGGGCGTGGCTACAACTTTCCGTATTGCGTGCCGCCAATCATGATGCCGCTGTCCAGGGGAGCGAGGTCGGACTGGTATTCCCACTCTCCCACACGCACGACCGGTGGCGCCAATCCGTTCTGCAGTGCTTCCATGAAGGCCTGCGCTTCCTCGTCAGAGACCGGCTGGTAGGCGTGTCGTGCCAACGAAGGCTCACCATTGCTTTGCTTTGCCGGTTGCGCGGTGGCCTGCTGATGGGCTTGGGCTGCGATCGCGGTACCGTCGGTGGCTGGACCATCCGCAGCTCTTGAATACCGGTCAAACTGGCTCTCGGTTTCACTGACCCGCCAGTAGATGCCGTCAATCATTACACCGAATCTTTTGTAGGCGTTGGAGCGCATCAGCTTTTCCAATGCGGCGAAGCTTTTGGTCCTCGCCTCTTTGCCGGTGACGAACGATTTGGCGACATCAATCATCGCAATGAAGCGGTGGTGGCGCACATCTACCGGCATGACCTTGAATTTGTACATGCTGCCAATCACTTCCATTGCGAGGAAGCTTTCACGAATGGACTGGTACAGCATTTCCTGGCGAAATGCCTTGCGCTCTTCCAGATCCATGCGCTTGACATGGGCTTGCAGGGCGGCATCTGCCTCGGCAGTGGATTTCTTTTTGGATCGGAAGAGCGAAAGCATAGTGTTGCGTGGAGTTCACGGATTCTAGCCTCGGCTTTTTGCCGCGGGAAAATCCCCGTGTCAGCACGCCGTCGCCTCTGCTAGCATGCCCCTTCAACTTCTTCCCACTGATGCTCGCTTTTGTCCTCCGGAGATTGTTTCAAGCCGTGATCGTCATGATTGCGGTGGCTTTCTTTGCCTTCATGCTGTTCCAGTACGTGGGCGACCCTGTTGTTTTTTTGCTGGGTCAGGACGCCAGACCGGAACAGATTGCGCAGCTCCGGACGGATCTGGGACTGGACCAGTCGTTTTTCATACAGTTCGTCCATTTCCTGGGCAATGCGGTGCAGGGCGAATTCGGTTTGAGCCTGCGTCAGGGCGCCAGAGTCTCCCGGTTGATCGCCGAGCGGTTTCCCGCCACGCTGGAGTTGTCGCTGGTCGCCGCCGTGCTGGCGCTGGTCGTGGGGGTCCCCATGGGCGTGTATGCCGCGCTGAAGCGCGGCACGTTCGTCAGCCAACTGTTCATGACCGTCTCCCTGTTGGGCGTTTCGCTGCCGACCTTTCTGATCGGCATCCTGCTGATTCTTTTCTTCTCGGTGATGCTGGGGTGGTTTCCCAGTTTTGGGCGTGGCGAGGTGCAGACCCTGGGCTGGTGGAGTACTGGCCTGTTGACGCGCGATGGCTGGCACCACATTGTCCTGCCCGCCATCACACTGGCCATTTTTCAACTGACGCTGATCACGCGCCTGGTGCGCTCCGAAATGCTGGAAGTGCTGCGCACCGACTACATCAAGTTTGCCCGAGCCCGGGGCCTGAGCAGCCACGCAATTCACTTTGGCCATGCGTTGAAGAACACACTGGTGCCTGTCATCACCATCATCGGGCTGCAACTGGGGACGCTGATTGCTTTTTCGATCATCACGGAGGCTGTGTTTCAGTGGCCCGGCATGGGACTGCTGTTTATCCAGGCGGTCACATTTGCCGACGTCCCGGTCATGGCCGCATACCTGTGCCTGGTGGCCCTGATTTTCGTCGTGATCAATCTGGTGGTGGATCTTTTGTACTTTGTGGTTGACCCGCGTTTGCGCGTGGGCAACGCAGGGGGACATTGATGCGGAGTTCACATGCGGTGCCAACGCTCAGGGTCCATGGTCGGGCCTTTGCGCAGATATCGGAGTTTCACCCGGAGCTCACGGCGTTTCGGCGGGACCTGCACGCCCACCCGGAGCTGGGTTTTGAAGAGGTCTATACCGCGGCCCGCGTCAAGGAGGCTCTGGAGCACTGTGGTGTGGACGCGCTGCACACCGGAATCGGCAAAACGGGACTTGTCGCCACCATTCAGGGGCGCAGCAATACCAGCGGGAAGATGATTGGCCTGCGGGCCGATATGGACGCGCTGCCGATGACCGAACTCAATGAGTTTGCCTGGAAGTCAGCCCGCGCTGGCCTGATGCACGGTTGCGGGCATGACGGCCACACCGCCATGCTGGTGGGTGCGGCGCGGTATCTGGCGGCGACCCGCAACTTTGATGGCACTGCGGTATTGATCTTTCAACCGGGTGAAGAGGGCTATGCCGGTGCGCGGGTCATGATTGAAGACGGACTCTTTGACCGCTTTCCAGTTCAGGCGGTTTACGGCATGCACAACTGGCCGGGCCTGCCGCCCGGCACCGTGGGGCTGAACGCAGGCCCGATGATGGCGTCTGCCGACCGGGTGACGATAGAAATTGCGGGGCGGGGCGGGCACGGTGCCCACCCTTACCAGACCATTGATCCGGTGGTGGTGGCCGCGCACATCATCACGGCGATCCAGAGCATTGTGTCGCGCAACGTGCGCGCCATCGACAGCGCGGTGGTTAGCATTTGTGCCATGCACGCGGGGGACCCCAGTGCCATGAGTGTGGTGCCCGGCAAGGCGACGCTGGTGGGCACGGTGCGCACCTTCAGCCCGAAAGTGCAGGACATGGTGGAGCGGCGCCTCAATGAGTTGTGCAGTGCGGTGGCCCTGGGTTTTGGCGCCACGGCTGCGGTGCACTACGAACGCATCTACCCGGCCACCATCAACTCAGCGGATGAGACCCGTTTTGCCGCGGATGTGGCGAGCAGCCTGGTGGGTGCCGACCACGTGGTGCGGGACCTGGAGCCCAGCATGGGGTCGGAAGATTTTTCCTTCATGTTGCAGGTCAAGCCCGGCGCCTACATGCGCATCGGCCAGGGCGCCGAGAACGGCGTGGGCAGCTGTTTGCTGCACAACACGCGCTACGATTTCAATGACGATATTTTGCCGCTGGGCGCTGCCCTGCACTCAGCCCTGGTGGAGCAATCCATGCCGCTATCCGTTTAAACCGTCTTTTTTCATGTCAACCAAGGAGCCATTCATGCATTTCAACAAGAATTTTGCGTATTCCCTGCTGGCAACGGCGCTGGCGGCTGCGGCCTTGCCCGCGTCGGCCGTCACGCTGCGTATTGGCAACCAGGGGGATGCCCTGTCCATGGATCCGCACTCGCTGAATGAATCGCTGCAACTCAGTGTCACCGAGAATGTGTACGAGCCCCTGGTTGTGCGTGATCGCGACTACAAGCTGGCACCGGCTCTGGCCACGGCGTGGAAGCAGACGTCCCCCACCGTTTGGCACTTTGACCTGCGCAAGGGTGTGCAATTCCACGATGGCACGCCGTTCACCGCCGATGACGTGATCTTCAGCTATGAGCGCGCCAAGAGTGACGGCTCGGACATGAAAACCTATGTTGGCCAGATCAAGGAAATCAAGAAGATCAACGACCACTCCATCGACATCGTCACGAACGTACCGTTCCCCATCCTTCCGGAACTGTTTACCCACTTTGACATCATGAGCAAGAAGTGGTGCGAGACCAACCAGGCGACCAAGCCGGTGGACCGCCGCAAGGGAATAGAGAATGTGGCCTCGTTCAAGGCCAATGGCACCGGCCCCTTCCGTCTGCGTGAGCGCCAGCCCAATGTGCGCACCGTGTTTTCCCGCAACGGCAGCTACTGGGGCAAGATTGAAGGTAACGTGGACGAAGTGATTTTCAACGTCATCGGCAATGACAGCACACGCGTAGCGGCGCTGTTGTCGGGAGAGATCGATGCCATGGAGCCGGTGCCGGTGCAGGATGTGGAACGCCTGAAGGCCATGCCCAACCTGAAAATCATGCAGGGCCCCGAGCTGCGCATCATCTTCCTGGGCATGGACCAAAAGCGTGACGAGCTGCTGTTCTCCAATGTCAAAGGCAAGAACCCGTTCAAGGACAAACGCGTGCGCCAGGCCTTCTACCAGGCCATAGACATCGAGGGCATCAAGCGCACTGTGATGCGCGGCGCCTCGACGCCCGCCGCGTTGATGTTTCCGCCCCAGGTCAATGGCTTCACACCAGACCTCGCCAAGCGCCTGCCGTTTGACGTGGAGGCGTCCAAGAAACTGTTGGCCGAAGCCGGTTACCCCAATGGTTTTGAAGTTTCCATGAATTGCCCGAACGACCGGTATGTCAATGACGGCCCCATCTGCCAGGCCGTTGCGGCCAATTTGGCCAAAGTGGGCGTCAAGATCAAGCTGGAAGTGGAAACCAAGGGCACCTATTTCCCCAAAGTGCTGCGCCGTGACACCAGCTTTTACATGCTGGGCTGGTCGTCCAGCACGGTGGACGCGCACAACGTGATGCAAGCGTTGATACAAACCCCGGGTGAGGGTGGCCGAGGCCAGTTCAATCTGGGTGCCTACAGCAATGCCCGTTTCGACGAGTTGACCGAGAAGGTCGCTTCCGAGACCGACGCCAAGAAACGCAACGACATGATCCGTGAAGCCATGAAGATCCACCAGGACGATGTGGGCCACATTCCGCTGCACCAGCAGGCCCTGAATTGGGGTGCGAAGAAGAACATCGAACTGGTTCAATGGCCGGACAATGCCATGATGTGGAAATACATCACAGTCAAGTGAGCGGCCGCCGCATGTCGGGGTTTTTCCGGCGCGCCTGGCACGGCGACCTGGGCTACAGCTTTCGCACCTCACCGGTGGCGATGGCTGCGGCCCTGATTGCGTTCATCTGCCTGTTCTGCGCGGCGTTTGCCAATGTGGTGGCGCCGCACAATCCGTTTGATCTGGCAACGCTGGAGCTGTCCGACGCGTTTCTGCCGCCGCTGTGGTTGGCCGATGGCAACCCCAAATACCTGCTGGGCACCGATGACCAGGGGCGCGACATTCTGTCGGCCCTGATGTTTGGCGCGCGGATATCGCTGATGGTGGGGCTGGCATCGGTGGCCTTGTCTGCCGTGGTGGGCGTCACGCTGGGTCTGGTGGCTGGGTTTGTGGGTGGCACGCTGGACGCCTTCATCATGCGGGTGTGCGATGTGATGCTGTCCTTCCCCGTCATTCTGATTGCGCTGTTGATTGCAGGGGTGGGCCGCGCCCTGTTTCCCAATGCACC
>Ga0208514_100639_pt1 | contig 15567 bp, 10 predicted proteins | sample LakWasMet70_HOW9_2_FD_183900 | JGI IMG/M metagenome (GOLD analysis project Ga0208514, IMG submission 183900) | Freshwater sediment methanotrophic microbial communities from Lake Washington under simulated oxygen tension - Sediment Metagenome... | ecosystem: Environmental > Aquatic > Freshwater >...
CACGATTGCCCAAGGCCGCCGCCAGACCCAGGGCCGTACCGGTCAAGGCGGCACCGGTCAAGGCCCCTGCACGCAAGCGCGCAACGGCACGGGCCTGATCGGCGTCAGCCTGCCGGTTTACTGCGTCAGCAACTGGCGCAGCACATACGGCAGGATGCCGCCGGCCTGGTAATAGTCCACCTCGATCGGGGTGTCGATGCGCAGCAACAGCGTGTGGCGCGACTGGGTGCCGTCCGCCCGGGTGATGACCAGTTGGGCTTCGCTCTGCGGCGTCAGTTGCGCATCGGGGATGATGTCAATCACCTCGTCGCCGCGCAGGCCCAGGGTCTGCCAGCTTTCACCGGCCTTGAACTGCAGTGGCAACACGCCCATGCCCACCAGGTTGCTGCGGTGGATGCGCTCAAAGCTTTGCGCCACCACAGCCCGGATACCCAGCAGCTGCGTGCCCTTGGCCGCCCAGTCGCGGCTGGAGCCGGTGCCGTATTCCTCACCCGCAAACACCACCGTGGCGATGCCCGCCGCCTGGTAGCGCGTGGCGGCCTCGAAGATGGAGAGCTTGTCCCCGACGCCGGGCGCGCCCTGCATGCCCTGGTACAGCGTGTAACCGCCCTCCTCCTGGCCACCGTCGGCCTTGGGCGGCAGCATCCGGTTCTTGATGCGCACATTGGCAAAGGTGCCACGCACCATGACGTCGTGGTTGCCACGGCGCGCGCCGTAGGAGTTGAAGTCGGCCTTGTGCACGCCATGCGCCAACAGCCATTGGCCGGCCGGCGAACTCTCCTGGATGTTGCCGGCCGGCGAAATGTGGTCGGTGGTGATGGAGTCGCCAAACAGCGCCATGATGCGCGCGCCTTGGACGTTTATGCTTTTCTGGGCTGTAGCCCTCGTGGAATCTGACGATGCCGCTCCTGATTCAATAGCAAACCCATCAAAAAACGGTGGCTCGGCAATGTAGGTGCTGGTCGGCCAGGTGTAGGCCTGGCCGGTGACACCCTTGATCTTGCCCCATAGCTTGCCCGGCTCGGTCTGGACCTTGGCGTAGTTTTTGCGGAACGCCTTGCCCTGCATGGCGTGCTTCATCAACTGGTAGATCTCGTCACTGGTGGGCCAGATGTCGCCCAGGTAGACATCCTTGCCACCCTTGCCCTGCCCCACCGGCTCGGTCATCAGGTCCTTGTTCACGGTGCCGGCAATCGCATAGGCCACCACCAGCGGCGGGCTGGCCAGGAAGTTGGCCTTCAGGTTGGGGTGGATACGCGCTTCGAAGTTGCGGTTGCCCGAGAGCACCGCCGCACACACCAGGTCGTTGTCGGTGATGACGGCATTGAGCTCGGGCGTCAGGTCCCCCGCGTTGCCAATGCAGGTGGTGCAGCCGTAGCCGGCCAGCGCGAAGCCCAGCTTCTCCAGATAGGGCAGCAGACCGGCATCCGTCAGGTACTGGGTGACGATGCGTGAGCCCGGAGCCAGCGAGGTCTTGATGTGCGGCGCCACCATCAACCCGGCTTGGACCGCCTTCTTGGCCAGCAGGCCGGCGGCCAGCATGACGCTGGGGTTGGAGGTGTTGGTGCAACTGGTGATGGCGGCGATCAGCACGTCGCCGTGGCCTATGGTGATGTCCGGTTTGCCGCTGACCGCCGCCGTTGCGGACGCGGCAACCGGGGCGTGGTCCGCGGCCAGCGTGGGCTTGTTGGCCTCCATCTCCACCACCGGGCGCGCAGCGCCCAGCGGTGTGGGTGGCGTCTGCGGCACCTTGGCCGCCACAGTTTCCCCGGAGGCGCGCAGCAGGTGGCGGGTATGGAAGACGGCAGCCTGCTGGTTGAAGCCATTCTCGGCATTGGGCTTGGAGAACAGTGACGCGAACTGGCTGGCCACCTGGCCCAGCTCGATGCGGTCCTGTGGTCGCTTGGGGCCGGCCAGACTGGGTGTGACCTGGCCCAGATCCAGCGTGACCACCTGCGAATAGTCAATGTCGCCTGCCGCAGGCACGCCAAACAGACCTTGCGCCTTGAAGTAAGCCTCGAAAGCCTGTATCTCTGCCTTGGTGCGGCCGGTCCCTTCAAAGTACGCAATGGTCTTCTCGTCCACCGGGAAGAAGCCCATGGTGGCACCGTATTCGGGTGCCATGTTGGCAATGGTGGCGCGGTCCGGCACCGTCAGGCTGGCCGTGCCTTCGCCAAAAAACTCGACAAACTTGCCGACCACCTTGTGCTGGCGCAGCAGCTCGGTCACGGTCAGCACCAGATCGGTGGCCGTCACGCCTTCACGCAGACGACCGCGCAGCTCGAAACCCACGACGTCGGGCGTCAAAAAGTAGACCGGCTGGCCCAGCATCGCGGCCTCCGCCTCGATGCCGCCCACGCCCCAGCCCACCACGCCGATGCCATTGATCATCGTGGTGTGGCTATCGGTACCCACCAACGTGTCGGGGTAGTACAGGTGCTTGCGCTTGTGTACGCCGCGCGCCAGGTACTCCAGGTTGACCTGGTGCACGATGCCAAAGCCGGGCGGCACCACGCCAAAGGTGTCAAAGGCCTGCATGCCCCATTTCATGAATTCGTAGCGTTCGCGGTTGCGCTGGAATTCCAGCTTCATGTTCAGGTCCAGCGAATCCTTCTTGCCGTAGTGGTCCACCATCACCGAGTGGTCCACCACCAGGTCCACCGGCACCAGCGGCTCGATACGCGCCGGGTCCCGGCCCAGACGCTTGGCGGCACTGCGCATCGCCGCCAGGTCGGCCAGCAGCGGCACACCGGTAAAGTCCTGCAGCACCACGCGCGACACGACGAACGGGATTTCCGCACTGCGCTCAGCCCGGGGCTGCCAGTTGGCGAGCTGGGCCACATGCTCGGCCGTCACCTTCTTGCCATCGCAGTGGCGCAGCACGCTTTCCAGCACAATCCGCAGGGATACCGGTAATCGGTTCACATTGGGGAAACGCCCGGCCAGCGCCGGCAAAGAATAGAAGTCCCCGGCCTTGCCGGGCGCGGGGGTGAATGACTTGAGGGTGTAAGAAAAGGTCTGAGACATCGACTACTCCTGGTGCAACGGCAATGCAGCACATTCTGGCAGTATGGCGTTAACCTTTCATTGCGCAGACCGATGTCAGCGGCGCTTGGCAGGGTATAAAAAAGGGGTCCCATGTCTGAATTTGATCTGGTGGTGGTGGGTGGTGGTTCGGGCGGTGTGCGCGCGGCCCGAATCGCGGCCGGCCACGGTGCCCGTGTGGCACTGGTGGAGGAATACCGGCTGGGCGGCACCTGTGTCATCCGTGGCTGCGTGCCCAAGAAACTGATGGTCTATGCCTCCCGCTTTGCCCAGGAATTTGACGAGGCGGCAGGCTACGGCTGGACACTGGAGTCCCCGCGCTTTGACTGGGCCAGGCTCAAAGCCAACCGCGACACCGAAGTCGCGCGGCTGGAAGCCATCTACCGCAGCAACCTGCTCGCCGCCGGTGTGCAGATCTTCACCGGGCGGGCGCATCTCACAGACCACCGCACCGTCGCCCTGGCCGACGGCACCCAACTGCGGGGTAGTCACATTTTGATAGCGACCGGAGCAATACCGACGAGCGCTGGAGGCATAAAGGGCCATGAGCTTTCGATTGATTCCAATGGTTTCTTCGATCTGGCTGCGCTGCCCCAGCGGGTGGTGGTGCAGGGTGCGGGCTACATCGCGCTGGAGCTGGCCTGTGTGCTGCAGCGCCTGGGCGCCAGCGTGCGCGTGGTGGTGCGCGGACCGCAAATCCTACGTGGCTTTGACGACGATGTGCGCGCCCACCTGGCACAGGACCTGGTGCACAGCGGCCTGCACCTGGATTTTGGCCGCCACGTCACGGGCATCACCCAGACCGACGACGGTCTGCGGGTCGAACTGGACAACGGCGACATCACCGCCGCCGATTGCGTGTTGCGGGCGTTGGGCCGCAAGCCCAACACCCACGGTCTGGGCCTGGAAGCCGTGGGCATTGCGCTCGACGCCCACGGCGCCATTCCCGTGGATGACTACAGCCAGACCACCGTGCCTGGCGTCTACGCCGTGGGCGATGTCACCAACCGGGTCAACCTGACGCCCATGGCCATCCGCGAGGGCCACGCCTTTGCCGACACCGTGTTTGGCCAGACGCCGCGCAGCGTGGACCACACGCTGATTCCCACCGCCGTGTTCACCACGCCGGAGGTCGGCGTGGTGGGACTGACCGAGCAGGCAGCGCTGGAACGCCACCCCCGCCTCGATGTGTACCGCTCGACGTTTCGCCCGATGAAGGCCACGCTGTCGGGCCACCCGGGCAAGATGCTGCTCAAGCTGCTGGTGGACCGCGACACCGACCGCGTGCTGGGCTTTCACGGTGTCGGGCCGGACACCGGCGAGATGGCCCAGCTGGTCGGCGTGGCGATGCAGTTGCAGGCGACCAAAAGCGCGTTTGACGCCACGCTGGCCGTGCACCCCACGGCGGCGGAAGAACTGGTAACCCTGCGCACCCCCACGGTACAGCACAACCTGTGACAATCGGCCCCAGCATGCGCTCCGCCGACCACCCTTTACCGTCCTCTGCCGCTGCACCCGGCCGCATCGAACTGGCCCGCCGTTATGCCGCGGTGCGGGCTGGCACGCTGGCGCTGGTGCAGCCCCTGTCGGCGGAAGACCAATGCGTGCAATCCATGCCCGACGCCAGCCCGACCAAATGGCATCTGGCCCACACCAGCTGGTTTTTTGAGGCCGTCGTCCTGCAGCCTTTGGAGCCCGCGTACCAGGCCTTCGACCCGCACTACGCCTACCTGTTCAACTCGTACTACGAAGCCCTTGGACCACGCCACCCGCGGCCCCAGCGCGGACTGTTGACGCGCCCGCCACTGGCCGACATCCACGCCTACCGCGTGCACGTCGACGCCGCGATGCAGCACTTCATGGCCACGGCCGACGATGCCCGATGGCAGGAGGCTGCCAACCTGATTGAATTGGGCCTGAACCACGAGGAGCAGCACCAGGAGCTGATACAGACCGACATCCTGCACCTGCTGTCGTGCAACCCCCTGCTACCGGCCTACCAACCGGGTCCGCCGTCCACCAACAGCGCGTCGAACTCGGCGCCGGCGCTGCAGTGGCTGGCGGTGGCGGGCGACGTGCACTCCATCGGCCACGGCGGCCCGGGCTTCGCCTTCGACAACGAAACCCCGCGGCACCAGGTGCTGGTGCACCCGTTCCAGATCGCCGACCGGCTGGTAACCTGCGGCGAATACCTGGCCTTCATGGAAGATGGTGGCTACCGCCAGGCCGACTGGTGGTTGTCCGACGGCTGGGCCGCGGTGCAGAGTGAGGGTCTCAGCGCACCGGCCTACTGGCTGGCACCGGATAACCCGCGGGCTCCAGCCGGCCACTGGCAGGTGTTTGGCCCGCACGGCGTCCAGAGCCTGGACCCCGCAGCGCCGCTGACCCATGTGAGTTTTTACGAGGCCTGTGCCTTCGCCGAGTGGTCGGGCGCGCGCCTGCCCACGGAGTCTGAATGGGAGGCAGCGTTTGACCTGCCGCTCATCACCCAGATGCTGGGCCATTGCTGGCAATGGACGCGCTCCGCGTACGAGCCTTATCCGGGCTTTCGTGCCCGCAGCGGCGCGGTACGGGAGTACAACGGAAAATTCATGGTCGGCCAACAGGTACTGCGCGGCGCCAGCAGCGCCACACCCGCTGGCCATGGCCGCAAGACCTACCGCAACTTTTTCCCGCCAGCAGCGCGCTGGCAGATCTCGGGCATCCGGCTGGCAAAGGACACCGCATGAAAGACAACCTGGCCTACGCCAACGCCAACGACGCGCCCGATCTGCCCCCACAGGAATTCCTGCGCGACCTCAAGCGCGGGCTGGCACGCCAGCAAAAAATCATCTCCCCCAAGTACTTTTACGACGCCCAGGGCTCGGCCCTGTTCGACCGCATCTGCGACTTGCCGGAGTACTATCCCACCCGCACCGAGCTGGCCATTCTGCGCAAGCATGCGCGTGAAATCGCCCTGCATATCGGACCGCATACCGAGATCGTCGAGTTTGGGTCCGGCTCCATGGAAAAGGTCCGCGTGCTGCTCGACGCGTTGGACCGCCCGCAACGCTACGTGCCCATCGACATCTCCGAAGGTCACCTGCTGGACGCCGCCCAGCGCATGCGCCTGGCCTACCCCGCGCTGGAGGTGGAACCCCTGGTGGCCGACTACACCCAGGTGCTGGTGCTGCCGCCCGATGTGCCGCCCCAGGGCCGACGGGTGGGGTTTTTTCCAGGCTCGACGCTGGGCAATTTCGAACCTCAGGACGCGCTGCGCTTCATGCAGATGTGCGCGAAAACGCTGGAAGGCGGTGCGTTGATCCTGGGTGTGGACCTGGTCAAGAGTCCGGACCTGCTGCACGCCGCCTACAACGATGCCCAGGGCATCACCGCCGACTTCAACCGCAATGTGCTGGTCCGGGCCAACCGCGAGTTGGGCGCCAATTTCCAGCTCGAACAGTTTGCCCACAGTGCCTTCTACAACGCGCCGTACCAGCGCATTGAAATGCACCTGGTCAGCACCTGCCAGCAGACGGTCAATGTCGACGGCGCGACCTACCGGTTTGCGCAAGGGGAAACCCTGCACACCGAAAACTCGTACAAATTCACCGTGGACGGTCTGCACCAGCTGGCGCTGCGCGCAGGTTTTACGCCGGGCCAGACCTGGGCCGATGCCGACCACTCGTTCTGCCTGCTGTGGCTGGACGCACCAAACTCAAGGAGCACCGCATGAGAGCCATCTGGAAAGTCACCGTCATCGCCGAGAGCACAGACACCGTGGTCGTGGAGGGCAACCACTATTTCCCCGAGACGTCTTTGAAACGTGAATTCGTAACCTTCAGCAACCACAAAACCACATGCCCCTGGAAGGGCCAGGCCAGCTACTACTCATTGATCGTCAACGGCGAGATGAACCCCGATGCCGTCTGGTACTACGCCGACCCCAAACCCGAGGCGGCGCAAATCAAGGGCCGCGTCGCGTTCTGGAAGGGCGTGGTCGTCGCCTAGCGGTTGGTGACGCAGCGCCGCTAGGTCACGCGGTGGATGCGCTGCCCCAGCATCTCGGGTGCGATCAGGGTCACACCGTTATCCGTCACGTGAAAGCCGCGCGCCCGGTCGTGCGCCGGGTCCACGCCGGCGCGAAACCCGTCCGGCAACCTGCAATGCTTGTCGACGATGGCGCGGCGCAGCAGCACGTTCTTGCCGATGGTCACATCCGGCAGCACGACCGAGTCCTCAATCACACTGCCCTCGCCCACCTTCACCTTGGAGAACAGGATGGAGTGGCGCACGTTGGCGCCACTGACGATGCAGCCGCTGGAGACCAGCGAGTTGTGTGCTTCCCCCTTGCGGCCGGACTCATCAAACACAAACTTGGCCGGTGCGAGCTGGCGTTGCAGGCTCAAAATGGGCCAGTCGTCGTCGTACAGATTGAGCTCCGGCACCACCGAGGTCAGATCCATATTGGCCTCCCAGTAGGCGTCCACGGTACCGACATCGCGCCAATACGGCGTGGTGTCCACCATGTTGACGCAGCTGTCCTTGAAACTGTGGGCGAAGACACGGTGCCGCTCCAGCAGCGAAGGAATGATGTCCCTGCCAAAGTCGTGGCTCGACGTGGTGTCCGCGGCATCCCGCACCAGTTCCGCCACCAGCAGCTCGGCGTCAAACACGTAGATGCCCATGCTGGCCAGTGCGTGGGTCGGACGGTGGGCCAGCGCCACCGGATGCTCAGGTTTTTCTGCAAAGGCGACGATGCGGTGGTCCGCATCAACCGACATCACACCGAACTCACTGGCCTGCTCCACCGGCACCTCCAGGCAGGCCACGGTCATGGCGGCGCCCCGTGCCACATGCTCGGCCAGCATGATCGAGTAGTCCATCTTGTAGATATGGTCGCCGCCCAAGACCAGCACCAGATCCGGTCGGGCCTCGTCAATTATGCGCAGGTTCTGGTAGACCGCATTGGCGGTCCCGCTGTACCAGGACTCCCCGTGCTGCTGCTGCGCCGGCACCACATCCACGTACTCACCCAGGCTGGCCGCCAAGAAACTCCAGCCGTGTTCTATATGGCGAATCAGGCTTTGCGCCTTGTACTGCGTCAGCACCGCGATGTGGCGCACGCCGGAATTGACGCAGTTGCTTAGCGCAAAGTCAATGATGTTCAGGTTGCCGGCAAAGGGAACGGCCGGTTTGGCCCGCCAGTCGGTCAACTGTTGCAGCCGGCTGCCCCGCCCACCGGCCAGGACCAGTGCATAGGTTCGTTCGTTCAGGTGGCTTCGTGGGTCAAATGCCATGGGCGATTCCTGTCAATGAAAGAGTTCAATGATTGATTGAACCTGCTAAACGGCACCCCCCAGTTGACAAAGATCAAGGCGATTGCGTTCGCGCGCCAGCGGTCGCAGTCCAAAACGTTGATTTTGGTTAAGTCCTGCATCAAGTACATGACTACTATTTGTGTTGACTCCCGTTTGCCCACAACCGCAGCCCACCGCCATGAACACACCCTCAAAATTCGTCTACGTCTTTGGCAATAGCCGCACCGAAGGCGCCGCCGCCATGAAGAACCTGCTCGGTGGCAAGGGAGCCAACTTGGCCGAGATGTGCAGACTGGGCATTACCGTGCCATCGGGCTTCACCATCAGCACCGAGGCTTGCACCGCCTTCACCGCGCAGGGGCGCGACGCGGTGTTCCAGTTGATCCAGGCCGAGGTGCTGGTCGGCGTGCGGTTTGTGGAGACCGAAATGGGCAAGCAGTTTGGCAACGCCCACGACCCGCTGCTGCTGTCGGTGCGCTCCGGCGCCCGCGCCTCCATGCCCGGCATGATGGACACCATTTTGAATCTGGGTCTGAACGACGAGGCCGTGGTCGGGCTGGCCCGCAAGTCCAACAACGAACGCTTTGCCTGGGACTCGTACCGCCGCTTTGTGCAGATGTATGGCGATGTGGTGATGGGTCTCAAACCCGTGTCGAAGGAGGACCATGATCCGTTCGAGGTCATCATCGACATGGTCAAGGACCAGAAGGGCGTCAAGCTCGACACCGAGCTGGATGCCGACGATTTGAAGGAACTGGTGCAGCGCTTCAAGGCACTGATCCGCGCCCGCATCGGCCGCGATTTTCCGACCGACCCCTGGGAGCAACTCTGGGGCGCCGTCTGGGCGGTGTTCGAGAGCTGGAACAACGAACGCGCCTGCGTCTACCGCGAGTTGAATGACATCCCCGCGTCCTGGGGCACAGCGGTCAACGTGCAGGCCATGGTGTTCGGCAACCTGGGCGACAACAGCGCCACGGGCGTGGCCTTTTCGCGCGACGCAGGCACGGGTGAAGATTTGTTCAATGGCGAGTTTCTGGTCAACGCGCAGGGTGAAGACGTGGTGGCCGGCATTCGCACGCCACAGCAGGTGTCGCTGGTGGGCTCGCAGCGCTGGGCCGAACTGGCGCTCGTGAGCGAAGAGGAGCGCAAGGCCAATTACCCCTCGCTGGAAGAACTGATGCCCGGCATCTACCAGGAGCTGCTGCACGCCGAGACCACGCTGGAAAACCATTTCAGCGACATGCAGGACATGGAGTTCACCATCCAGGAAGGCAAGCTGTGGATGCTGCAAACCCGCAACGGCAAACGCACGGGCGCGGCCATGGTGCGCATTGCCATGGAGATGCTCAAGCAGGGCATGATCGACGAAAAGACCGCGCTGCTGCGTGTGGCCCCGGACCGGCTCAACGAACTGCTGCACCCGATCTTTGACCCCAGGGCGCTGACCGCCGCCAGCCCCATAGCGCGCGGCCTGCCGGCCTCGCCGGGTGCGGCCACCGGGCAGATTGTGTTTTTTGCCGATGAGGCAGAGACCTGGTTCAAGGCGGGCAAGGATGTGATTCTGGTCCGGCAGGAAACCTCGCCCGAAGATCTGCGCGGTATGAGCGTGGCCAAAGGCATTCTCACCGCGCGCGGCGGCATGACGTCACACGCCGCCGTGGTGGCACGCGGCATGGGCAAGTGCTGCGTGTCAGGCGCAGGCGCCGTTCACGTAGACCTGAAAGCCCGCACCATGACGGTGGGCGATGTGGTCTACCACGAGGGCGACTGGATCTCGCTGAACGGCTCCACCGGCGAGGTCTATGTGGGCAAGATTGACACCAAGGACGCTGAACTGAGTGGCGACTTTGGCGCGTTGATGGCCTTGACCGACAAGTACAAGCGCCTCGAAATACGCGCCAACGCCGACAGTCCGGCAGATGCCAAGGTGGCCCACAATTTTGGTGCCGCCGGCATCGGCCTGTGCCGCACCGAGCACATGTTCTTTGAAGGCGAACGCATTCTGGCGGTGCGCGAAATGATTCTGGCCGACAACGAGGCTGGACGGCGCAAGGCGCTGACCAAGCTGCTGCCCATGCAGCGCGGCGATTTTGAAGGACTGTTTCGCGAGATGCACGACCTGCCCGTCACCATCCGCTTGCTGGACCCACCCCTGCACGAGTTCCTGCCGCATGACGATGCCAACCAGCGCGTGATGGCGGCGGAGATGAAGGTGCCGCTGGGCAAGATCAAGATGCGGGTGGAAGAACTGCACGAGTTCAACCCCATGATGGGCCACCGCGGTTGCCGCCTGGGCATCAGCTACCCCGAGATCACCGAGATGCAGACCCGCGCCGTGATCGAGGCTGCGCTGAACGTGCGCACGCTGGGCATCCACGTCAAGGCCGAAATCATGGTCCCGCTGGTGGGCACTGTGCGGGAATTCAATGCCCAAGCCGAGGTGATTCGCCGCACCGCCGCGGCGGTATTTGCCGAACGCGGCGAGACGCTGGACTACCTGCTGGGCACGATGATCGAGACGCCGCGCGCCGCGCTGATTGCCGACAGCATTGGCAAGCAGGCCGAGTTCTTCTCGTTCGGCACCAACGACCTGACGCAGATGACGCTGGGCTTCTCGCGCGACGATGCCGGCAAGTTCCTGCCCGACTACCTGAAGCGCGGCATCTACGAGCACGACCCGTTTCGCTCCATCGACCAGAAAGGCGTCGGCGCGCTGGTGCAGATGGCGGTGGAAAGAGGCCGCAGTGTGCGCCCGGATATGGAGATGGGCGTGTGCGGTGAGCATGGTGGCGATCCGGCATCCGTGGCGTTCTTCCACCGCGCCGGGCTGGACTATGTGAGCTGCTCACCCTACCGTGTGCCGATTGCGCGGCTGGCTGCGGCCCAGGCGGCAATCGCTGGGTGAGTTAAACCTGTAACGTTGCGCAGTTGGCGTTCATGATGGGGCATGGACGAACGGCGGGCACCAGTATCAAGTGGGGCGACAGACAGAACGCCAGAAAAATCAATTTGCTCCTGTATTTGTAGCGGAATATTCTTATTTCACGGGGGCTGGATGGCAAAAATGCTCAAGGCTTTTTGGAGGAATGCCTCTCGCGGCGGCGGGCAGAAGCTGCGGGAGGACTGCGCTCTTATGAGCCGACAACTGATCGTCGGCCTGTGCCTGCTGCTTGCGGCCAGCGCCTGGGGGCGGGAGGCGACGAAGCTTGCCTCCGGTGAGGCGCACATCCATGTCGGGGTGCTGGCCGTACTCGACGATCAGGACACCCAGCACCAGTGGCAGCCGCTGCTCGATGGTCTCTCAACGGCCCTTTCGGGCAAGCGCCTGCATCTGCATCCGTTGGATCCTGTTGGTATGGAGCGCGCCCTGAAGGCCAACGAACTCGCCTTCGTCATCACCAACCCGGGCCACTATGTGGTAGTCGAGGCTCGCCACGGTGCCACCCGCATCGCGACCCAGACGGCTGCCGAAGGCGGTGATCCAGCCCACGCCGTTGGGTCGACCGTGGTGGTGCGCGCCGACAGACCGTTGCCCGAAGGGCTGGCGGGCCTCAAGGGGCAGCGCGTGGCGGCGGTGGCCGAGCAGGCCTTTGGCGGTTACCAGCTCGTGGCTGCCGAGTGGGTCCGCGAGGGGATTGACGCCGAGTCGGGCGATGTGGAGCGCCTGTTCACCGGGTACCCGATGACGCGCGTGCTGGACGCGGTACTGCAGGGGCGGGCCGACGCGGCGATTCTTCGCACCTGCCTGCTGGAGCGCTGGATCGGCGAGGGGCGGCTGAAGCCCGGGGTCTTGCGGGTGGTGGCGCCCCGCCCCGACAGCCGCCTGCCGTGCCAGACCTCCACCTCGCTTTACCCCGGATGGGCATTTGCGGCCTCGCCCCATGTACCGCCAGACCTCGCGCGTGAGGTGGCGCTGGCCCTGCTGACGCTGCCACCGGACGCGCAAGGGACCCGTTGGTCGGTGCCAGCCGACTACCAGCGCGTACACGACGTGCTGCGCACGCTGGAAGTCGAGCCCTACGCATTTCTGCGGGCCACGCGGCTGGAGGCGTTGGCCCGACGGTACTGGTTCGTGATCGGCGGTGCGCTAGCGCTGCTGGCGCTCGGCATGCTTTACACCCTGCGAGTGGAGGCGCTTGTAAAGCGCAGCACAGCCGAGCTCACCCGCAGTCTGGACGAGCGCGACAAGCTGACCCGTGAACTGGAGAAGGACCGAGAGGCGATGGACCACCTCTCGCGTCTGTCTATCCTGGGCGAGCTGTCGGCCACACTGGGGCACGAGCTTAATCAGCCGCTGGCCACCATCGCCAACTACACCGCCAGCTTGCAGCGGCGGGTGTCGCAAAAGCGTCTGGCGGACGACGCACTGAAGCAGGCGCTGCAGGACATCGGATCTGAGGCTGAACGCGCGGCCCATATGCTTCAAGGCATCCGTGCGTTGGCGCGCAAGCGGGTGGTTCAGCGCCGCCGCTGTGATCCCTCCCAACTGGCAAGCGAGGCGGTCGCCCTGTTTCGGGGGCTGCAGGCCCATGCGCCCGAAGTGCGTTTGCAGATCGACTCCTCTTGCGTCGGCGCGGCGGTGATGGTCGACGCGTTGCAGGTCCAGCAGGTGCTACTCAATCTGTTGAAAAACGCGCTGGACGCACACCGACTCGCCGGCATGGATGCGGCCCCCCTGCTTTGTCGGCTGCACGTTCAAAGCGGCCAAGTGTGCCTCGCGGTCCAAGACGAAGGCCCGACTCTGTCCGACGAACAACGCGCCCACCTGTTCGAGCCATTCTTTACCACCAAACCCGACGGCTTGGGGCTGGGCCTGCCGATCTGCCGCACCATCGTCGAAGCGCATGGCGGCGCCCTGCGCGCACGTCCGGCTGATGAAATCGGCCATGCCGGCGGCATGGTGTTCGAGGTCTGGTTGCCCGTGCTGGAAGCTGCCCAAGATCTCTTGACCTCTGCAAAGGACAATCCATCATGAACACGACCCCAGTGCCAGTCATCCATGTCGTCGACGACGATGTTGTTTTCCTGCGCTCACTGCTGTTTTTGCTCGAAGGATGCGGCTTTGAGGCCGTGGGCCATGAGTCGGCCGAGGCCTTCCTCGGCGCTACACCGGCGCTGGCGCCGCAGGGCGGCTGCCTGCTGCTGGACATCCGCATGCCGCGCATGAGTGGGCTGGAGTTGCAACGCCGGATGGTGTCGGCCGGCTCGCCATTCCCGATCGTGTTCATGACCGGCCACGGCGACATCGAACAGGCCGTGCAGGCAATGAAAGGGGGAGCACTGGACTTTCTGCAAAAACCGTTCAAGGAGCAGGCACTTCTGGACACGGTCAACCGCGCCGTGGAAGCAAGTGTCGAGCGCCAGCGCCGGCGAGTGCGTCAAGAGGAAGCGCAGACCATTCTGGAGCGGCTCTCACCACGCGAGCGCAAAGTTGCACGGCTGCTGGCATTGGGCCTGTCGAACAAGGAGGTCGCGCGTGACCTGGACATCAGCGACAACACGGTGCACGTGCACCGACAGCGCATCACCGAAAAGATCGGCAGCGGTCACGCCGCCGATTTGGCCCGCGTGCTGCTGCGGGCGGACCCCGCCGGGCTGGATGCCAGCTGAGGCGCGGCACCGCGGGCTCAGCGGCTGGGCGGAGCCTTAGCGGCGCGTTCCGCGGCGGCGAGTGCCTTTAGCTGCTCGGTCATCTGTTTCTGCTTGTCGGCCAGCGGCGGGAAGGGTCCGAACTTGTGCTGGTCGGCTGTACCCACCAGGTAGGGCGGGAAGGCAGCATCCACCGGCTTGTTCCAGCGTGCGGGGAAGTCCACCTCGAGGTTGGCTTTGACCGGGCGCGGCTTTGAGACCATCAGGGCCGAGACGTCGTAGGCCTCGTCGTCACTCAGCTGGGTGGCGTCGTGGCTGGTACCCAAGGGCATGTTGTGCTTGATGAATCGCGCCGCCATCGCCAGACGGTTCATGCCCGCTCCGGTGTTGAAGCTGTCCGGCCCCCACAGTGGCGGGAAGGTGTAGCCCTGCGCATCGCCAGCCTTGCCGACGCGCGTGCCCTGGCCGTCAACACCGTGGCAGACCGCACACTTGGCTGCGTAAACAGTGGCCCCAGCCGTGACGTCAGCGCGGCGGTTGGGCATCTTGCTCTGCACCGTGCCCGCGCCTTGGACTGTGGCGCCGATTGGCACGTCCTTTGACAGAAAGGCGATGTAGGTAGTGAAGGCTTTCATCTCGCGCGAGTCCAGCGGCAGGGCTTTACCGTTCATGCTGCGCTCCATGCAGCCGTTGACCCGCTCTTCCACCGTGCTGATGTCGTCTTCGCGGCCGCGGTACTGCGGGAAAGTCGCGCTCACGCCAACCCAGGGCATGGCGAAGGGTTTGGTGGCGCTGGCTTCGTGGCAGGAAACGCAGGCCAAGTTGTTGCCGGCGTAGCGCAGCTTCTGGTTGGCGACCTCCGGGCCGATATGGGCGAAGGTGCGCTCGGATAGTTGCTTGCCATACTCGACCAAATCACGCTGCGGGCCGGCGGGCAGGTTGGCGATGTCAGGCACGGCGCGACCCACCAGTGTGACTGTGCTGGTGGGGTCTGCGGCGGTCGCCAGCTGTGCCGCCAGTACCAGGGCGGCGAGCGCGACGCTGCGTCTGACGGGGCGGCTGATGGGGGTGTTCATAAGTATCTCCTTCGATGGAACGGAATGGTTCCATGTTAGGGACGCATGCGCATCAACGATAGAACCAGATTGGCCTAAGGCCGTAGCCTAAACAGGCTATTGACAGGTCCGGCACGCGGCTGGCAGCGGCGCTGCCGGGTTAATCGACCGCTTGTGCGGCTCTGGAAGCCAGGGACCGTTGCATGATCTCCAGCACCGCGTTCATGTCGGCGATGGGAACCTGCCCCGGTGCGGAGGTGCCAGCCCCCACGACAAAGCTCATGGCCGAACCAAAGGTCCAGCCAAACAGGCGGGTCAACGCGCCATAACCACCCATCGACATGCTGACCAGCGGAATGTCCAACGTCTGGCTGGACGCCAGCGTCGCGCCCAGCACGCTGAGCACATCTTCGAGGCGCTGTGGCATGACCGCAATCTTGGCGACATCGGCCCCCAGGCTCTTGGCTTGCGCAAAGCGCTGGCACAGCACCTCCTGCGCGGGGGTGGACTGAAAGTTGTGGTACGACAGCACCAGCGCCACGCCGTGGGCATGGGCGGCCGCTCGGACCCGGGCGATA
>Ga0208514_100643_pt1 | contig 15438 bp, 14 predicted proteins | sample LakWasMet70_HOW9_2_FD_183900 | JGI IMG/M metagenome (GOLD analysis project Ga0208514, IMG submission 183900) | Freshwater sediment methanotrophic microbial communities from Lake Washington under simulated oxygen tension - Sediment Metagenome... | ecosystem: Environmental > Aquatic > Freshwater >...
CTCGGAGTGCACACCGGTTTTGCCGGTCGTCACATATCCGCCAGCGGCCGGGCGCTGCAAGGTGGCCTCGACCAGGGCCTCGTCCACTAACTGGTTCCAGGTGGCTTGCAGCTGACGGGTGTCAACCCCAAGGCCGGACTTGACCACAGCCGTTTCCATGGCGCTGGGCGCAAAGAATTCCTGCGTGTAGGGCATCAAATGGTTGATAGCCGCCTGCATTTTGGCGTGTGACTCGTCGGTTCCGTCACCCAGACGCAGCATCCAGTCACGCGCGTGGCGCAGGTGGTACTGGGTTTCCTTCAACGACTTGGCGGCAATGGCGGCCAACTGCGCATCCGCAGAACCCTTGAGTGCTTCCCACACCAGCACCATCAATGCGCTATAGAGGAAGTTGCGCCCAATCGTCACCGCGTAGTCCCGGTCACCACTGCCGGTGGGCGCTAGCGCGGTGCTATGCGGCAGCTCCAGCAGGGTGTAGTTCTTGAACTCCGGCACATCACGAAAGTAGGCCAACAGGTCTTCACTGGTTTTGCCGTCCTTGCGCATCGTGGCCACATGCTGGTACAGCAGGCGGGCTTGGCCAATCAGGTCCAGGCTGTTGTTGGCCAGCGCCAGATCTTCTTCCAGCACCGGGCCATGGCCGCACCACTGGGCGTTGCGCTGGCCCAGAATGACCGCGTTGTCGGCCAGGTGCAGCAGGTAGTCTTGAAAATGGGCCGCCATTACATGTGCCCCACTTCTTCAGGAATGTCATAGAAGGTGGGGTGGCGGTAGATCTTGTCGGCCGCCGGGTCAAACATCGAATCCTTGTCTTCCGGCGCGCTGGCTGCAATGCTCTTGCTTGGTACTACCCAGATGCTTACACCTTCCTGGCGGCGGGTGTACACGTCACGCGCCATTTGCAGGGCGTGCTGTGGGTCGCTGGCGTGCAGGCTGCCGCAGTGCTTGTGCTCCAGGCCCTGTTTGCTGCGCACAAATACTTCCCAGAGGGGCCAATCCTTCAATGCGGGTGTGGTGTCGCTCATGCTGCTTCCTTGGTTTGTTGGGGTTGGTGTTTGCGGGCGTGGGCCAGGGCGGCATCGCGCACCCATTGGCCATCGTTATGGGCTTTGACCCGGGTCGACAGGCGCTCGTGGTTGCACGGGCCGTTGCCGTTCACCGTGGCCCAGAACTCATCCCAGTCGATCTCGCCGTGGTCGTAGTGTTGACGCTCTTCGTTCCATTTCAGTAGCGGGTCGGGTAAGGTCACCCCCAATACGTTGGCTTGCGGCACGGTGGCGTCGATAAATTTTTGGCGTAAATCGTCGTTGCTGATGCGCTTGATGCCCCAACGCATGGCTTGCTCGCTGTGCGGGCTGTTGGCATCCGGTGGGCCAAACATCGCCAGGCATTTCCACCAGAACCGATTGACCGAATCCTGGACCATGGCTCTTTGTTCGGCCGTGCCTTGCATCATGACCAGCAGCGCTTCATAGCCCTGACGTTGGTGGAAAGACTCCTCTTTGCAGACGCGGATCATCGCGCGGGCATACGGGCCATAACTGCAGCGGCACAACGGAATCTGGTTGCTGATGGCGGCACCATCGACCAGCCAGCCAATCGTGCCGACGTCGGCCCAGTTGAGCGTGGGGTAGTTGAAGATCGAGCTGTACTTGGCTTTGCCACTGTGCAGGTCGGCCAGCATCTGGTCGCGGCCCACGCCCAGGGTTTCGGCGGCGCTGTACAGGTACAGGCCGTGCCCGCCTTCGTCTTGCACCTTGGCAATCAGAATCGCCTTGCGCTTCAAGCTGGGCGCGCGGCTGATCCAGTTGCCCTCGGGCAGCATGCCGACGATTTCACTGTGGGCATGCTGGCTGATCTGGCGCACCAGGGTCTTGCGATACGCCTCGGGCATCCAGTCTTGCGGCTCAATTTTGCCGTCGGCATCGATTCGTTGGTCAAAACGGGCCTGCGCTAGCGGGTCTTCCAGAGAGGCGATAGGTGCTGCCTTTTTCTGGCCGGGGGTCTCTTGCACATTGAACGACTGGGTGTACATAAATGTGTTTCCTTTGGGTTGAAAAAATTAACTTGACGAACTGGCCAACCACGCGGGCGGGCGTTTGTCCAGAAAGGCTGCTACGCCGTCGCGGCCTTCGGCGGTGGCCCTTTGGTTGGCAATACGCTGGGCAGTCATCTCCAGCGTGTCCTCGTCAATCGGCCGGCCTTTGATGGCTTCGATCAGCTCCTTGGCAGCTTTTTGGGCTGACGGTGCGCCGGTAAGCAAGGGCTCGATCAGTGCCGCTACGCCTGCATCGAGGCCATCAACTGCGGTGACTTCATTGACCAGGCCAATCGCCAAGGCCTGCTCTGCGCTGATGCGCTCGGCACTTTGAAAGTAGCGCAGCGCGTGGCGCGGGCCAATGGCGCGCAACACATAGGGGCTGATCACTGCGGGGATGATGCCGAACTTGACCTCTGAGGTGGAAAACACCGCGTCCTCGCTGGCCACCGCCATGTCACACGCCGCAGCCAGTCCGGTACCACCGCCCAGTGCGGCGCCCTGAATGCGCGCAATTGTGGGCTTGGACAGACCAGAGAGCGTGTGCAGCATGCGGGCAAAGCGACGGGCATCTGCCAGGTTGTCGGCTTCACTGCCCTCAGCAGCCCGGCGCATCCAGTTCAGATCCGCGCCAGCCGAGAAGTGCTTGCCGCGTCCGGCCAGCACCACCACGCGCACCGCAGGGTCATCGTCAAGCTTCCGGCAAGCATCGTTTAGGTCGGCGATGAGTTGCTCATTGAAGGCGTTGAAAACCTCCGGGCGGTTCATCCAGATCGTGGCGACTCGGTTAACTTGCTCGATGACCAGGGTGCTGTACATGGTGCGGCTCGCGGGGGAGGATTACTTCGCAATCGTCCAGTCGTTGTTCTTGATCTCCAGCATCAAAAACGCGGAGAGGTCCAAGCCCATGTGGTCCGTGGCGGACATATTGACCTTGCCGCCGGTGCCGATGAAGCCCTTGGTAGCCTCAATCGCGTCGCGCACCTTGGCCTTGTCGGTGCCGCCGGCGCGCTTGATGGCGTCCACCGCCAGCATCAGGCCGTCATAGGCATGGCCTCCAAAGGACGACACGTCGGTTTTCCAGCGGGCTTCAAAGGCCTTGGCATAACCTTCGGCCACGGCCTTCTGCGGGTCGGTGGCAGGCAACTTGCTGGCCACCAGCAACGCGGCTGCCGGCAGGCGCACACCTTCGGCGGCCGGACCAGCGAGTTTGATGAACTCTTCAGAGGCCACACCATGGGCGTGGTACAGAGGCAAAGTCATGCCGAGTTGCTTGTAGCTCTTGGTAGCAATCGCCGGACCTTGTCCCAGGCCAAAGATGAACACGGCCTGCACGCCGGGCGTGTTGCGAATCTTGGTGAGTTGCGGACTCATGTCCGTGTCTTTGGGGCCATAGGACTCATTGGCCACCAGGGTGATGCCGTACTTGGCCGCCACCCCTTCGGTTTCCTTTTTTCCGGATTGACCAAAGCCACTGGTTTCAGAGAACAGCGCCACGTTGGTCAAACCGCGCTTTTTCATGTCTTCAAACACCTTTTCAGCCGCCATGCGGTCGGTGTGGGGCATTTTGAAAATCCACTTCTTGACGGGCTCGACGATCACCACGGCACCCGCCAGGGAGATAAAGGGCACACCGGCCTTGTCGACCAGCGGAGCCATCGACATGGTGGAACCGGTGGTGGTGCCGCCCACAATGATGTCGACCTTGTCGTCGTCTATCAGACGTTTGGCAAAACCATTGGCCTTGCTCGCATCACTGCCGTCGTCGTAATGCACCAACTCCAGTTGGCGACCCAGCACGCCGCCCTTTTTGTTGATGTCTTCCACATACATCTGCAGGGTTTTCAGCTCGGGGTCGCCCAGGAAGGCGGCTGGGCCTGTGACGGACAGAATCGAACCAATCTTGATCGGATCGGCGGCAAAAGCAGCCAATGCACCAACGGCCAAGGCCGCACCAACCGCCAGTTTTTTCAAAGTGAATTTCATCGTTTTGTCTCCTTCAGGGTTAAAAATATTCCGTCACACGCGCTCTATTACCAGGGCAATACCTTGCCCGACACCAATGCACATCGTGCAAAGCGCATAACGCCCGCCACGCCGTGCCAGTTCATACATGGCGGTGGTCACCAGCCGCGCACCGCTCATGCCCAAGGGATGACCCAGCGCGATCGCACCACCATTGGGGTTGACGCGCCCTTCGTCGTCACGCAAGCCCAGGTCGCGCAGCACCGCCAGGCCTTGCGCCGCAAAGGCTTCGTTCAGCTCAATCACATCCATCTGGTCAAGGGTCAAGCCCGCTTTTGCCAGCACTTTGCGTACGGCGGGTGCCGGGCCAAACCCCATGATGCGCGGAGCCACACCGGCCACTGCCATCGCCACAATGCGCGCCTTGGGGGTCAGCCCGTTGGCGCGCACGCTGGCGGCACTGGCGATCAGCAAGGCGCAGGCTCCGTCGTTCACGCCCGAGGCATTGCCCGCCGTCACCGATAAATCGGGGCCGTTGATGCCTTTGAGTTGGGACAGCATGTCCAGCGTGGTATCGGGGCGCGGATGCTCGTCGGTGTCAACCACGATCGGGTTGCCTTTCTTGCGCGGAATCACCACCGGTATCAACTCATCAGCAAAACGCCCGGCGGCGTGCGCGGTCGCCCAGCGCTGCTGGGATCGCAACGCAAACGCATCCTGGTCGGCGCGCGAGATGTTGAAGTCCGTGGCCACGTTGTCAGCCGTTTGCGGCATCGAATGCGTGTCATAGAGCTTTTTCATCAACGGGTTGGTAAAGCGCCAGCCGATGGTGGTGTCATAGATTGCGGCGCTGCGCGAGTAGGCGCTTTCTGCCTTGCCCATGACAAAGGGCGCGCGCGACATGCTCTCCACACCACCGGCAATCATCAAGTCTGTCTCGCCGGATTTGATGGCGCGGGCTGCCATGCCAACGCAGTCCAGCGACGAGCCGCACAAGCGGTTGACCGTGGTGCCAGGCACTTCCACCGGCAGCCCGGCCAACAAGCCGGCCATGCGCGCCACATTGCGGTTGTCTTCCCCGGCCTGGTTGGCGCACCCAAAAATGATGTCATCCACGCTGCCCCAGTTGACCTGGGGGTTGCGTTCCATCAGTGCCTTGATGGGGATGGCGGCCAAGTCGTCTGCGCGAACGCCTGCCAAGGCGCCGCCATAGCGACCAATTGGAGTGCGAACGGCGTCGCAGATAAAAGCGTCAGTCATACATTGCGTGATTCGTCACGTCCATTTGCTATCAAAAACAGAGCTGCTCGCGTTTATTTGATGAGGGCTATAGCACGAAAAGACTTACAAAGAGTTGGCATGTTGGGTGTCAAACCTGCTTGGGCCGCTCGTCAATCAGACGTCGCGCCTTGCCAGTCAGCGTGCGCGGAATCGTCTCAAATTCCAGCACCGACACGCGGGTCGAAATGCCGACGATGGTCTTGATGTGGTGCTGCAACTCTTTGCTGATGACCGCCACGTCGGCCGGCGACAGCGTGCCCGACACCTCGCGCTGCAATTCGCACCGCACCTCAACGTTGTCCAGATGGCCGTCGCGGCTGAGCAGGATCTGGTAGTTGCCCGAAAGCCGCTTGTCACGCAGGATTTGCTCTTCAATCTGGCTGGGGAATACGTTGACACCGCGCACGATCAGCATGTCGTCCGAGCGGCCCGTGATCTTGCCCATGCGCCGGAACGAACGCGAGGTGGGAGGCAGCAAGCGTGTCAGGTCGCGGGTGCGGTAACGGATCACCGGAAAAGCCTCCTTGGACAGCGAGGTAAACACCAGTTCACCGTCCTCGCCGTCGGGCACCACTTCCCCGGTTTCGGGATCGATGATCTCGGGGTAGAAATGGTCTTCCCAGATGACCGGGCCGTCCTTGGACTCGATGCATTCGCAGGCCACGCCCGGTCCCATGACTTCGGTGAGGCCGTAGATGTCAATGGCGTCGATGCCCAGCTTGCGCTCGATCTCTTTGCGCATGCCCTCACCCCAGGGTTCGGCACCAAAAATACCCACTTTCAAGGAGATTTGATCGGGCGTGATGCCCAGACGCTCGAACTCTTCGGCAATCACCAGCGAGTAGCTGGGGGTGACCATGATGATCTGCGGCTGAAAGTCCACGATTTGCTGCACCTGCTTTTCGGTCTGACCGCCCGACATCGGCACCACGGTGCAGCCCAGGCGTTCGGCACCGTAATGCGCGCCCAGGCCGCCGGTGAACATGCCATAGCCGTAGGCGTTGTGCAGCATGTCGCCAGCACGGCCACCGGCAGCGCGAATCGAGCGCGCCACCAGGTTGGCCCAGTTGTCGATGTCTTTGAGCGTGTAGCCAACCACGATGGATTTGCCCGTGGTGCCCGAAGACGCGTGCAGACGTGCAATCATTTCGCGCGGTACGGCAAACAAGCCAAACGGATAGTTGTCGCGCAAGGCGGTTTTGGTCATGAACGGAAACTTGGCTAGGTCAGCCAGGGTCTTCAGATCGTCCGGGTGCACGCCTTTCTCATCAAAGGCCTTTTTGTGCAGGGGTACGTTGTCATAGGCGTGTCGGAGCGACCACTTCAGTCGCTGCAATTGCAGGGCAGAGATTTCGTCGCGACTGGCGGTCTCGATGGCGTCGAGTTCGCCGGGTTGGGGGGCTTTGACGGTCATGTCGGTCTCCTCTGGAACAGCTTGGATAGTTGAAAAGGGAATGGTCGGCGGTGTTCAGGCAGTGGCATCAGCCTGCAGCAGACCGGCGATGACCTCGCCTTTGATGCGGTAGCTCTTGCCCCGGAACAGGGCTACGGTCTTCCCGCTGCGGGTGCGCACGGTGATGTCATACACACCGGTACGCCCGGACAGCGAGCGCTCCACCGCTTCGGCTTCCAGTACATCCCCTTCGCGTGCCGGGGCCAGAAAGTCGATGTGGCAGGCGGACGCCACGGTGTTCTGGTTGTAGCTGTTGCAGGCAAAGGCAAAGGCGCTGTCGGCCAGGGTGAACATGAAGCCGCCATGACACATGTGGTGGCCATTGACCATGTCGCCGCGCACTGCCATGGTGATCAGGGCATAGCCAGGCTTGACGTGCACAATTTCCATTCCCAGACCCTGCGTGGCGCGGTCACGCGACCACATGGCTTGGGTCACCGCATCGGCCAGTGCCTGTGGGTCAGAGGGAAGTTCCGTCAAAAGATCGGTCATGAAAAAGCCTTCTGTGCAAATACGTGGTGTTGGATAAGGGGCGAAGTGCGGTAGCGGTCTTCGCCATAGGTGTGGGTCAGGTGCCCGAGTACGGTTTGAATCCGCTCCAGGCCAACGGCGTCGCCCCAAGCCAGCGGGCCGCAGGGGTAATTGACGCCCAGGCGCATGGCGGTGTCCACAGAAGGCGCGTCACACACGCCCTGGTTGACGGCATCCGCCGCCTCGTTGGCCAGCATGGCGACGGTGCGCATGACGATAAGCCCAGGGATGTCCTGCAGCACCGACACCGCAAAGCCTGCCGCTTGCATCAGGCCAACCGCCGCGTCGGCGGCAGCCGGGTCGCACTGTGCGGCCACGCTCACGCCCAGGCGGGTGGCGCGGGTGTAGTCCAGTGCCAGGTCGATCAGCACGGTATTGGGCGTTTCGGTCTCAAACGCGCAGCGTGTAGCGGTGCGGCCATCGGTGACGCGCAGCGTGGCATCACCGGCTGTGGCCAATGTCGCGGCCGAGTCTGGCGCCTGGGTGTAGCTGACATGGTTGGCTTGCAGGCGTTTTACCAGTGCCTGGGCCGCAGCAGATTGGCCGAACACCACGATGTCAGTCGGTGTGGATTGCGCTGGGGCGGTCGCTGGCAAGGGCTTGTCGGCACCCGCCTGATAACTGTAAAACCCCCGACCGGATTTTTTGCCGAAAAAACCGGCGTCGACCAGGTCTTGCTGAATCAGCGAGGGCAAAAAGCGCGGGTCGTTAAAAAACGCCCGCCAGACCGAGTTGGTGACCGCAAAATTGACATCATGGCCAATCATGTCCATCAACTCAAACGGACCCATGCGAAAGCCACCAGCCTCGCGGCAGCAGGCATCCAGCGTGGCGCAGTCGGCTCCGCCTTCGGTCAGCACCCGCAAGGCTTCGGCGTAATATGGACGGGCGACCCGGTTGACGATGAAGCCAGGGGTGGACTTGGTCTGCACCGGGGTTTTTCCCCAGGCTGCAGCGGTGGCAAACAGGGTGTTGGCAACCTCTGGCCGGGTCGCCAGACCGGACACCACTTCCACCAGTGCCATCAGCGGCGCCGGATTGAAGAAGTGCAAGCCCGCAAGGCGCTGCGGACTCTTCAATGCCGCGCCAATCGCGGTGATCGAGATGGACGACGTGTTGGTCGCCAATATGCAGCCATCGGACACCAGGGCTTCCAGATCGGAAAACAGCTTTTGCTTGATCTGCAGGTTTTCCAGAATGGCTTCCACCACCAGACCGGCATCCGCTAGGTCATTCAGTTGTGCTACAGCCATCAGTCGGTTACCTGCAACCTGCGCCGCAAACTGGCTCATCTTGCCCTTTTCCACCATTTTTTCAAATTGGACACGGATTCCCGCAACGGCTTGTGCTGCTGCATCCGGACGGGTGTCGTGCAACTTCACCGTGTGCCCGGCTGCGGCTGCCACCTGGGCAATGCCGGCACCCATGGCACCGGCGCCAATCACGGCGACCACGGTTTGCGTGGAAAGCGCTTGGGTCATGGTTTTAATTTCCAGTGAACTTGGGCGCACGTTTTTCCATGAAGGCGGCCACCCCTTCTGCGTAGTCCGGGCTCCAACCCAGTTCGCGCATGTAGCCAGCTTCCATGCTGAGCTGCTGTTCCAGCGTGTGGTTGGGTGCGGCGTGCATGGCTGCGCGGGTACGCACGAGCGCCTTTGTTGGCATGGCGGCCAGCTGGGCCGCCAACTTGTCGACGGTGGCTGCCAAGTCGGAATCTTCGACCACTTGCCAGATCAGCCCCCACTCCACAGCTTTTTCCGCTGGCAATTTGTCAGCCAACAATGCCAGTCCCATGGCACGGGCCATGCCGACGCGTTGTGGCAAAAACCAGGTACCACCGGTGTCGGGAATCAAACCAATTTTGCTGAAGGCCTGCAAAAACGAAGCCGACTTTGCAGCAATCACCAGATCGCATGCCAGCGCCAAACTCGCACCGGCCCCTGCCGCAATACCGTTGACCATGGCCACTGTCGGCACGCGCAGGTTTTGCAATGCCAACACCAGCGGCTTGTAGTTTTTCTCGACCACATTGCCAATGTCGGGTTGCATTGGGCCCATGGCCATGTCGGGGTCGGCCAGATCTTGCCCGGCACAGAACCCCCGACCGGCACCGGTGATCACCAGCACGCGGATAGTCTTGTCCTCCTGCACCGTGTCCAGTGCGGCGCGCAGTTCTGCATGCATGGCACCGGTGAAGCTGTTGAGCTTGTCCGGACGATTGAGCGTCAGGCGGGCAATGCCGCTGTCGCGCACCTCAAAGTGAATGCTCTGGTAAGTCATGGAAGCCTTTGGGAACAGTTAGGTGTCTTGACGGGCAATGCGCATGGCTTCGCGCAGAACCGCGATGTCGCCCACATGGTTGGCCAGCAGCAACACCAGCTTCGCGTTGACCATGGCGCTTTGTTCGTCGTTCAGATCACGGTGGGTGTCAATCAGGGCTTCGTAAAAGTCGTCACCGGGCGTGAAGGCGTGAAAGTAACGCTTGCCCGGTTCATTGAAATTGGGTGACAGATTCAGGGCCATCGTGAACTCCTTATGGAAGGTTGCATGTGGCGCGGGCAAGTGCTGCCGCCACCTTGTCGGTATCCAGGGCGCGCCAGCGCGCAGCCACATGCTGGTCCGGGCGAATCAAGTAGGCTGTGCCCGCTTTGGCATCAAAGCGCTCGGCAAAGCGGCCGGCCCGGTCTTCCAGCACACGAATACCCTGGGGCGCAGCACCGGTCTTCTGAGACACCAGCACCAGTTCCGGTGCCAGGGGTCCACTGGCCAGCGTCTTGAATGCCTTCAACAGCTCGGCACTGTCATGCGCCGGGTCTTTGACGTACAACAAAACCATAAAACGCCTGCCCACGTTGTCGAGCAGCCAGACATCCTGGCCTTGCGCCTGCATGGGGGCATCATCCATCGGTGCACCGGGCACCATGTCACCGCCAAACACATCGCTGTCTGGCGTGTTCAGGCTGGACTCGGTGAGGATGGCGGGCACTGACAAGCGCCCGGAGTTGACCAGGGCACGGGCAAAGCTGTGCTCACGCGCCAGGCTGAGGGTGGCATTGCGAAACATCAACGAGGTCTTGCTCTTGGGTGTGATGAAGTCGGTGGACCGGGTGGAGTTCATCAGGTTCTCGTCCGCGGCAAAAACCCGCTCTTCAGAGTAGCTATCCAACAGACTGCTTGGGGCCTTGCCTTCAATCACCAGCTTGAGCTTCCAGCACAGGTTGTCTGTGTCCTGAATGCCGGAGTTGGCACCCCGCGCGCCAAATGGTGACACCTGGTGCGCCGCATCCCCCACAAACAGCACGTGGCCGTGTGTGAATGCATTCATGCGGCGGCACTGAAAGGTGTAGACACTGACCCATTCCAGTTCAAACTCACGCTCGTCACCCAGCATGGCCTTGATACGCGGGATGACTTTTTCGGGCTTCTTTTCTTCTTCAGGGTCTGCGTCCCAGCCCAACTGGAAGTCGATGCGGTACACGCTGTCAGACTGGCGGTGCAGCAGCACCGATTGCCCCGGGTGAAACGGTGGGTCAAACCAAAACCAGCGCTCATGCGGAAAGTCGGCCTTCATGACCACATCGGCGATCAAGAAGCGGTCCTTGAAAATCTTGCCGTCAATGTCCAGATTCATCATGCGCCGAATACCGCTGCGCGCGCCGTCGGCCACCACCAACCAGTCCGTCTCCAGCGTGTAAATGCCGTCGGGTGTTTCCACCTGCAACGTGGCACCGGCGCCTTGGGCGTTGACCGACACCACCTTGTTCTTGAAGCGCAGGTCCAGGTTGGGCAGTTCTTTGGCGCGCCTTACCTCGAACTCTTCCAGGTAATACTGCTGCAGGTTGATCATGCCGGGGCGTTTGTGGTCGGACTGTGGCAACAAATTGAAGTTGTATACCTCTTGCTCACGGAAGAATGTGCGTCCCACGTTCCAGCTCACGCCCTTGTCCACACAGGGCTGCCCAACACCGATGCGGTCCAGCACTTCGAGCGCACGCTTGGCGTAACACACGCCGCGCGAGCCCACCGACACGGTGTCGTCGTCGTCGAGCACCACCACCGGCACGCCGGACTGTGCCAGTTCGATGGCCGCCGCCAGGCCCACCGGGCCAGCGCCGACCACGACCACGGGGTAGCGTTGTTGGCCGCCACCGCTTTGTTCAGGCGGGCGGACGTACTCATATTTTGGGTATTGGTAGGTGCTCAGCATGCGTTTGTCTCTGTGTTTTATTTGTCGGTGAACGTCAGCTGCTTACTCAGTGGCCTGCAGGCCGTGCCACATTTCCTTGTCGCGCTCGGCCGTCCAGATTCGCGGATGTTTGATGCCACTAGCCTCGTCCACGGCGCGTGTCACGTCAAACGGCAGGCAGTGTTCGTAAATGAATACGTGGCCAAACTTGGGGTCCATGGCCTTGCGGCAATGCGCCATGGCCTGGTTCAGGTTCATGCCTTGGGCGACAGCCTCTTTGGCAGAACTGAGCAGGGTCGACACAAAGTCACGGGTATAGGCCAGGCCAGATGCGACACGCTCAGGTGTGTCGAGTGCCGGGCCACGGCCGGGAACAATTTTTTCTGGTTTCAGGGCGGCCAGTGCATCCAGCGTGGCAGGCCACTCTTCAAGCTGCGCGTCGCCGGTGTAACACGCCGCATCGGCTTCCATCAGGTCGCCGGAGAACAGCACTTTCTCGGACGGAACCCAGACAATTGTGTCGCCCTTGGTGTGGCCTGGGCCCACGTGCATGATCTTGACTTCTAGCTGGCCCATCCACAGCGTCATCTCGTCCTTGAACACCATGGTCGGCCAGGTCAAGCCGGGGATGGAATCAAACGCGTCAAACAGGCGCGGAAAACGCTCGTACTCGGACTGCATGTCCTGCGCGCCACGCTCCACAATCATCTCGTAGGTGCCCTGGCTGGCGATGATTTCCTGCATGCCCGCAGCCTTATAGCCGGATGCTCCCAACACCCGCACTGCGTGGTAGTGCGACAGCACCACGTATTTGATGGGCTTGTCGGAGACCTTGCGGATTTCCGCAATCAGGCTCTGCGCCATCACCGGCGTGGCCAGTGCGTCACAAATCAGCACCGAGTCTTCACCAATGATCACGCCGGTGTTGGGGTCTCCCTCGGCGGTGTAGGCCCAGCAGTGCTCGGACAGTTGGGCGAAGGTCGTCTTCTTGACCTCCAGGTCGGCTTGGGACGCGAATTTCTTGGTCATGTCTCTTCCTTGGGTTGACGGGTCGTGGCGTTTACATGCCGAGGTACGCCGCGCGCACCTGTTCATTGTTGATGAGTTCCTGGCCAGTACCGGTGAGCGTGACGTTGCCGGTTTCCAGCACGTAGCCCCGGTCCGCAATGGCCAGTGCGGCAAAGGCGTTTTGTTCGACCAGCAAAATGGTCATGCCCTTGCTCTTGAGCATGCGGATGACGTTGAACACCTCTTCCACGAGCAGCGGGGCCAGCCCCATGCTCGGCTCATCCAGTAGCAGCAGGCTGGGGCGGCCCATCAGTGCCCGGCCAATCGCGAGCATTTGCTGTTGCCCGCCGGACAGCGTGCCCGCAGGCAAAGCGCGCTTTTCTTTCAGGATTGGGAACATGGTGAAGATTTTTTCCATGTCACCTTCGACCTGGTCACGCGGCTGCGTGTAGGCGCCCAAGCGCAGGTTGTCCTCGATCGACAGTGGGCCAAAAACCTGGCGACCTTCAGGGCTTTGGCAAATGCCCATGCGCATGCGTTTGTCAGAACGCAGCTTGCTGATGTCTTGACCCTTGAAATGAATGCTGCCCGCGCTCATGGGTTGCACACCCGACAGCGTGCGCAAGAAAGTGGTTTTTCCGGCGCCATTTGCACCGACCAGCGCCACCGTTTCGCCACGCCGCACTTCCAGACTGATGCCCTTGAGCGCCTTGATGCGGCCGTAGCAGCTTTCCATACCTTGCACGAGCAACTGCACCTCAGCCTTGGAGCGGTCTGGCAGCGGTTGTAGCGTGCCAACGCTTCTGCTACCCAGACCCACCGACTCGGGTGCCAGGCTGGCGACGCGGTGGTACAGCTGGCGAAACTCTTCACGCGCCTTGTCACCAAATACAGGGTCGGCATTGTTCAAGAACGCTTGGTTGATCTCAGTCCAATCAGTGGCCAGCAAGGCGCTGCGGGCCAGCGGCAAGACACTTTTCTCTTCGGTGCCAATGTGGGCTTTCAACCCCGTTGTGTAGTCGCGCAAGGCCGTGGCCAATTGGCCACCCGGTAGTTGCCCCTGGGCCGCTGCGGCCACCTGGGCGCGCAAGGCCGCCAGTTTGGCCGGGCCTTCGCGGTGCTCCACTTGCAGGTTGTCCAGCACAGCGGCGGCCTCAGGGCTGCGCAGGCGCAGCAGGCGAAACAGATAGTCGTCTTCCTTGGGGTGGTGCGAGCGGTCCACAAACTGCTCGATGTAGTCAAACACGGCGTTGAAAAACGGCTGCTCGACCGGTGCGCCAGATTCAATCTCGGAAGCCACATGGTCTACGGTAGTGGCCAGACGCCACAGGTTGCTGTGGTCCTGGCTGATCAGGGTGAGTGCGTCCATGGAGTCCCTTGGGTTCAGGCGTGTGCGCCAAGATAGGCGGCAATCACATCGGGGTTGCGGCGCACTTCAGCACCGGTGCCTTCGGTCAGCTTCTTGCCGTAGTCCAGCACCAAGATACGGTCCGAAAGATTCATCACCATCTTCATGTCGTGCTCGACCAGCACTACAGTCACGCCGGAGTCGGCCACTTTGCGCACCAGTTCATCGACTTCAATGGTTTCCTTGGGATTCAGTCCGGCGGCGGGCTCGTCCAGAAAAATCAGGCGTGGCTTCATGGCCAGGGCACGGGCAATTTCCAAGCGCTTCAGCGCACCGTAGGGCATGCTGTCGGCGCGGGCATCGACATAGCTTTCCAGGCCCACAAAGCGCATCAGCTCAGCGGCTTCAGCGTGTAATTCGCGGTCGCGCTTTTTGAGCGCGGGCCAGCGCAAGGCCGCTTTGAGCAGGTTGCGGTCCAAGCGCAGGTGCGCGCCGACCATCACGTTCTCGATGGCGCTCATATTCATGCAAATTTGCAGGTTCTGGAATGTGCGTGCCACGCCCCGGCGGGCCAACTCATCCGGCGATTTGCCGGTGATGGATTCGCCGTCGAGCAGGATGCTGCCGGTGGTGGGGGTGTAAATGCCCGTGATCAGGTTAAACAGCGTGGTTTTACCCGCGCCGTTGGGGCCAATCACCGCGTACACAATGCCGGCATCAATATTGAAGCTGACGTTCTGCACCGCTTTGACGCCACCGAAGTGGATGGAGAGGTCATTGACTTCCAGCAGGGCCATGCTCATTCCCCCTTGCCAAATTTGGCGGCCAGGGTGGGCACCAGACCCTTGGGCAGGAAGATCATGCACAGCATCAAGATCGTGCCGAAGGCCACCGTCTCCCAACCTTCAAACGAGGCCAATGCCTGGGGCAGAGCAGTGAGCAGTACCGCACCCACCACCGAGCCATAGACGGATGCCATGCCGCCAATCACTACCATGGTGACCAGCTCGATCGAATGGAAAAAGTCCGCCAGGTTGGGCGTGACAAAACCCACGTAGTGCGCAGTCACGCTGCCCATGATGCTGGCAAACACGGCGGAGAGTACAAAAATAGCAACCTTGTAACGCACCACATCGACCCCGACCACCTTGGATGCCACCTCGCTGCCATGCAACGCCCGCAGCGCCCGGCCAAACGGTGAGTCAATCAGGTTCAGTGAGGCCCAGACGCTGACCGACAGCAGCATGGCCACGATCCAGTACCAATGCTTGTCACCCGAAATCTCGAACCCAGCCAGGCTCATGGCAGGCACCGGCATGCCGTCTGGCCCACCGGTCCAGGCTGCTTCGGTCCGGATCACAATGTTGATAATGATGCCCAGACCCAGGGTGGCCATCGCCAGGTAATGGCCCTTGAGCTTGAAGATGGGCCGCGCTACGGTGGCTGCCAAGACCCCGGCCGCTGCCGCACCAGCCAGCAGCGCCAGCACTGGGTGCCAGCCCAAATGGGTCGGCAATACGGCTGAGGCGTAGGCGCCGATACCCAGAAAACCGGCGTGACCCAGGCTGATCTGTCCGGCAAAACCAATCAACAGGTTCAAACCCAGCACGATCACGGCATTGATCGCC
>Ga0208514_100648_pt1 | contig 15360 bp, 10 predicted proteins | sample LakWasMet70_HOW9_2_FD_183900 | JGI IMG/M metagenome (GOLD analysis project Ga0208514, IMG submission 183900) | Freshwater sediment methanotrophic microbial communities from Lake Washington under simulated oxygen tension - Sediment Metagenome... | ecosystem: Environmental > Aquatic > Freshwater >...
AATCAGCGTCGTAAATTGCTTGAGTATTTAAAAAATAAGGATAGCAATCGCTATCGTTCATTGATTGAACGTCTTGGCTTACGCAAATAAACAAGATCTACTGAAACGGCACGGTGAGTGCCGTTTCTGTTTTTGCATTCAAGGATTGAACCCATTTTAAACAACCTTTACGCAAAGGAACCTTATAGTGAATCCTATTAGGAAAGAATTTCAATACGGCGATCAAAAAGTTACGCTGGAAACTGGTGAAATAGCCCGTCAAGCTGATGGCGCTGTGATGATCGATGTTGACGGCACCTCATTGTTGGTGACTGTCGTTGGTAAAAAACAACCTAATGGTGGCGATTTTTTTCCATTAACGGTTAATTACCAAGAAAAAGCTTATGCTGCTGGTAAAATTCCAGGTGGTTTTTTCAAAAGGGAAGGCCGTCCTAGTGAAACAGAAACACTGACTTCCCGGTTGATCGATAGACCGATCCGCCCGTTGTTCCCTGATGGCTATACCAACGAAGTGCAAATTGTTGCGACAGTGGTTTCGCTAAATCCAAATGTTGATCCAGAAATCCCGGCCTTATTGGGTGCGTCTGCAGCATTAGCGGTATCTGGTTTGCCCTTCAATGGTCCAATTGGTGCGGCTTGTGTGGGCTATAAAGATGGCGCGTACTTGTTAAATCCATCACCAGCTGCGTTAGAAGAATCCGATTTGGAATTGGTTGTCGCTGGTACTGCTCATGCGGTATTAATGGTTGAATCCGAAGCTAAATGTTTACCTGAAGAAGTCATGTTGGGTGCGGTATTGTTCGGTCACGAACAAATGCAAACTGCCATCAATGCAATCATTGAATTCGCCCAAACCGTTGGTCGTGAGTCGATCGCTTGGACAGCGCCAGAAACCAATGTCGAACTGCAAAAACTGGTAGAAACTGAAGTTGAAGCAAGCATTAAAGCGGCTTATCAAGTTCCAGAAAAATTAGTTAGACAAGAGCAGTTAAAAGCCATCCGTAATGAAGTTGTGGCAAAGCTGACCGCCGAAGGCGAACATGCAGAGGCTGCTATTCGTAACATCATTGAACATCTGGAAGCCAGAATTGTTCGTAACGCTATTCTAAATGATGGAAAGCGTATTGATGGTCGTGCATTAGACACCATTAGACCCATTACCGTCAGAACAGGCGTTTTGCCAAGAACACACGGTTCAGCCTTGTTTACTCGTGGTGAAACCCAGGCTCTTGTTGTTGCGACCTTAGGTACGCAACGTGATGCCCAGATTATTGATGCACTGGCGGGTGAGTATAAAGAACCGTTTATGTTGCACTACAATTTCCCTCCGTACAGCGTTGGTGAAACCGGTATGGTTGGTTCGCCAAAACGTCGCGAAATCGGACATGGTCGCTTGGCCAAACGTGGCGTACAAGCAGTATTGCCTAATATGGATGAATTTCCTTATACCATCCGTGTCGTTTCTGAAATCACTGAGTCCAATGGTTCCAGCTCAATGGCGTCCGTGTGCGGTAGCAGTTTGGCATTAATGGATGCGGGCGTGCCTATCCAAACACCAGTTGCTGGTATTGCTATGGGCTTGATTAAAGAAGGCGATAGCTTTGCGGTATTGTCCGATATTATGGGCGACGAAGATCATCTTGGCGATATGGATTTTAAAGTGGCAGGTTCCGAAAACGGTATCACTGCTTTACAAATGGACATCAAGATTGACGGCATCACTGCAGAAATTATGAAAACCGCCTTGGCGCAAGCCAAAGCAGGCCGGTTGCATATTTTGAGCGAAATGAACAAAGCCTTGTCCACTACACGCTCAGAAATGTCAGATTTTGCTCCACGCATTATCACTTTCAAAATTGACCCAAGCAAAATCCGTGAAGTTATCGGCAAAGGTGGTGCTACCATTCGTGGTATTACTGAAATTACCGGTGCCAGTGTCGACTTAACTGATGACGGCATCGTTAAAGTTGCTTCAGTGGACAAATTAGCGGGTGAAGAAGCGCGTCGTTTAATCGAAGAAATTACCGCAGAAGTTGAAGTCGGTAAAATCTATGAAGGTAAAGTCGTTAGATTGATGGACTTTGGTGCATTTGTCACGATCTTGCCAGGAAAAGATGGCTTGGTGCACATTTCTCAAATTTCAGACGAACATGTTGATAAAGTCAGCGATAAGTTGAATGAAGGCGATGTGGTTCGCGTTAAAGTACTGGAAATCGACCGCCAAGGCCGAGTTCGGTTAAGCATTAAAGAAGCGGATAAAGAATAAGCTCGCTTGGTAAAATAAAAAAGGGCCGAAAGGCCCTTTTTTATGCTAAAAAATTAACAGACTAAATTTATTATGCTTTCAAAAACCATCTTTGATCAAGATTGTAAGGCCTGCCCGCGCTTAGCAGATTTCCTCACGCAAGTTAAGCAAGATCACCCTCTTTATCATGCGCGCCCGGTGGCACCATTTGGCGATAAAGAAGCCCGATTACTGGTTGTTGGGTTAGCACCTGGTATGCATGGTGCTAATGCCACAGGCAGGCCATTTACAGGTGATTTTGCAGGCTTGCTACTCTATGAAACCTTGTTTGAGTTTGGATATGCTAATAAACCAACATCAACAAGCCTAAACGATGGGCTGGTGTTAACAAATTGTCGAATTTCCAATGCGGTAAAGTGCCTGCCACCGCAAAATAAACCAACTACCGATGAAATTAACTGCTGCAATCATTTTTTAGCAACAGAGTTAAAAACATTACCCAAAAAATCCGTTATTTTGGCATTAGGCCTAATTGCCCATCAATCCGTGCTTAAAGCGTATCAGTTAAAGTTAAGTGCGGCAGCGTTTGGGCATAACAGAGTGCATAATTTACCGGATGGTAATTTTTTGATCGATTCGTATCATAGTAGCCGCTATAACGTACAAACAAAGCGGTTGACATCGGTAATGTTTAAAGAAGTATTCCAAAATATTGAATTAATTCTTAAATAATTCGGCACATCTAGTCGCAAGTCCAACAGTTTGTTTGTTTAAGTTCGAGCAATGCAGACCTTGTTTACGCCAGTTTCAAAAATTCTTTAGCTAAAGATTCAATAGTCCAAGTTAACAGCAAACAAAATATTGTTAATACCAGTGCCGTCGACTTTAGGCTTGAAGGCTTTAGCCCGCTTAAGTTAGCGCTTAATTTATTCATAGTCCGCCCCTGATCACAAATTTGATTCTGATTGTGAACCAATAATATTACGGTTATGCGTCAGAACTATGTCAAATTTGTAACAAGAAAATTGATTCTGACAGAGTAGTTAAAGACAAAAACAATCGTTATCTAAATCAAACAGTTAGTTCATTGTTGTACATAGATATAGTCTGTATCAAAAATACGTACACGATTGATTTAATCTTATAAAAAATATTGATGTTATGTTGATAGTGTCAGTAATGTTTACATAAAGATATGTTAGAATTTAGCTCTGCTGTAACTGGATGCTAATGTAATCTATTGTTTATATTCGCAAAAAAATAAATCAGTAACAAATTATCAGCGCTATGTCGGTTATTATTGAATTTACCTATATAAAAGGTTGGTTATTATTGATAATGTTGTAAGTAATTGTTTACAAAATTTGTAAGTAATTACTTACTATTGTGGATTTCTATTGATTAACTAAATGAATTATAAATAGTTTATTGGTGTTGGTACATAGGTTGCTTGTTGTTTATCAGAGAGATAATTTCTCTCATCAACATTTAACTTAATAGAGAACAATACAAATGAAGAAACAACTGAAAAGATTAGTTACTGGTGCAATCATTGTTAGCGCAATGGGAGTGACACAAGCACAAGCAACGCTATTAATTGATAATTTTACTCAGTTTCAAACAGTTACAGATATTGGAAACGATGCTGCTTCCACCTCAAATTCTGTTGCATTGACCACTGGAACTGACTTAACAGGTGCTACTCGTACCCTTTCTGCGCTTGCTAGTGGTGGGCTTGCTTCTCAAGAAGAGAAAGTAATTGTAGATAGCGACTTCTTGTTTATCAGCAATTCAACGCTGTCTAATGGTACGGCATTTGTTAATTACACGTTTAACCCAACTGACTTTAGTGCTTCTGGTACCGCTATTTTGTTGAAAGTGCTTGCTATTGATTTGGGTGTTCAAGTTAACATGACCATTAATAATGGCGCTGCATCATCAGGATACCAAGCATTTAATGGTATTGGTGATTTCTTTGAAACTTACACTTCTTTTAACGGGTACAGCGCGGCCGAGTTTTCAAATGTAACTAACCTGCGTTTGGATTTCAAAGGTGTGCAAGCCTGGGATGGGCAGTTTCAGTTGTTGACCTCAGATACTCCGCCTAAGCAAGTAACTGCGCCGGCGACTTTAGGATTGGTGGGTATTGGCTTGGCTGCTCTTGGCTTCCGTAAAAAGACACAAGGTTAATACGCGCGGGATTTATAGGGCAGACAGAAACCGTCCAATTGGACGGTTTTTTCAAATAAGGGTTAAGTAATGGTCTTGTTATCTCGGTCTGCGGGCACCGCCAAAGTGTTTGCGCCAGTAACTGTTCTTTAGACTTGAGACCATGACTCTGCCACTGCGTTGGCTGGGAGCGTGTACAAAATTTTCTTTGCCAATATAAATGCCAACATGAGAGTTGGGGCGGGTCGTATTAAAAAACAACAAATCGCCGGGATTAATTTCATCTACGGATATCGTTTTCAGGCTGTTAGCCATTTCTCCGCTGGTTCTTGGTAAAAAAATACCTTGCTTTTCGTACACATGTTTAACAAAACCACTACAGTCAAAACCTTCTTGCGGTGATGATTTGCCGTAGCGGTAAGGTGTTCCTTGTAGGCTCAGTGCATAACTAACAACAGGTGAAGGTTGTTGTGTCTGGATGGGTTGTAATGCTGGTCCGCTGCTGCAAGCAATCAGTATGTTTGTAAAAACCAACCAGGACAGTAACTTGTGTATTCGATGAAATAATAAATGATGGATAAAATCAACCAGAAGTTTGTTCTGGGTTATTAAATGATTCTTATAGTCAGATAGGCAATAAATTGCCGACTGGGCGTCAAATTTTCGGCATAGAAAAAAAGTTAGAGTATTTGTATGCTCTAAGTATCTGATTATTTTGTAATATAACTTTGTTGGCATGTATTTGGCTTTAGTTGTTTTAAGCGGTAAATAAACACTTGAGGTACTAGAGATGTCAAAAAAATCAACCAACTTAGCTGTTATTAGTAATAATACGTTTGAGGCTAAAAAATCAGCCAGCTTGCAACATTATGATATTAGTAGTGCATTGCAAACTACGCTGGAGTTTAATAAATTGATTTCAATTTTTAGTATAAAAATTGAAAGTATCATTCCTCATAGCGCTTACGTTTACAGCAATGAGGAGTTTGGTTTATCTGTTACCAGCGGGGTGATGACTAAACACTCTTGTAATTATGCGCTGAAAGTTGAAGATCAACAATTAGGTGAGCTAAAACTGATGCGGAACCAGCGCTTTAGTGAAGCTGAAATGCAATTATTGGAATCTCTGTTATGTTGTCTGATTTATCCTCTACTTAACGCAACCAAATATCAACAAGCGTTGCGAATGGCTTACATTGATCCATTAACGCAGGTTAATAACAGAACTTCATTTAACGATGTGGTAAAGCGGGAAATGAGTCTTGCGCAACGCAATTCAAAAAACTTGGCGCTTATCTTTTTGGATATTGATCATTTTAAAAACATAAATGACAGCTATGGCCATGAATTTGGCGATGTAACGTTAACGTCAGTAGCTAGTTGGATTACAAAAAGTTTACGAGGTAGTGACATCGTTTTTAGATTTGGTGGTGAAGAATTTGTAATACTGTTGAGCGACACAGATTTGACAGGTGCCAAATTGTTGGCGCAACGAATTCGGAAATCTATTGAGAATCATACCTTGGCGATTGGAATGGAGACTATCAAGATTACCGCTAGTTTGGGCGTTAGCGTCTTGCAAGCAAATGATAGTGTCGATAGCTTTGTAAAACGTGGTGATAATGCAATGTACAATGCAAAGCGCAACGGTAGAAACCAGGTTATGTTGGTCGGTTAATTTTCTTCATGCCGATGCTGATCAGTTATTAATAGTAATTGATCAGCAGCATTTTTAAGCAAATCCCATTTTTGTTGCCATGTGAATGAAAGCAATTTATTCGCAATTTCCATGTCAGGTTCACCTAACGTGAATAAACCATATATTTCAAAGTAACTATCAAATCGGTATAAATTTCTGGATAATCGTCAGTGCATCAAGACTGGCAATTTGTTGTAGTATTGCCAGTAACGTAATTCGACTGTCACTCAGGTTAACAACAGGATTTTTATTATGGCGTTAGAAATTTTCCGCACCAAGCCGATTCGATCAATTCATGCCGTTGACTATGGCCTTAAACGTTGCCTATCCGCTTGGGATTTGGCATTTTTAGGGGTAGGTGCAATTATCGGCACCGGTATTTTTGTGTTGACTGGTATTGCTGCTGCAACACAAGCTGGGCCTGCTGTCGTCGTATCTTTTATTATTGCCGGGATTGCATGTGCCTTTGCCGCTTTATCCTATGCGGAATTATCAGCAGCGGTTGGTGGCTGTGGCAGTGCTTATGGCTACAGCTATGCCGCGTTCGGGGAACTGTTCGCGTTTATCATCGGTTGGGATTTATTGTTAGAGTATGGCATTTCAGTGGCTGCTGTGGCCAATGGCTGGGCCGGTTACTTTAACAATGCCCTGACATCCATAGGCTTGCCTTTGCCAGAAGCATTGACCAAGGCGCCTAAATTAGGCGGCTATGTCAATTTACCTGCATTTGCGATCATTTTGGTACTGATGGGGTTGTTGATTGTTGGGGTTAAACATAGCGCCAAATTTAATAATATGATGGTTGCTGTTAAATTGACCACCATTGCGATATTTATTTCTATAGCCGTTTTCAATGTCCATCCAGAAAACTGGCATCCGTTTATGCCATTTGGTTGGTTCCAAACCTTGCCGGATGGTAAAACCACAGGTGTGCTTGCGGGTGCTTCCTTGGTATTTTTCGCTTATGTGGGTTTTGATGCTGTATCAACCGCAGCAGAAGAGGCGCAAAACCCGCAAAAAGATTTACCCTTTGGTATTGTGGCCTCCTTGGTTTTTTGTACCATTATCTATATTATCGTTGCTGGCTTGTTAACGGGTGTTGTTAGTTACACCGATTTAAATGTAGCATCTCCAGTGGCGCATGCTTTAATGCTAATGGGTAAAAACTGGGCTTCAGCTCTGATTTCAACGGGCGTAATCGCGGGATTAACAACCGTTATGCTGGTTTTGTATTATGGGTTGACTCGAATTATCTTTGCTATGGCGCGTGACGGTTTATTGTCACCCTATTTTAGTGGCGTAAACAACAAAACACATACCCCGGTTAGGGTGATCGTCATATGCGGCGTTATTATCGCATTGGTCGCCGGCTTTATTCCGCTGGGTGATTTGGCTGAGTTGGTTAATATCGGCACTTTGGCGGCTTTCGTGCTGGTTTGTCTGGGCGTGATTGTGTTGCGCATTACCAAACCTGATTTGGAACGTCCCTTCGTTACGCCATTTAGCCCGCTGTTTCCAGTTTTAGGCATGTTGTCCTGTGCCAGTTTGATGGCGTTTTTGCCAGCTTTAACGTGGTTGCGGTTTGTGGTTTGGTTGATTCTTGGCTTAGTGGTTTATTTTAGCTACTCCATGAGGCACAGCAAATTAGCAGAAGTTTAATCATAATGACTGGCATGGTGAATTCCTTACCACAAGCCATAACCAACCCTGCTAAAATAAATCATCATTAACAAAAATAAAAGCGTATCCATGGAAAAAACATATTCGCCTCATTCAATTGAACAACGTTGGTACAGTACTTGGGAAGAGCAGGGCTATTTTGCCGCTAAACCAGAAGGGGAGTCGTATTGCATTATGATTCCTCCGCCCAATGTCACCGGCAGCTTGCACATGGGGCATGCGTTTCAAGACACCATTATGGACGCGCTAATTCGCTACCACCGCATGAAAGGTTGCAGCACCTTATGGCAAGCAGGTACAGATCATGCCGGCATTGCCACGCAGATGGTTGTGGAGCGCTTATGTAATGCGGAAGGCAAAACCCGTCATGATTATGGTCGGGAAGATTTCATCAAAAAGATTTGGGAATGGAAAGAAGAATCTGGCGGCACCATCACCCGCCAGTTACGTCGCATGGGCACGTCATTAGACTGGAACCGTGAACGCTTTACCATGGATGAAGGCATGTCCGATGCCGTGCAGGAAGTTTTTGTACGTTTGTATGAAGAAGGCTTGATCTATCGCGGTAAACGGCTGGTTAACTGGGATCCGGTACTGCACACGGCTGTATCCGATTTGGAAGTATTATCCGAAGAAGAAAACGGTAGCATGTGGACACTGCGTTATCCCTTGTCCAATGGCCAAGGGCATTTGCTGGTTGCCACCACTCGCCCGGAAACCATGCTGGGTGACGTTGCAGTTGCTATCCATCCAAATGATGATCGCTACAAACATCTGTTAGGTGAGTTTTTAGAATTGCCCTTAACTGGCCGTCGCATTCCCATTATTGCTGATGAATATGTTGATCCGGAATTTGGTACTGGGTGCGTAAAAATTACACCAGCTCATGACTTCAACGATTATGAAGTGTGGACCAGACATCGCCATACTTCCACAATTCAAGATGCACCGCACGGTGGCTTGATTAATATATTTACTGTTGACGCGGCTATCAGAGAAAATACACCGGAAGAAGGATCCTTAATTCCAGCCAGCTACATCGGCTTGGATCGTTTTGCTGCGCGTAAGCAAATTATTGCCGATCTTGACGCTCAAGGCTTGCTCGAAAAAGTCGTTGATCACAAATTGATGGTGCCACGCGGCGACCGCACCCAAAGCGTTATTGAACCCTTATTGACCGACCAATGGTATGTAAAAGTTGCGCCACTGGCCGAGCCTGCTATTGCGGCTGTGGAAAACGGCGATATAAAATTTGTACCGGATAACTGGAAAAACACCTACTTTGATTGGATGCGGAATATCCAGGATTGGTGTATATCACGCCAAATCTGGTGGGGACACCGGATTCCTGCTTGGTATGACGACAAAGGTAACACGTATGTTGGTCGTTCTGAGCAAGCAATCCGCGAACAGCATAATTTGCCAGCCGATTATGCACTAAGACAAGATGAAGATGTCTTGGATACCTGGTTTTCATCGGCGTTGTGGCCATTTTCAACTTTGGGCTGGCCTGAAAATACCCCGGAATTAGCTCAGCATTATCCAACCAGCGTGTTGGTAACCGGTTTTGACATCATCTTTTTCTGGGTCGCCAGAATGATTATGATGGGCTTGAAGTTTCAAGGGCAGGTGCCATTTAAGGAAGTTTATATACACGGCCTGGTGCGCGATGCGGAAGGCCAAAAAATGTCAAAATCCAAAGGCAACGTGTTAGACCCTATTGATATCATTGACGGCATAGAGCTGGATGCCTTAGTGGCAAAGCGCACTTCGGGTATGATGCAGCCGCACTTGGCCAAAAAAATTGAACAAGCCACGCGAAAGGATTATCCTGACGGCATTCAATCCTTCGGTACTGATGCCTTACGTTTTACTTTTGCATCGCTGGCGTCCACAGGCAGGGATATTCGCTTTGATCTGGCGCGTACTGAAGGTTATCGCAATTTCTGTAACAAACTATGGAATGCGGCGCGCTATGTGTTAATGAACACTGAAGGTCAAGATAATGGCTTGACCTTGCCTAGTCAAACAACCCAAGTTGATCGCTGGATTTTATCCAGATTGCAGCAAGTAACTTTAGCCACTAACCACGCAATCGACAATTATCGTTTTGATTTGGCCGCACAAGCGATTTATGAGTTTACCTGGAATGAGTATTGTGACTGGTATTTGGAATTAGCTAAAATTTCTTTGCAATCTGAGAATCAGGCCCTGCAGGAAGGAACTCGCCGCACTTTGGTGACTGTTCTCGAAAGCCTGCTGCGCTTGGCACATCCCATAATGCCGTTTATTACGGAAGAAATTTGGCAACGGGTTGCACCGTTAGCCGGTATAACTGCGGAAACTATCATGCTGCAGCCCTATCCAACGGTTGATGAAAGTCAGATAGATGAACAAGCCATTGCAGAAACTCAGTGGCTGATGAATTTTATCTTGGGTGTGCGCCGTATCCGTGGTGAAATGAATATATCTCCTGGTAAACCATTGCCAGTGTTGCTGCAACAAGGCTCAGCGCTTGACCAGCAAGCTGTGACGAACAATATGGAATATTTGCTAAAGTTTGGCCGGTTGGAATCCATCACTTGGCTTGGTGATGATGATATTGCGCCTGAATCTGCAATAGCGCTGGTTGGCGAAATGAAAGTACTGATCCCGATGGCAGGGGTAATTGACAAAGATGCGGAATTGGCCAGATTGGCAAAAGAAATTCAAAAAGTCAATAATGACTTACCCCGAGTTGAAGGCAAATTAAATAATCCGGCTTTTGTGGATAAGGCACCTGTAGAGGTGATTGAAAAAGAAAAAGCTAAATTGGCGGAAATGCGTTCTTTATTAAATAATTTGGAACTGCAATTGGATAAAATCCGGGCTTTGTAGAGTAATTAATATTCAGTTCAGTCGTTGTTTTGTATAGTGCAACGACTGAAAATATATTGAAATCAGTATTTTATAATCGATTGTTGTTACGATTCATTTGATGGACAAAACAGATATTTCATCTATAGTTAATTTACAATTAGATAATCAACATACAGATGGCTACAGTCCCTACAGATTTTCAATTTAGTGGTCTAACTAAATGTTTAATACAAGATGGTTTGTTAACTGAAAGTGCCGCACAGCTGCATATTCAGGAAGCCAAAAAACAAAAAGTTCCTCTAATTAGTTATTTAGTCTCCAATAAGGTAGTAGACAGCAAAACTGTAGCTTCCAAGGCCTCCATTGAGTTTGGTGTTCCCTATTTTGATCTGGATGCCATTGACCCGCGTACCGTTCCCGTTCATTTAATTAGCGAAAAATTAGTTCGCAAACACCACGTTCTGCCTTTGCATACCAGAGGGAAAACTCTGTTTGTTGGTATGTCTGATCCAACCAATTTTCAGGCGCTGGATGACATCAAATTTTTAAGTCGACTCAATCCGGAAACCATACTGGTTGAAGAAGATAAGCTGATTAAAATGATAGAAGTGGCTTTAGAAGCCAAAGACACTTCGATGCGGGATTTGCTGGATGAAGATCTGGATAACCTTGATATATCCGGTGGCGATGATGTCGTTGATGATGATGGCGGGCCAGAAACCGATGACGCGCCAATCGTAAGGTTTGTAAATAAAGTGTTGCTGGATTCCATTAAAAAAGGCGCTTCGGATATACATCTTGAAGTATATGAAAAGGTTTTCCGAATCCGTTTTAGAGCGGATGGTATTTTGCATCAGATAGCCAGTCCACCAGTTAATATCGCGAACCGGATTATTTCCAGAATTAAGGTCATGTCCAAAATGGATATTGCCGAGCGCCGTGTTCCACAGGACGGGCGGATTAAAATGACGCTATCAAAAAATCGCGCTATCGATTTTCGTGTTAACACTTGTCCTACGCTGTTTGGCGAGAAGGTGGTGTTACGGATACTTGATCCAACCAGTGCTCAAATTGGCATTGAGAAATTGGGTTTTGAACCAGAGCAGGAACGCTTGTTTTTGGAAGCCATCCATAAACCGTATGGTATGGTGCTGGTGACAGGACCAACGGGTAGCGGAAAAACTGTTACGTTGTATACGGGTCTAAACATCCTAAACAAAGTGGAAACCAATATTTCTACCGCCGAAGATCCTGTTGAAATCACCGTGGAAGGTATCAATCAGGTCAACATGAACCCCAAAGCCGGGTTGACCTTTGCTAGCGCATTGCGGGCGTTTTTACGTCAAGATCCCGATATTATCATGGTGGGGGAAATTCGAGATTATGAAACCGCAGAAATTGCGGTAAAAGCAGCTCAAACAGGACATTTGGTGCTATCAACCCTGCACACGAATGACGCGCCACAAACCCTAAACCGCTTAGTGCAAATGGGCATTGAGCCATTCAATATTGTCTCTGCCGTTAACCTGATTATGGCGCAGCGATTGGCCAGACGGTTATGCGAGCATTGTAAAAAACCGGCAGATTTCCCTAAAAATGTATTAATTTCTACCGGATTTAAAGAAGAAGAATTAGCAAGTTTAAAAATCTATAGTCCAGTTGGTTGTGAGCACTGCACCAATGGTTATAAGGGGCGGGTTGGGATATACCAAGTCATGACCTTAAGCGAAAGAATGCGGGCACTTATTCTCGAAGGCGGCAATGCAATGCAGCTTGCCATTCAGGCACAGTCAGAAGGAATTAACGATCTACGGGCGTCTGGCTTAAATAAAGTCAGGATGGGTATTACCAGTATTGAAGAAATTGACCGAGTAACTAAGGAATAAGCATGGCAGAGCAATCTGAACAAATTGATTTTATTTGGGAAGGCACCGATAAAAGTGGCAAAAAAATCACTAAACGGGCAATAACTGCTAAAAGTGAAACGGTGGCCAAAACCGAATTAAAACGCCAAGGTTTTCGGGTCACTAAAATTAAAAAGAAACCGAAATCATTATTTAGCACCAAAACCAGGCCAATTACTCCTGGCGATATTGCGATTTTTTCCAGGCAGCTAGCAACCATGCTTGCCGCTGGTGTACCGCTGGTACAGTCATTCGACATCATTGGCAAAGGTCATGAAAACCCAAGCATGGCGACTATGTTGTTAAGTGTAAAAGCCGACATTGAAGGCGGTGACAGATTGGCTGAAGCCTTAAATAAGAAACCGCTGTATTTCGATGAGTTATTTTGTAACTTGGTGGAAGCCGGTGAACATGCCGGGGTTTTGGAAACTTTATTGGACAAAATTGCAACCTATAAAGAAAAAACCGAGTCCATGAAGAAAAAAATAAAAAAGGCGCTCACCTATCCCATAGCCGTGCTTGTGGTAGCGTTTGTGGTAACAACTATCCTGCTAATTTTTGTGGTACCCGTTTTTGAAGATCTGTTCAAAAGCTTTGGTGCAGATTTACCATCATTTACCCGTATGGTAATTAACATGTCAGAATGGATGCAGGAATGGTGGTGGATTGTTATTGGTATCGTGGTGGGTGCGGTTTATACCAATAAATATTTTAAAAAACGCTCGCGAGAATTTAATCATTTTCTGGATAAACTTTTGTTAAAAATCCCAGTCGTTGGGTTGATTTTAAATAAATCAGCGATTGCCCGCTTTGCCAGAACCTTGTCCACCATGTCTGCTGCGGGTGTGCCGTTAGTAGATGCGTTGCAATCAGTTGCCGGTGCTTGCGGAAATATTATCTATTCTGATGCCGTAATGAAAATGCGTGAAGAAGTCTCGGCCGGACAACGATTGCAATTTGCCATGCAACAAACCGCTTTGTTTCCACACATGGTGCAACAGATGGTGGCTATTGGCGAAGAATCCGGCTCGATTGATGCCATGTTGTCTAAAGTTGCCGATTTTTATGAAGAAGAAGTCGATAACTTGGTTGATAATTTAAGCAGCTTAATGGAGCCAGCCATCATGGCCATATTAGGAGTGTTGGTTGGTGGTTTGATAGTAGCGATGTACTTGCCGATCTTCAAAATGGGCGCGGCTGTGGGCTGATTTAAAATGTTGACAGTTACTGCATAGTTTTAAAATGTTGACAATTTGTGCTTGGATTTTCCTGTTGACAGTTTAAGTTTTAATCCTGTAATGTTGCGACCGTGGCTGTATCCCGACATTATCAGGGAGAATGTTTTTTCTTACGTATGATTTCGTAAGGCATCAAAAATTACCGTCACGAGATGCTCGCTTCAACCAAGTTGATGCGTGGGTCATGTTGAAAAAGTCTTGTGAGGTTAGGTGGCTCTCTTAGCAACTTACCTAACTTGACAGTTTTGGCATAAAGTGGCAGTAATTTTGGATGCAAAAGGGTCGTATGATATCAAGCACTGAAGCCGCAATACCTAGTGAGTTGGTAGTAGAGACAATACCCAACCTATTCCTTTCGAAGGTTGGTGCTTATGATGAAAATGCTAATCACACGGACAACGCTTATTTCTTTGTATCAGATATAGAAGCTTTGCAGCAAGCGAATATCGATCTTTCCTTTTCTACCCAGCCGACACACATTCGCTATATCTCCAGTTCTCATCAACGTAGTGTTGATGAGGCGTTTAATTTTCCTCTCATTGTGTCCAAACAAACCGGAATTCCATTTATCCTGGCCTGTAATTTTTTATATGACTGGTATGAATTGAAGATTCCAGGCCACGAAGTACCAACAACGATGACAATTAGGACGCATGCTCATCACTTAGTTCATATGCTGAATTACTTTTTTAAATTTCGCGATGAGTACGATTACTTAAATTTCAAATTTCCAGTTGAGAGAAATCGACCCGCTTATAAATATTGGCAGTTTCTAAGGGAAGAAATTAAAGTTGGAAATTTAAGTAGAGAGAACGCAAGGCTGTACCAATCGACATCGACTCGGTTCTTTAAGTATGCTAAGGAAAAAGGGTTGATTGATCCTCAAGCAGAATTATGGCGCGAAGAAACAATTTCTACCGTATATCAAAATGAGAAACAGGGTAACGTAAATAGGCTAATAGTTAGGCCAGTTCATGCTATTAAAAAGGCAAGAACCAAGGCTGTATTAACGGACTATATTTTTGATGGGGAGCCGCTAAAACCGTTGAATGATGAAGAACAGAAGATCTTGATTACTGCACTTAAAACTACGGCGCCTTCATGGTTTAAGTGTCTTGCAATAACCTCATTATTGACGGGAGCTCGAAGCGGAAGCATCGGTACTCTACGTGAAAAACACATAATTGATCTGAAGCAGCAAATGGATTCAGGTATTCTTACGCCATTTTTAAGAGCGGGAAATGCTGAAACATTGATTCAAACTAAGCACGACAAGCCTCTAAGAATTTATTTTCCATTAAGCGCGATTAAGTATTTGAATTTGTATTTTTCTTCAAAGACTAGAAAAAATAATGTACAAAAAGCGATTAAAAAAGGCCTAGTTTTTGAAAAGGACAAGGATCAGCATTTACTGATTAATCAACAGGGCAATCATGTTTATTGGTCAAAGTTTAATATAGAACTAATTCCTAGCTGGATGCCGCCATCAACACGGCCAGGAAGCATAATTTCACACTTTGCAAATGAAACGCTTAAGCCTGAGCTATATAGACTTGGATACGAAGG
>Ga0208514_100649_pt1 | contig 15277 bp, 15 predicted proteins | sample LakWasMet70_HOW9_2_FD_183900 | JGI IMG/M metagenome (GOLD analysis project Ga0208514, IMG submission 183900) | Freshwater sediment methanotrophic microbial communities from Lake Washington under simulated oxygen tension - Sediment Metagenome... | ecosystem: Environmental > Aquatic > Freshwater >...
TTCACGATCGGCTACATGAAGGAAGACGATGGGTACAACCGTTTCTTCTCTTACATCTCGCTGTTCACATTCTCGATGCTGATGCTGGTCATGAGCAACAACATGCTCCAGCTCTTCTTTGGGTGGGAAGCCGTGGGTCTGGTGTCCTATTTGCTGATCGGATTCTGGTTCAATAAACCGACCGCGATTTTCGCAAATATGAAGGCTTTTCTGGTCAATCGCGTGGGCGACTTTGGTTTCATCCTCGGCATTGGCCTGATCGCTGCCTTTGCAGGTACGCTGAATTACACGGAAGCATTCGCGAAGTCCGCAGAGTTAGCCGCCTTGAGTCTTCCGGGTACGAACTGGATGCTGATTACGGTCATTTGTATTTGCCTGTTTATAGGCGCCATGGGTAAGTCGGCCCAGTTTCCTTTGCATGTCTGGCTACCCGATTCGATGGAAGGTCCCACTCCCATTTCCGCGCTGATTCACGCTGCCACGATGGTGACGGCAGGGATTTTCATGGTGGCTCGCATGTCGCCGCTGTTCGAGCTTAGTGATACGGCATTGAGCTTCATCATGGTCATTGGCTCCATTACGGCGCTGTTCATGGGCTTTTTGGGCATTATTCAAAACGACATCAAGCGTGTGGTCGCTTATTCGACTCTGTCGCAGCTGGGTTATATGACCGTGGCATTGGGTGCCTCCGCCTATTCGGTAGCTGTGTTCCATTTGATGACGCACGCGTTCTTTAAGGCACTGCTGTTCCTGGCGGCCGGTTCCGTCATCATGGGTGTTCACCACAACCAAGACATTCGTTGGATGGGCGGGTTGCGCAAATACATGCCGATTACGTGGTTCACATCTTTGGTGGGGTCTTTGGCACTCATCGGTACGCCATTTTTTGCTGGTTTCTATTCAAAAGACAGCATCATTGAGGCGGTTCTGGAAAGCCATTTGCCGGGTGCGGGGTTTGCAAAGTTTGCGGTGCTGGCTGGTGTATTTGTTACCGCTTTTTATTCTTTCCGCATGTATTTCCTGGTGTTCCATGGCAAAGAGCGGTTTGACCAAAATCCGGATACGCACCATGGCCACGGTGATCACCATGGTGAACACCACGGTCCGCATGAATCACCATGGGTGGTAACGGTGCCCCTTGTGTTGTTGGCCATCCCATCCGCCGTGATTGGCTATCTGACCATCGGCCCCATGCTGTTTGGAGACTTCTTCAAGGGCGCCATCTTCGTGAACGCCGAACTGCATCCGGCGATGGAGGAGTTGGGTCATGCCTTTCATGGTCCCACCCAGATGGCCATGCACGCGTTGACCAGTTTGCCCTTGTGGCTTGCGGTTGCGGGTGTGGCACTGGCCTATGTCTTCTATATGTTGAAGCCTTCGTGGCCTGCCGCCATCAAGCGGATGTTCAGCCCGATCTTCAGCCTGCTCGAAAACAAATACTACCTTGACTGGATCAATGAAAACATTCTGGCTCGCGGTGCACGTGCGTTGGGTACAGGACTTTGGCGGGTGGGCGATCAGGCGATTATTGACGGGGCCATGGTGAATGGTTCCTGGAAACTCGTCGGCTGGATTTCTGGATCGGTGCGCAAGGTGCAGACCGGGTATCTGTACCACTATGCGCTGATCATGATCTTGGGCATTTTTGTGCTCATGACGTATTTCGTTTGGCTCAAGTAGGAGAAGAAGAATATGGGATTGTTGAGCCTCGCAATTTGGACGCCCATCGCGTTCGGAGTCGTATTGCTGGCGTTGGGTCGGGATGACCAGGCGCAGACTGTGCGCTGGTTGGCATTGGTTGGTGCGTTGGTCAGCTTCTTGGTGACCCTGCCCCTGTACAGCCAATTCAATACGTCGACAGCGGCCATGCAGTTTGTCGAGAATTTCTCGTGGATTGATCGCTTCAATGTGAAGTACCACTTGGGTGTTGACGGAATCTCTTTGTGGTTCGTTTTGTTGACCGCGTTTATCAATGTGGTCGTCATCATTGCCGGCTGGGAAGTCATTACACGGCGTGTCAATCAGTACATGGGCGCTTTTCTGATTCTCAGCGGATTGATGATCGGTGTATTTTGCACTTTGGATGGTCTGCTGTTTTACGTGTTTTTCGAGGCCACCTTGATTCCGATGTACCTGATCATCGGTATCTGGGGCGGGCCAAACAAGATTTACGCGGCTTTCAAGTTCTTTCTATACACCTTGCTGGGCTCCCTGTTGATGTTGGTCGCCTTGATATTCTTGTATACCAAGTCGGGCGGCAGTTTTGACCTGGCGGTATGGCATACGATGCCACTGGATCGCACCAGTCAGACGCTGTTGTTCTTTGCCTTCTTTGCAGCCTTTGCAGTCAAAGTCCCTATGTGGCCGCTCCATACATGGTTGCCCGATGTGCACGTCGAGGCCCCGACGGGAGGCTCTGCAGTACTGGCCGCGATCATGCTGAAACTGGGTGCCTACGGCTTCTTGCGGTTTTCGCTGCCGATCGCCCCGGACGCCGCGCATGAGTGGGCAGGGTTGATGATCGCGTTGTCGTTGATTGCGGTGGTCTATGTGGGCCTGGTTGCCATGGTGCAGCAGGACATGAAGAAGCTTGTAGCGTATTCGTCAGTTGCACACATGGGCTTTGTGACCCTCGGGTTCTTTATATTCATCGACTTGGGCATGTCTGGAGGCCTGGTGCAAATGATCGCACACGGCTTTGTATCCGGTGCCATGTTCCTTTCAATTGGTGTGTTGTATGACCGGGTGCATTCCCGTGAAATAGCCAGCTATGGGGGCGTGGTGAACACCATGCCCAAGTTCGCCGCTTTTAGCATGTTTTTTGCGATGGCCAATTGTGGTTTGCCGGGAACTGCGGGATTTGTGGGCGAATGGATGGTGATCCTGGCTGCTGTCAAATTCAATTTCTGGATTGGATTCGCGGCCGCAAGCGCGCTGATCTTTGGTGCCGCATACACCCTGTGGATGTTCAAGCGGGTGTACCTTGGCCCGGTTACTAATGACCATGTGAAAGAGTTGACTGATATCAACTCGAGAGAGTTCCTGATGCTTGCTCTGCTCGCTGCTGCCGTTTTGTGGATGGGCGTTTATCCAAAGCCTTTTACGGATGTTATGGACGCCTCGGTTGCCCAACTGCTCAAGCATGTTGCGATTTCCAAGTTGAACTGATCAAACTGAATTGAGAGACGAAAGATGATTGACAAAATCAGTTGGATCGCGGTTTACCCCGATATGGTCTTGCTCGTGATGGCATGTGTCATCGCCTTGCTGGATCTTGGCATCAAGAGTCCCATGCGGGGCACGACTTATGTGTTTACGCTTGTGACGCTGGGCGTGGTTGCGTACATGCAGGCTGACTTGGCACTAAGTGGGTCTACCTTGTACGGCTTCGGCAACATGATTGTCAGTGACACCATGGGGAATTGGCTGAAGTGCTTTGCGACCGTGGCGGTGATGGTTACGTTGGTGTATGGACGTCCATATTCCGCGCATCGCGGAATGCTGCGGGGCGGCGAGTTTTTTACGTTAAGTATTTTCTCTCTGCTGGGTATGTCTGTGATGATCTCGGGGAACAACCTCCTGGTGATCTACATGGGGCTGGAGTTGTTGACCCTGTCCAGCTATGCCTTGGTAGCTTTGCGCCGTGACAACGCGACGGCGACTGAAGCGGCCATGAAGTACTTTGTATTGGGCGCCATGGCCTCAGGCTTCTTGTTGTATGGCATGTCCATGTTGTACGGAGCGACCGGTTCGCTGGATATCACGACCATTTTCAAAGCCATTTCATCGGGCCAAATCCGCCATCAGGTCCTGGTGTTTGGTCTTGTCTTCATTGTGTCGGGGTTGGCGTTCAAGCTCGGTGCCGTTCCTTTTCATATGTGGATTCCGGATGTCTACCAGGGTGCTCCGACCGCTATCACACTAATGATTGGCGGTGCGCCAAAACTTGCGGCTTTTGCCATGACCATGCGTCTTTTGGTTGAGGGACTATTGCCTCTGGCCGTCGATTGGCAGCAAATGCTTTTGATGCTCTCGGTGTGCTCATTGTTCATAGGCAATTTGGCGGCCATCGCCCAAACCAATGTCAAGCGTATGCTGGCGTTTTCTACCATTTCACAAATGGGTTTTGTGCTGTTAGGCATTTTGTCTGGTGTAGTCAGTGGTGACTCGGCAACGTACACCGCGAATGCCTATAGCTCGGCCATGTTCTACGTCATCACCTATGTGCTGACGACGCTGGCCAGTTTCGGGGTTTTGCTGTTGCTGTCGCAAGAAGGTTTTGAGAGCGAGGAGATTGCTGATCTGGCGGGTTTGAATCAACGCAGCCCCTTGTATGCCGGCGTCATGGCGGTCTGCCTACTTTCTCTGGCAGGGATACCGCCATTGGTCGGGTTCTATGCCAAGCTGGCGGTATTGCAGGCCTTGGTGGCATCTGGCCAGAGTTTGCATTTGGGAATCGCCGTTTTTGCCGTGCTGATGTCATTGATTGGTGCGTTCTATTATTTGCGGGTCATCAAAGTGATGTATTTCGACGCCCCGATTACTGCCAGCAACATCGTCGCACCATTGGATGTGCGCATTGTTTTGTGTACTAATGGTGCTCTGGTGTTAGTCCTCGGCTTGCTACCCGGCGGGTTGCTCGCATTGTGCGGAAGTGCCATCCGGCAGATGCTGGGCACTTGATCTGACCGCATTGCGCATGACAGACCATCACCTGATGGAGACCATGCGCTCCAGTCAAGAAGTGTTTCGGGGGCGATTTCTGCATGCCTTTCAGGATGCTGTTGAGCTTGCGGACGGCTCAGCTTCTGTTCGCGAATACGTTGTTCATCCGGGTGCGGTCATGGTCATACCATTGCTTCAAGATCAGTACGGTAGTACGCGTGTTGTGCTGGAGCGCCAATTCCGCTATCCGGTTGGTCAGGTGATGGTCGAGTTTCCAGCCGGTAAGCTGGACACTGGCGAGTCAACCTGGGATTGCGCGCGACGCGAATTGCGCGAAGAAACAGGCTATTCTGCCGTGGAGTGGGCGCGTGCCGGACAGTTGCATCCAGTAATTGCCTATTCCACCGAGTTCATTGATATCTGGTTTGCACGTGGATTGAGTGCTGGTGAGCGTAGCCTGGATGTGGGTGAGCACCTGGATGTGTTTACCGCGACTCCATCAGAATTGCTGCGATGGTGTGCGGATGGCAGGGTTACCGATGGGAAGACCCTGGCAGGTGCACTCTGGATGCAGAATGTGCTCAGCGGCGCTTGGTCTCTGGACTGGCGATCGACTGGTTCGCCACATCAAGAATAGGAGCCCTGGTGAAAGTATTGGATTTGCAGTGCGGAATAGGGCATGTATTTGAAGGCTGGTTTGCCTCGGAAGCTGATTTCGTAAGGCAGTGCCAGAAATCACTTGTGCAATGTCCTGTTTGCGGTGATCCATCGGTGGTGAAAAAGCTGAGTGCTCCACGTCTGATGCTATCGGGCAGTCGCGCTGTCAACCCAGAGCCGTGTGAACCCTCTGTTTCGCGGGATTCTGGCACTGGCAAATCGTCATTGACGGACGCTTGGTGGGCCATGGCGCGCCAATTGCTCGCCCAAACAACGGATGTGGGTGAAAAATTCTCTGAGGAAGCCCGCAAGATCCACTATGGAGAACAGAAGCCGCGCGGTTTGCGGGGCACTGCCACCCTGCAGGAATCGCAATCTTTGGCTGACGAAGGGATTGACGTTGTACCCTTTCCCATGGCCCTGGCCATGAAAGGGCGTCTGCAATAGCGTGGTCAGGCGCTGATATTGATAATGCGACCCGTCGCTTGGCCCTGCATGTTCACAACCGGTGCGGCGTTGACATTGGTCTTCAAAGGGTTACCACTCTGGGCGCGTTTTTCAACGGTTGCACTGTACATCTGTTCAATTAGTTTTTGCACCTTCAAGGGAACCTCTGACGTACTGCTGTCCCGGGGTTGTGAGTATGTCGCCGCTTCCTCTTGTATTCTGGAAGAGACTTTGCGGACATTGTCTTGGCTGCGTTTTGCCTGTTGTTCCGCGTCATCGGCTTGGGCACGCAGATCTCTGGCCTTGGCTTCCGCCTGATCTGCTTCACGCCGGGCTTGCTCAAGTCGTGCCTTTCCCAAGCTGATCTGCAGCGGCGGATTTGCGCTATTGGTGGCGGTGATTGAAACCATGGCTTAACAAAAAAGCCTTGTTTGCGGTCTCTTAGGCCGTAACGTTGAGATGGCGCCCGGTAATTTGCCCCTGCGTGTTGACAACGGGTTTGGCAGCAGTCTGTTCTGCTTTGCGTGTCTCATTCTCGGGGGGCTCGCTGTCGCGCACCGGGGGCTTTTGGTTCTCAGCTACGCGCTTGGGCGCGTTAGCATGTTGCACGTTGGGCTTGTTGACTGAGCTTACATCCATAGCGAACTCCCGAGTGGTGTACAGCCCATTCTACGAACGCAGCCTTCCGAATTCAACCCCTGGTTTTGATCAGAATGCTTGTGTGATGTCAGGCATTGAACTGCAGCGCTGCCAAACCGGCGTAAACCCCGCCGCGTGCGACTAGTTCGGCATGTGTTCCTTGCTCCACGAGCTTCCCGTGGTCCAGCACCACGATGCGGTCCGCCTTTTGAACGGTCGCCAGTCGATGTGCAATAACCAATGTGGTGCGATCGCGCATGGCGGATTCCAATGCCGCTTGGACCATTCGCTCGCTTTCGGCGTCCAACGCACTGGTCGCTTCATCCAACAGCAACAGTGGCGGGTTCTTCAGCATGGCTCTGGCAATTGCGATACGCTGGCGCTGCCCGCCTGACAATCGCAAGCCGCGCTCACCCAAAAAAGTGTTGTAGCCATCGGGCAGGGCGGTGATGAATTCGTGCGCAAATGCCGACTGCGCCGCGGCATGGACCTCCGCATCCGTTGCCGCGGGCTTGCCATAGCGGATGTTTTCCATGGCGCTATTGGAAAAAATGACGGCGTCTTGCGGCACGATGCCAATGCGCTGGCGCAGTGCGCCGAGCGACATTTCCTTTGTGTCCACACCATCCAGAACAATGCGGCCTTGCACTGGATCGTAGAAACGCAGCAGCAATTGGAAAACTGTGCTTTTCCCCGCGCCGCTGGGACCTACGATGGCAACGGTCTGGCCTGCCAGGATGTCCAGTGAGAAGTTCGACAAGGCAGTTTGCAATGGTCGCGACGGATAATTGAAGGTAATTGCTTCGAAATTGATAGCGCTGCCTGCAACAGGTACGAGGGCTAGCGCAGGATTCTTTGGGGAAACAATTGGTGACTGGGTCTCCAGAAGTTCCACCAGCCGCTCAGTCGCCCCTGCAGCCCGCAACAAGTCGCCGTAGACTTCACCCAGTATGGCAAAGGCACTGGCCAAAATGATGACATAGACCACGGTTTGCCCCAAGTGTCCGGCCGATATACGTCCCGTCATCACGGCTTGCGTGCCCTGGTACAAGCCCCATAGCAGTGCGGCGGATGTGGCGATGATGATGAAGGCAACCAAAACGGACCTCGCCTGTGAGCGACGAATGGCTGTGTCAAAGGCGTTGTCAGTGGATGCTGCAAAGCGATTGGCCTCACGGGCTTCTGCCGTGTAGCTTTGCACGACGGGGATGGCGTTGAGTACCTCGGCCGCGATGGAACTGGAATCGGCAATTCGGTCCTGACTGGCCCGGGACAGCTTGCGCACCCGTCGACCGAACCAGAGGCTGGGAATCACAACTAACACCAGCACACCCATGACTTGAAACATGACAAGGGGATTGGTCCAAACCAGCACACCCAGTGCGCCCACACCCATGACCAAATTGCGCAAACCCATGCTCAGGGAGGACCCTACGACCGTTTGCACCAGGATCGTATCCGCCGTAAGGCGAGACAGGACTTCGCCGGTTTGCGTGGTTTCAAAGAACTCGGGACTCTGCTGCAATACGTGGCTGTAAACCGCGTTGCGCAGGTCAGCGGTAACCCGCTCACCGAGCCAGCTAACCATGTAGAAGCGCGCGGCTGAAAAAAGTCCCAAAGCCACAGCCACCGCAAACATCATTCCAAAATGTTCACGCAGGGCCATGACCTGCTGTCCCTTATCTGTCGTCGCAAGACCCCCGTCAATCAGGTTGCGCAAGGCCAATGGAAATGCCAGGGTTGCGATTGCCGCCAGAACCAGGAATACGAACGCGAGTGCGATGCGCCAGCGGTAGGGACGCAAAAAGGGGAGTAGTCCCGACAATGACTTGGGATTCTGTGGTTTGGGGCGTTCTGTGGACATGGGGACGTAGGTGGGGCGGGAACTTCTCCGCACAAGTGGCGTTGATTACCACAGATGATAGGCGGCTAGTAGCCCTGCACTGTCACTCAAACTAATCTAGATCAACTCAAATATTTGCCAGTTCTGCTATTCTCTGCGCGCGGAGTGGTCAACCGCCGAACCCTGAGTCCCGTTCAAGGATTGCGGCGCATCCGCAAGAGCCCCCCAATTAACCCAAGAGGAAATGAAATGAAACGTATTGTTTTGGCTGTTTTGTCTGCTGCTGCCACGATGGCGGTTACAAGCCCAGCTATTGCTGACGAGGCACTGGCCAAATCCAAGAATTGCATGGCTTGCCATGCAGTTGATAAGAAGGTCGTTGGACCTGCCTATAAGGACGTCGCAAAGAAGTATGCTGGCGATGCTAAGGCTGCAGACATGCTGGCTGCCAAGGTTATCAAGGGTGGTGCGGGCGTATGGGGTCCGGTTCCCATGCCAGCCAACGCGCAGGTGAATGAGGCTGACAGCAAAAAACTCGTCGCTTGGATCCTCGCAACCAAGTAAAGCCCTGCACTTGGAAAAAAACCCGCGATTAGCGGGTTTTTTTGTTTTTTGGTGTGCTGGTTGTGCGTGAAATGACACGCTTTACAATTTGGTTTCCTGAAACAAGTCCAAGTTAGAGAAAACCGCATGGAAGTCGATGAATTCAACATACCACGCTTTTTGGCGGTCCTTCCGTTGTTTGGGGACCTGTCACCGCTGGAGTTGAGTCGAGCTGCGCAAGGTTGCCTGGTTCGCAGGTTGTCACGGGGCGACACCATATTTCGTTTTGGGGAGCCGTGCGAAGAATTCCATGTCGTGATCACAGGCCAAGTGAAGCTTTTTGCGATTTCGCCAGCCGGTCAGGAAAAGGTTATTGAATTGGTAGGACCAGGTCAAAGTTTCGCGGAAGCGTTGATGTTCACCGGGAAGTCCTACATCCTGAACGCCGAATCTCTGACCAATACGTTGTTGCTGACGGTCAGCAAGCACGCCATCGTTGCCGAAATTGAGCGCGATCCCCGTTTCTCGATGAAGATGCTGGCGGGTATTTCCCGTCGGCTACATGGCCTGGTTCACGACATCGAGTCCGGTGCTTTGCACAGCGGTGTACAGCGCGTAATCGGCTACTTGCTGAGGGACAATGAAGTTCAGGACGGCGCGAGCGACGCCGTCATCACCGTCTCCCTTCCCGTGACGAAGGCAACCATTGCATCCCGACTGTCCCTTACGCCTGAGTATTTCTCCAAAGTATTGCGGGAGCTGGAGGAGGAAAAGCTCATAGAGATCGACAAACGCGATATTCGCATTATCGATCCGCAGCGTCTGCTGCGGTACGGAGTGCATTAGCAGAAGCAGAATTGCCTGGGTGGAGATGTCTCCACTCAGGTATGCCAGCGTTGCTAGGTTTTCGGCAGGGCGCTTCCCACGAAGTTTTGTTTGACCAGTGGGGCGGTATCGACTTGCGGCACATGGCATGTATTGCACTGCCAGCGTGTCATGTCAACTTTCTGATCCTTGAAATGGCTCTCACCCATTTTTGGGGCTCCTTTTTCTTTGTATTTGGCCAGCCCATGGCATTCAATGCACTGGTTGTCTTCCAGCGTGATCTCGTCAAAGTTGTCCAGTGTGTGCGGAATGACGGGGGGTTGGCCGTTGAACGTGCGAACAACCAATTGCTGTAGACCAGGCTTCTTTCCTTGGTAGGCTTTTGCTTCGAAAGGCGCATCGGCAGCGCTTACGTCGGTGCCTCGCATGGAGTTGACTTTCTGGTAGGTGGCATGCTCGTAGGAGACAGCGCACCCAACGCTCAGTACAACGGCGGCAAGTGTCGCCAAGGTCATTCGAAAGTGATTTTGTTTCATGCTTTACTCCTCGTTAAACGGATGGGGTGGACCGCACGGTGCTAGCTTTGAGCGCAGTGTCGGATGATTGATGGAAACGGCTGGAAAAGACAAATACGTCTTTGGAGCAGACATCGATGCAACGCCCGCAATTGGTGCAATTTGACGAGAGCACAATGGGGCTCACTCCTGCAGGTCCTCCCTTGAGTGGGGCTTTCAGGATCAGTGGCTCGGGGCAAACGGCGTAGCAGTCGGCACAGTCGTTGCAGGCGGATCGGTTCGTTGCCGTTACGCGCAGAGCACTTTTGAAGCCGATCAGGCTGTAGGCCGCACCTACCGGGCAAACCCGGCCACACCAACCGCGGTGCATGACGAACAGATCAAAAAGAAAAACAGACAGTAAGACGGTCCAGGTCAACCCGCCGCCAAACAGCAAACCGCGGTGCAGCATGGTCACCGGATTGATCCACTCCCAGGCTACGGTGCCGGTAACAGCACTGACGACCAGTGTCATAGCCAGAATCCAATAGCGTGTACCGCGCGACAGATGTGCACCACCGTGGATGCCCAAGAGCGGGCGCAACCAGGCGGCGAGGTCGGTGATCGGGTTGACCGGGCAAACCCAGGAACAATAGGCGCGTCCACCTACCAACGCATAGAAGCACAGCACGATGATGGCGCCCGTGATGGCAGTCGTGAGTGGCCAGTGCCCAGCTGACAACGACTGCAGCAATACGTAGGGGTCCGTCAGTGGAAGCACGCCCAGCGTCAGGCTGGAAGTGAGATTGCCCTTGACGAACCAGATACCAGCCCAAGGACCGAGCAGAAAGAGCGCGAGCAGCCCCAACTGCGAGCCTCTGCGCAGCAGCAGCCACTGGTGCGCTTTCCACCAGCCTTTGGCCAGCGCCGCGTCCTTGCCGACAGATGTCTTTCGCAGCAACGTCATCGCGTCACCTCCGGAGTCGAAGGCATGCCTGCGGGGCGAGGAATTTGGCTACCCGGGTCAAAGTGTCCCGGTAAACGCAAGCCTTCGGGAAGTCGATCCGGAAGATCGAGATTTCCCTGGCCCTCAACGAGCGAGTGGCCGGCATTCTTCGTCTGTTCAATCCATCCTAAGCGGTAGTGTTCTCCCATTTCGCCTTTAGCCAGGCTGGTCGGGTAGACCTTGATCGCTGCAGTCTTGAGCACACAGGCTTGCTCGCACTTGCCGCAGCCTGTGCAGGCGTCTGAATGAACTACCGGCTCAAAAATGGCATGACGATCGGTTCTGGTGTTGTGGCGCAGCTCCAGGGTGATGGCTTTGTCAATCAATGGGCACACGCGGTAGCACACGTCACAGCGAAGCCCCTGAAAGTTCAGACAGGTTTCCTTGTCAACCAGCACCGCCAGACCCATACGCGCCTTCTTGATGTCGGTGAGCGCGTGGTCGAGCGCACCGGTGGGGCAGGCCTTGACGCAGGGTATGTCCTCACACATTTCGCAGGCGCCCACTCGGGAAACAAAAAAGGGTGTCCCATTGCTGACCGGTTGCCCAGGCGTGGCAAGATGAAGAATGCCGGGAGGGCAGTCGCGCACGCACAGGCCGCAGCGCACGCATGCACCCAGAAAACCATCCTCCAGTCCGGCCCCCGGTGGCCGCAGCGCCAGTGCGGGCAGTGCCTTTGCCTGGGTGACTGCCAGACCCAAGCCTAGCCCCAGCATGCCGACGCCACAGCCCATACGGGCGGCGTTCAGTACGAACGCCCTGCGTTCGGCACGGTCTGGTTTTGACGGGGTATTCATGGCGGCGCTGTGAACGGGGACTGGTTGGACACTGCGTGCACCCAGCCCCCTTGTTTCATGTCAATCAGGCTTTGACGACCTTGCAAGCACATTTCTTGAAGTCTGTTTCCTTCGAGATAGGGCAGGTCGCGTCCAGTGTGAGTTTGTTGACGAGGCGGTTCTCATCAAAGAACGGTACAAAGACGAGCCCCAGTGGCGGCTTGTTGCGCCCGCGGGTTTCGACTTTGGTCGTGATCTCACCCCGGCGCGTCGCCACTTTTACGGTGTCGCCACGCTGCAGGCCACGGCTCTTGGCGTCATCCGGATGCATGTAAATCCAGGCGTCCGGCATGGCACGGTGCAGCTCCGGTACACGGCGTGTCATGGAGCCGGTGTGCCAGTGTTCCAGGACACGACCCGTGCAGAGCCACAAGTCGTAGTCCTTGTCCGGCATCTCTGCTGCGGGCTGGTAGGGCAGGGCGAAAACGACGGCCTTGCCATCAGGCTTTCCATAGAATTTCAGTGTTTCGCCCTTTTTGATATAGGAGTCAAATCCTTCACGGTACCGCCACAGGGTCTCCTTGCCGTTGACCACCGGCCAACGCAAACCCCGTGCCTTGTGGTAGATGTCGAACTCACCCAAGTCCTTGCCTTTGCCCATGCCGAACCGGCGATATTCTTCGAACAAACCCTTCTGTACGTAGTAGCCAAAGGCGTCCGTTTCGTCATTCGTATAGTTGGCCCATGCATGGGCGTTCACGCGCGCTGCTTCCGGTTTGGCGAACTTGTCCACTTCCCCGTTTGCGTAGAGCACGTCATACAGTGTCTTGCCCTTGTACTGCGGGTTCTTCTCCAGCATGTCGGCGGTCCAGACTTCCTCAGTTTTGAAGCGTTTGGAAAACTCGATGTACTGCCACAGGTCACTACGGGCATCACCGGGTGCCTTGACCTGCTGTCGCCAGAACTGGCTGCGGCGCTCGGCGTTGCCAAACGCGCCTTCCTTTTCCATCCACATGGCAGATGGAAGAATCAGGTCAGCACTGACCGCGGACACGGTGGGATAGCAGTCGGACACCACGACGAAATTGTCCGGGTTGCGCCAACCAGGGTAGATCTCACCGTTGATGTTGGGGCCTGCCTGCATGTTGTTGTTCGTCGAAACCCAATAGAAGTTGAGTTTGCCGTCCTTGAGTGCGCGGCTTTGTGCCACGGCGTGCAGCCCAGGCGCCGCCTGAATGGTGCCGGCTGGTACTTTCCAGATCTTCTCGGCTGCTTCCCGGTGCGCGGGGTTCGCAACCAGCATGTCGGCCGGGAGACGGTGTGCAAAGGTACCAGTTTCACGTGCCGTGCCGCAAGCCGATGGTTGGCCTGTCAGTGAGAACGGACTGTTGCCAGGTTCCGAGATCTTGCCGACCAGCAGATGGACGTTGTAGATCATGTTGTTGGCCCATGTGCCACGCGTGTGCTGGTTGAACCCCATGGTCCAGAACGATGTCACCTTGTTCTTGGGGTCGGCATAAGTCTTGGCCAAGTCCAGCAGTTTCTCTTTGGCGACGCCAGAAATTTCGTGCGCCTTTTCCAGCGTGTATTCCGCCACAAATGCTTTGAATCTCTCAAAGCTGATGGGTTTTGCGTCCATCGGGTTGCCGCGAGGCTTTCCGTCTGCACCCGGGTAGCCATTGTTCATGGCGTTTTGCTCCAGTGGATGGTTGGGGCGCAGGCCATAGCCAATGTCCGTCACACCTTCGGCGAAGTTCACGTGTTTCTTGACGAAGTCCTCGTTCACGGCACCGCTCTGAATGATGTAGTTGCAGATGTAGTTGAGGATCGCCAGATCGGATTGCGGCTTAAAGATCAGTTCCGAATCCGCAAGTTCAGTGGAGCGGTGCGAGAACGTGGACAGAACCTTGATCTTGACGTGCTTGGCCGTCAGGCGACGGTCCGTCATGCGCGACCACAGAATGGGGTGCATCTCGGCCATATTGGAGCCCCACAGCACAAAGGTGTCGGCGTGTTCTATATCGTCATAGCAGCCCATGGGCTCGTCGGAGCCAAAGGTGCGAATGAATCCAAATACCGCCGACGCCATGCAGTGGCGTGCATTGGGGTCAAGGTTGTTGGAGCGGAATCCCGCCTTGAACAACTTGTTGGCTGCATAACCTTCCCAGATCGTCCATTGGCCGGAGCCAAACATGCCGACGGCAGTCGGCCCCTTGGCCTTAAGCGTGCCTTTGACTTTCTCTTCCATGATGTCAAAGGCCTGTGTCCAGCTGATGGGTGAGAATTCCCCGGTTTTGTCAAACTTGCCGTCTTTCATCCGTAGCAGGGGGCGGGTCAGCCGGTCATTGCCATACTGGATCTTGGACAGGAAGTATCCCTTCACGCAGTTGATGCCTTTGTTCACCGGTGCATCGGGATCTCCCTGCGTGGCGACGATGCGCCCCTCCTTGACTCCCACCAATACGCCGCAACCCGTTCCACAGTACCGGCAAACCCCCTTGTCCCATCGAATGCCGTCGTCGGTGGCCGCGTTTGCCATTGCAACGGGCAGTGCCATTCCGGCTGTGGTCGCCGCAGCGGTTGCCGCATGGATTTTGATGAACTCACGTCGTGTTTGTGTCATTTCATATCTCCTGGTCAGGTTCGGATTCGATTTGGTGGTAGACCATGGCAGCGGACAACACGCCGTCGGTCTTTGCTATGCGTTCGTAGGCTTCGATGGTCTCGCGATCAGACTCGGTTTCGATCGTGACAATCAGCTTGCCCTCAGGCGAGGCTGCATGGATTTCAACCCCTGCTTGTTGTGTCAAAAGTGCCTGCACAGCAGCGGCGTAGCCGTCCCGAGCATTGACAATAAGGCTTGATACGTTCATGGGAACTTTCGCTTATTCGGTGACGATGACCTTCCCGGTCATCTCCGGGTGTGGGCCGCAGGTGTAGAGATAGGTCCCAGGTTTGTCGAAGACGCGCTCCCAGGATTCACCGGGGAACAGGCGATCTGATTCAAAACCCGAGGGCCCCTGGAAAAAGATGGAATGGCTGGTGCGCTTTTCACCATTGGTCCATTTGACGGTTTGCCCCACCCTGATTTCAATCACTGCAGGTTCAAACCTGTAGTCACGGATCAGAACGCCGACCGTCTGCGCTAAAGCCGGCAACGACATACCGACTAGCAATGCCAAGACGAAACTTGCAACAAGTGGTCGTCGTCCTGGTTTCATGAGATCACCCCTTTGGCAAGTGGCTGCAGATGCAGCTCGCATGCCGTTCACATACAGAGTTACTGTTTGGCTGCGTTGATGTCGGCCTTGGCGTCAATGCCAAGTGTGTAACCCAACGAGACCTGGTGAAAGCGTCCGTGGGTGTGGTCATCATGGATGGC
>Ga0208514_100659_pt1 | contig 15123 bp, 13 predicted proteins | sample LakWasMet70_HOW9_2_FD_183900 | JGI IMG/M metagenome (GOLD analysis project Ga0208514, IMG submission 183900) | Freshwater sediment methanotrophic microbial communities from Lake Washington under simulated oxygen tension - Sediment Metagenome... | ecosystem: Environmental > Aquatic > Freshwater >...
GGCGCTGCAGGCGGCGATCAGCACGGTCACGGCGCAAGCCCAGATAGGTGCCCAGCATGAAGAAGGCAATCGTACACATCGCCGTAAGTACCCAGCCGACGATTCCCAGGTCGTAGTGCAGAGCCCGCGCGTACAGCCCGGCCGCCATGCAGGCCAGCAAGCCGCTGGCCGCGAGAATGCCCCGCGCCAGCCGGTCGCCCAGTGCAACCGCGCGCAGCGAGGCGATGGCAGGAAGCAGCACCGAAAACCCGTTGATCGCTGCCGTTGCCAGCAGCAGGGTATGCCACTGTTCTGGCGGGGCCAGGAAGGTCAGCACCGCCATGACGCAGGCCGCCAGCATCAGCCCCAGTACGCCACACCGGATGGTGAGGCGCACGATACGGTCTTCGGCCGCGACACCCATCCACAGCCCCAGGTAGCTCAGAGCCAGCGCGCCGCTGAGCAAGCCCATGCTGTTTTGCAGAATGTGCACCGCATGCCGGGACAGGTCCGGAAACAGGGTTTGCGTGAGCCCGGTCAACAGCACGCAGGCCGCCCCAGTCAGGGCCACAAACACAAAGGCCCGCCAGGCCGCCAGGCTGCGCCGGAGCAATGCGTCGGACAGGGCGAATGCCGCCAGCGTGGCCAAGCCACCCAGCATTGCAGACCACACTACCGTTTCTGTCGTGTCCATGCAGAATTATGGGTTAGCCAGCACCGATTGCCGCGGTGTGGTACCTTTGCGCCCCACAGAAAGTTGAAGGGTCATTTGGCATGCATATTAATTCGCTAGCATTCGATGCGCTGACTCCATCGCGCATCCAGGGTATTCGCCGTGGGGTGGAAAAAGAGAGTCTGCGCACGCTGGCGACTGGCCGGCTGGCGATTACCCCCCATCCCAAAGGGCTGGGCTCGGCGTTGACGCATCCCCACATCACGACGGATTTCAGTGAATCCCAGGTGGAGTTGATCACCGGCGTGCATGCGGGCGCGCAGGCCTGCCTGGACGAACTGACCCAGATCCAGCAGATGACCATGCGCGAGCTGGGCGATGAAATGCTGTGGGTGTCCAGCATGCCCTGTGGCTTGCCGCAGGATGATGAAATTCCGCTAGGCCAGTACGGCACGTCCAACGTCGGCCGCTCCAAGACGGTGTACCGCCGGGGCCTGGGCTACCGCTACGGTCGGCGCATGCAGACGATTTCGGGCATCCACTACAACTGGTCGCTGCCCGATGTGTCCAGCGAACAGTACTTTGGCCTGATTCGCAACTTCCGCCGCCATGCGTTCCTGCTGCTGTACCTGTTTGGTGCCTCGCCGGCCGTGTGTTCCACCTTTGTGGCGGGACGCCAGCACCAGCTGCAATCGCTCAATGCACACACCATGTACCTGCCCTATGCCACGTCGCTGCGCATGGGGCGCCTGGGCTATCAAAGCGATGCGCAAGCCTCGCTGGCGGTCAGCTACAACAGCTTGGAGGGCTATGGCAGTTCGCTGCAGGGCGCCCTGACGACAGCGTACCCGGCCTATGAGGCCATTGGCGTGCGCGGCCCGGACGGCGAGTACCGCCAGTTGGCCACCAGCCTGCTGCAAATCGAGAACGAGTTCTACGGCACCATTCGCCCCAAGCGCGTCATCTTCCCCGGTGAGCGACCGCTGCATGCGCTGCGCGAGCGCGGTGTGGAGTATGTGGAAGTGCGCCTCATGGACCTGGACCCGTTTGAGACCATGGGCATCAACAGCCAGACCATGCGCTTTCTGGATGTGTTCCTGTTGCACTGCCTGCTCAGGGACAGCCCGCCGGATACACCGCAGGAAATTGCCGCGCTGGCGCACAACCAGCACCACGTTGCGGAGCGGGGGCGTGAGCCCGGGCTGCAACTCGAACGGGGTGCGGGCACGGTGTCACTGACGGACTGGGGACTGGAGCTGGTGGAGCAACTCGTACCGATCGCCCGTCAGCTCGATACTGCCCATGCGTGCACCGACTACACGGCGGCCGTTACCGCAGCAGTGCAGGGACTGCACCACCCTGAAACCCTGCCATCGGCGCGTGTGTTGCGCGCCGTGACCGAGCAGTTTGATGGTTCGTTCGTGGCCTTTGCCAGGGCGCAGTCGCTGTTGACCAAACAGGCCATGCTGGACCTGCCGGTGCCGCCCGATCTGCAGGCCCGCTTTGAGCAGATGGCGGCCAACTCTTGGCAGGAGCAACGCCGGATTGAAGCGGCAGACAGCCTGCCGTTTGACCGCTACCTGCAGGAATACCTCTCACCCCGGCACCTCGTTCCCGTCACAAAACACACGGCTAAGGTATGAACGTTTGATGCACATCAAAGGGTCCGCAGCGCGCCCTTGAAGATGCCCATGGATGACCTACATACAGCATAAGACGGCGCCAGGGTGGTGCCGTTGTCCACGCTGTGTGAAGGAGAGTAATCATGAATGCATTGATCAACCGTGGCAGCTTTCTGGATGATTTTTTCCGCGATGTTGCCCCCGGCTTTTACGTCAAACCCCTGCATGGCGACCCATTGCCGACAGCGGCCCAGATCAAGGTTGACGTCAAGGAAGACGACAGGGCCTATACGGTCCATGCGGAGATTCCGGGCGTGGCCAAGGAAGACATCCATGTGTCGCTGGACGGCAACCTGGTGACCCTGCGGGCCGAGGTCAAGCAACAGGACTTGCAAACCAAGGAAGAGAAGGTGTTGCGTAGCGAGCGCTACTTTGGCGCCGTGTCGCGCAGTTTTCAGTTACCCATGGATATTGACCAGGCCGAATCCAAGGCCAAGTACGACAACGGAGTGTTGACGTTGACCTTGCCGAAGAAAACCGGTGGCCGAGCACAACGCCTGGCAATCGATTGAGCCCGTCTGCCGTTACGGCGCCGCCTTCACCAGGGAAATATCGGCCACGCCGGTAATTCCCATCACTTCGAAGAACGCGGCTACCAGACGCGGGACGTGCACGAATTGCACACGGCCGGTTGTTGACTGGTGGGCGACAAGCCAGTTCAAAATACTGGCCGCCGCTGGAAAATCAACCCGGATCACCAGTGCCAGCGAGATGACCATGGGGTCGCCGGGGCGCAGTTGGGCAAGCAGATCCTGCAAGATCTGGTCCGCGTCACCCTGAATTTCGCCCCGCAACTCCAGCAGCTTCGTAGAAGGCTCGGGTGTAACGTCCAAGGGCGCGAAACCGCTGTCGGAACCCGGCTGCATCTGTGCGGTCGTTGAGCCTTCGCTTTCATGCACGAAGGTGCAATCGGCTTCCAGCCAGCTGGGGGGAGACACTTCGTAAACGACACAGTAGTCGAGGGCCACGTTTTCAAATTCTTCCTGGCGTCCCTGGATCCGCAGAGCTTCCAGCCGCAGGTGCCACCACAGGGGGTCTGTGTCCGGCTGATCGGGGGGAGTGGCGGCCTGCAGCACGTTGTTGAGCACCTCTGCACCGCTGAAATGCAGATCCAGTGGCAGGGTTGCCCACTCGGTAAACAGTTCCTTGAGTGCCTGTGCCGCCTCCGGGTGTATGGTGCGCAGCGCATCCCAGCGCACATGGCGTGCGGTGGCACTGCGCTGCGTGGTACGTACCATTTGCACGGCGGGCAAGGCCAGCTCCGTGGGGCATTCCCAGCCAGCGGCAGATGCCGAACCGGTTGCGACGGTCGTCACCACTGCGGACGCAGCGGCTGCGCGGCGCAGCCGGTCCGGGACCGAAAACCATTCCGGTGCAGACCGGCCAAAGCGCTGGGCATATTCAATGGCAACCTCCTCAAAGCTGGTCGCCTGGTCGGTCGCGCGGTAGAGGTCCAGCAAGGCGGTGGCACAGGCGTCAGCCGCATCGGCGCTGGCGTCCGTGGCTTGCATCACTGCCAGCAACGCGGCTTCGGCACCGGCCTCGTCTCCGTCGGCAAACCGGATGGCGGCATCCTGCAGAGCCGGGTTGTCGATATCGTCGCCCAACTCCACCGAGGTCGCCCGACTATTCGAAAACTGACTGGGGAACTCGCTGTTGTGCACCGTATTGACCGGTGCTTTGGCGGGTTCCGCAGTGGTTGTCAGGACGGGAAACGCCATGAGGGGCGGCTGGGGTGCCGAGACTTTTGGCACCAACGGTGCGGGTTGCGTCGCGGCGTAGGGATCGTCAGCCAGCTCTTTTGTAAAGTCCAGATCCATGTCGCCAGCGGCACTTTCGGCCTCGGGAAGAACGCGACTGGTGATGGGCAAGGTGGGCGGTTGTTTCGGCGCACCGGACGCGGCAACCGGTGCATTGGCAAGCCCCTGACGCCGCTTTTGCGCCCAAAACTCGACCATGTGGGCTTCGATGGCATCGATCTTCTTGACGGTGCGTGCCCGTTCCTGCGGCGTCTGGTCTTCCTGGTTGAAGCTGGAGCTGTTGCTGAAAAGCGATGGCCTGGGAACGGTCCCGCTCAGTCCGTGCTGGTTCTGCGCGCGGACCTTGCGCAGGTAGCTGAACTCGCGGCGGCGGATCATGTCGTCTTTGCGCCGGATCGCGATGCGCTCGTTCAGCGCCAGCTTTTCCATCTTGCTGTCCGGTGACTGGACGGATTCATCGTTGTCCGCAGGCGCCGCAGCCGGCGCGCGCAAGCGCTGCACGATTTTGCCGAAGAGTCCGGGGGGGTTGGTTTTTGTCGCCACGCTTTAGTCTACCCGCGAAAAATGCAAAAGGGGCCGACCCCCTTGGCGGTCAGCCCCTTTTGTTCCCGTCACCCCACGGTGACGCAGATGGCAGATCAGGCAGCTTTGCGGGCGCGCACAACCTTCTTGGCAACGGCGCGCTTGGCCGTGGCAACCTTGGCCTTGACCGACTTGCCTGCGATTTTGCTGGCCAGCACGCCGGATTGGGCTTCGATCTTGGCGGCAACCTTGATCACAGCCTGGGCTGCTGGCACGGCGGCAGTTGCCAGTGCGCTCAAGGTGGTCACGCCGGTGGACTTCTCAAAACGGCCTGCGTTGGCAGCGACTTGCACCACGCTCTTGCCAGCCAGTTCCACGGCCTTGTTGACCACCAGGTCGGCGTTGGCCGACGTCATTTCCACGCTCTTCACGTAGTAGGACGTGAGCTTCTTCTCGGCGGCAACGGCGTTGTGGCGTGCCTGGGCGCTCAGGCGGGTGCCAGCCTTGTTGACGGCGGACAGCCAGCTTTGGTCCATGAACACGACAGCGCGCTCATTGCCGACGCGGTAGGCGTTGATCACGTTCTTGGCGGTGTTGCCATAGGATGCGATCAGTTCGTTGGTAACGGTTGCGAGTTTTTGGTGGGCCATGAGATTTCTCCTGAAGAAAATTGAAAAGAGCGGGAAAGCGTGTTTGCTGGATTGAATTCTCTCGGTTCGTCCTAGTGCAGGCACCTTAATTCGGGGTGTTTTCCTAGAGGTGCCTGCCTAGCCACAGGGCCGGGTGCAATCTGTCCGACAATCCAGGGATTCAACAGCGAGGGTCTTTTCAGTATGGCAATCCAGTGGTTCCCGGGGCACATGCACCTGACGCGCAAGGCGATCGAAGAGCGCATCAAGGAGATCGATGTGGTCATCGAACTGCTGGATGCACGCCTGCCGGGGTCGAGTGCCAACCCCATGCTGGCCCAGCTCACCGCCGGTAAACCCGCGCTCAAGGTGCTGAACAAACAGGACCTGGCCGACCCCGAACGCACGGCCCAGTGGCTGGCGCACTTCAATGCCCTGCCGGGCACGCGCGCGCTGGGGCTGGACGCCAGCATGACGGCGCCGGCCAAGGTGCTGGTGAAGGCCTGCTTTGAGCTGGCGCCGAATCGCGGCACCATGGTCAAGCCCATGCGGGTGCTGATTTGCGGCATACCCAACGTGGGCAAGTCAACGCTCATCAACACCCTCAAGGGCAAACGTGCAACCCTCACTGGTGACGAAGCCGGTGTCACCAAGCTGGAGCAGCGCATCGTGCTGCAGGATGGCTTCTACCTGTTTGACACGCCCGGTGTGCTGTGGCCGCGCATCATCGTGGCCAAGAGCGGCTACAACCTGGCCGCCAGCGGCGCCATTGGCCGCAATGCCTTTGATGAGGAAGAGGTGGCGCTGGAGCTGCTGGACTACCTGCGCCAGCACTATGCATCCCTGGTGGAGGCGCGCTACAAGATCACCGGCGTGGCCGAGCAGTCCGACGAACAGATCCTGGAGGCGATTGGCCGCAAGCGTGGCGCGCTGCTGCCCGGTGGCAAGATCAATCTGCAAAAGGCGGCTGACCTGGTGATCCACGACTTCCGCTCTGCCGTCATGGGACGCATGACGCTGGAAACGCCCGCCGAATTTGCCCAGTGGCTGGCCCATGGCCAGAAGCTCGATGCCGAACGCCAGGTCAAGAAAGACGCCATCGAGCTGGACCGCGCGATCCGCTTCAAGAAGGTGCCACGGCCACCCCGCAAAGACGCGAATGGCGACGAGCTTAGTGACTAAATGAGGCTATAGCCCCCCGTATTCATTGCGTAAGCAGCTATCAATTCAGGAGTGATTGGGCTACCGGCTGGCAGCAGAGAATTGCATACATACTGTATGTAAAAACAGTATAGTAAGACACCCAGCCCACGCTGGCACTGCCCCATGCCCGCCACCGCACGTTCAGCGCAAGCCCACTCGCATCCGGAGCAATCGGGTGCCAAGCCCAAGCTCTACGACCCACGCCACCCTGAGCGCGCGCTGCTGTACCAAACCATTGCCGAACACTTCGAGACTTGGCATGAACTCGCCAGCGCGGGTCAGTTCGACGGCCAGGGCGACCGCCACACCCCCAAGCCCTATGCCCGTCAAGCTTTCCGCAAATATCTGGAGTGCGGCACCTTTGCGCATGGTTTTGCGTAGGCCTGGTGTGATGACTGCGGCCACGACTACTTCGTGGCCTATTCCTGCAAAGGCCGTGGCGTCTGCCCCTCGTGAAACACACGGCGCATGGTGGAGAAGGCGGCGCACCTCACCGACCACGTCTTCCCCCGCCTGCCGGTGCGCCAGTGGTTGCTCTCCGTTCCAAAGCGGCTGCGCTACTTCATGCAGCGTGACGTGGCAACTTTGAACATGGTGCCGCGCATCTTCCTGCGGGTCATTGCGCAAGCACTGCAAAGCCACAGCCCAGGTGCGCAAACGGTGGACAAGGCCGCCCTGCACATTGGCGCCGTGGCCTTCATCCACCGCTTTGGCTCCAGCCTGAAGTGCACAAACTTACGCCTGCCGAGCCTGTGCACTCGGGTTTTATCAGTCATCGGAACGCTTCTTTTGAACTTGTAGCAAACTCTAGAATTGGTTTCACGCGTGATCCACCCCGTTAGACTCACCTCACTGCTGAAGTGCAGTTTCGCGGACTGTGAAACACAGAGGCCAAAAAAAAGACCCGCGAATGCGGGTCTTTATGCTCAAGAAAATGGAATTGAGCAGTGCTTAGGATTTCCGAGTACGGCGAGCTGTAGCGGCCGCAGCCAAGGCCAAGCCCACAAGTGCTAGTGATGCGGGTTCTGGTGTCTCGTTTACCGGTGCACCATTCGCCGTAGCCGCGGCCAGGATGTAGGAGCCACCCATGCGAAACTCCTTAATGTCGGCGTTTTTCAACGAGATGCCACGAAATTCAAAGGCATTGAAGGCCGCAGGAGTATTAATTGGCGCATCAATAGTCAGGTCATACGACTCCAGCAGATTGCCACTGACGTCATAGGCGGCAATGGTTTGAGCCACACGTGTATCAGGGTAGTAATTCATGAACGCACCGAAGGACGATACTGCAAAGTCAAATATGAATGACATATATCCGCTTGGGCCATCCAGGCCAGCATAAACCGCTTCCCCCCCGAAGGCTCCGTTTGAACCAAGGCCATAGTCTCCCTGGCCCAAGACTGAACCCTGACCAGAGTTCGAGTTGACAACGTGCGAAGTGAAAGTGATGCCGCCCGGGATGGACTCCGGACCAAAGGTGAAGTTGTAGTTGCCAGTGGCGTAGTCGGTCAAATCCAGATTAGGGCCGGTATAGCCCGCAGTACTTGTCATTAACGCAGCCTGGCTTGCAGCCGACCAAAACAGGCTTGCCACAACGAGGGCTTTGAGGACAGTCTTCTTAGACATAGTTAACGCTCCAAATGTTAGAAAAGTGGATGAGTTTGTCATCAAACCCTTCGCACCCTTAAGGGAAGCACAATCCGTACCACACCTAGCTCTTCATTGGGAAATTCGCACCATACACGGTTTCAAAATGCCACACCTGTAAAGGAAATCGACACTCTCGTGTCGACTCTGTCCAGACCTGTCTCCCGCCATGTGAACAACCGATGTCCAAGCCCAGTGCGATATACCGTCAGACCCGATGAATGGCGAGCTGTTCTAACTTGCACGCGCCTGCATGCGCCACAGAGAGGTCATTTCGCGCGCTCGTGCCCCGTGTAACGGGTCATCGGCATCGGCTGCCTCGCCATGCACCGGAGCCGTGTCGTGGCGACCCACCACTTGCAGGCCCGCTGCCTCGACTGCGGCGAGAAATTCAGCACGGGTGCGCAGACCCAGGTGCTCGGCCAGATCCGAAAGAATGAGCCAGCCCTCGCCACCGGGCTCCAATTGCGCAACGAGCCCATTGCGAAAGCCCGGCAACATAGCGCTGCCATCGCCGTACACCGCCCGTTCGATGGGGGAACCGGGGCGCGCCGGTATCCACGACGGGTTGTATACGATCAGGCGAGCCCGACCTGCCGGAAACAGGTCGGCCTGCAGCAACTGTACCGCTGAATCGACCTTCTCGGCCACCCCCAACCGTGTCAAGTTCTCCAGAGCACACGCCAGCGCTCTGGGGTCCAGCTCGGTCGCCACCAAATGCGCCTCACCATGACGCGCGAGTCCGGCCGCCAGCACACCCGTGCCGGTTCCGATGTCAAACGCGGTCCAGGTCTGTGCAGAGCCATCACGTTTGAAATGCTCGGGCAAAGTCCTCTTTGCAACCAGCGCCAGGTACTCGCCGCGAACCGGCGAAAACACGCCGTAATGCGGGTGAATCCGGTTGTTCGGTGCCCCACCAAAGGACGGCACTTCTACGCCCTTCTTGCGCCACTCATGGGCACTGATCAGGCCCAACAACTCGCGTAGCGAGGCCACTGATGCACCTGTTGTGGCATCTGCCAAGCCCCAGGCTTGGCTGCAGGCAAGGCGTGCTGGATGCCCGCCTGCCGGGCTCAAGCGCCAACCCCATGCTGGCCCAGCTGACGGCGGGCAAGCCGGCTCTCAAGGTGCTGGTCAAGGCCTGCTTTGAGCTGGCGCCCAACCGGGGCACCATGGTCAAGCCCATGCGGGTGCTGATTTGCGGCATACCCAACGTGGGCAAGTCCACGCTGATCAACACCTTGAAGGGGAAACGCTCAACGGCTACGGGCGACGAAGCCGGTGTTACCAAGATCGAGCAGCGCATCGTGCTGCAGGATGGCTTCTACCTGTTCGATACACCCGGCGTGCTGTGGCCGCGCATCATCGTGGCCAAGAGCGGCTACAACCTGGCCGCCAGCGGCGCCATTGGCCGCAATGCCTTTGACGAGGAAGAGGTGGCGCTGGAGCTGCTGGACTACCTGCGCCAGCACTATGCGCCACTGGCGGAGGCTCGCTACAAGATTGCGGGCGTGGCAGAGCAGTCCGATGAACAGACTCTGGAGGCTATTGGCCGCAAACGCGGCGCTCTGCTGCCCGGAGGCAAGATCAATTTGCAAAAGGCCGCCGACCTGGTAATCCACGACTTCCGCTCGGCCGTGATGGGCCGCATGACGCTGGAGACGCCCGCCGAATTTGCCCAGTGGCTGGGCCACGGCCAGAAGCTCGATGCCGAACGCCAGGTCAAGAAAGACGCCATCGAGCTGGATCGTGCGATCCGTTTCAAGAAGGTGCCCCGGCCACGCCGCGAGGATGCGTCCGGCGAGGATTAGCCTCTTCCGTTCTGGCCTCAAGTATCAAACAAACCCAATATGGGTTTGTTTATGGATTTTATTGAGAATTTTCGATAAAACTGGCCGCTAGCCCTCGTTGAATATAGATTTATAGCTATCAAATATATAGCTATACGTCGCTGCCGCCGATGCGCCGATAGTCCCCTGGCGCACGTCTGGTCCAGCGTTTGAAAGCCCGGTTGAAGGTACTGGCCTCGGCAAAGCCCAGAGACTGGGCAATGTCGGCAAACGCGCGCTGCGTGTGGGCCACGACCTGGCAGGCGTGCTCCTTGCGGGCAGCATCCAGCAAGTCGGTGTAGCTCATCTTCAAATTTTGCAGGCGCCGCGCAAAGGTGCGCTCGCTCATGCCAAAAGCCTGAGCCGCCTGGGCGCGGCCGGGCAGGGCATGGCCCAACTGGGCCGCCAGCCAATCCCGGAGTTCGGTGGCCAGGTCGCCGGACTCCTCGGACAGCACTGCCAGTCGGGCAGCCGCGACCTGCTGGTGCACGGCTGCCAATTGCGCATCAGCCTGGGGCAGGGGCTGGTCCAGCGTGGCGTTGTCCAGCAGCAGCCCGCTAAAGGCCTGCTCAAAGTCCACCGGGCACTGGAACACGGCCTGGTAGCCGTTCAGCGGCCCGAGCGCACTGTGGCTGAACTGTGCCCGCAGGGGCCGCATGCCGCTGTCGGTCACCCAGCGGCTGAAACTCACCACAGCCGACAGCACCGCCTCAAGCTGGTGCGGGCTGAACGCCAGTTCGCCCTGGCGCGGGTGGTAGACGATCCAGCTAGCCCGCTCACCTGCAATCATCTGGAAGCGCCCGCCGTCACTGATCAGGCGCTGGAACTTTTGCACCACGGCAATGGACTCGCGCAGCGTCGCCGACGACTGCAGGATATAGCTCACCACATTGAAGCTGGCCGGGCCCACCTGGCTGCCAGCTTTGAGGCCAAAACCGGCGTCCTGTGTCAGCGTGGCGGCGGCGCGCCACAGGCGGGTGATATGGTCTATGGGCCAGCGCTGGGCTTTCAGGTCGGCCACGGGGATGCCTGCGTGTGCCAGCAATGCCTCCGGTGCCAGGCCCTGGCGCTGGGCCGCTCCCAGCACCGTGCTGACCCAGCTCATGGAGACGGTGGCCTGCAAAGTCAAGCGTATGGCCTCTTAAGTCAAGTGTGTCGGCATCATATCCGGCTATCGTTGCACCCCACAAGGCCTGCATAGATGACAGGCCGCACGCACGAGGAGACAAATCTTGGCAAACACGGTGCAATCGGATGTGCTGGTGATTGGCGGTGGCCTGGCCGGCCTGGCCACGGCGCTTGAGTGCCTGCAGGCAGGCCAGCGCGTGACGCTGGTGGACCGCGACACGCGCGACCGCCTGGGCGGCCTGGCCCTGTGGGCCTTTGGCGGCATGGCACTGGTGGACACGCCGCTGCAGCGTCGCATGAAGCTCAAAGACTCCCCCGAGATTGCGCTACGCGACTGGATGCGCTTTGGCGAGTTGGGCGAACACGACGTGCTGCCCCTGCAATGGGCGCGCTACTACGTGCAGCACTCCCGCGCCGAGGTCTACGACTGGCTGATCGCCAACGGCCTGAAGTTCATGCCGGCGGTCAACTGGGTGGAGCGCGGCATGCAGGGCGATGGCAACACACTGCCGCGCTACCACGTGGTCTGGGGCACCTCGCGCCAGTTAACCCGGCGCATGATCGAGTTGATGCTGGCCGCGGACGCGGGCGGGCGCCTGACCCTGCTCAGCGGCCACCGGGTGACGGCGCTGGACAGTACCGCTGGCGCAGTCAGCGGCGCCGTGGCGATGAGTGAGGCCAATGGCTCGGAAGTGCGTGTGAGCGCGCCGGCCGTGGTGCTGGCCATGGGCGGCATCAATGGCAGCCACGAAGAGACCCGCGCCAACTGGGTGGCCGGTCGCCCACTGCCGGCCACCATGCTCAATGGCGCCCACCCCTTTGCCGACGGCAAGCTGCACCATCTGGTCGCTGGCCTGGGCGGGAATATCACACACGCCGGCGAGATGTGGAACTACGCCGCCGGTTTTCCGCATCCGTTTCCGCACTTCGAGGGGCATGGCTTGTCGACCATCCCCTGCAAGTCGGCGCTGTGGCTGAATCACAAGGGCGAGCGCATTGGACCGCAACCCCTGGTCACCGGCTTTGACACCCACGAGCTGTGCCAGCGCGTGGCCGCGCAGGAGAAGCCCTACACGTGGCACCTGCTGAACTGGCGCATTGCGGCCAAGGAATTCGCCATTTCCGGCTCCGAGCACAACCAGCGCATCCGCGACATGCAGTTCCCGCTGTTCCTCAAGGAAACCCTGCTCGGCAATCACCGCCTGGTCAAACAGATGGCTTCGGAAAGCAAACACTTTCTGGTGGACGACACATTGGCCGGGCTAGCCGCCAAGATGAACGCGCTGGCCGGCACCCAGGACGTGAAACCCGAGGTGCTGCAAGCCACGGCCGATGCCTTTGATGCCAACTTTTCCCGCGGTGACTCCGTCGTCAACGACGACCAGATTCGCCGCATCGAACACGCCCGCCATTGGGGACCGGACAAGCTGCGCACCTGCAAACCGGCGCCATTGCAGAAACCGGGTGCCGGGCCGTATATCGCCATTCAGATGCAGTTGATTACCCGCAAGAGTCTGGGTGGTTTGCAGACCGATCTGCAGAGCCGCGTGTTCAGTGCCGCTGGCCAGCCTATGTCGGGCCTGTATTGCGTGGGCGAGGCCGCTGGCTTTGGCGGCGGCGGCGCCAGTGGCAAGCGCTCGCTGGAAGGCACCTTTCTGCCTGGCTGCATTCTGACGGCGCGCGCTGCGGCACGTTCCATCGTCAGTGGTCGTTAAAGGAAGAGGCACCATGCAAGGAGACATCGTTTCTGGCGTTCTGTTGCCGCTGATCCTGGCTTTCATCATGTTTTCGCTCGGGCTGGGACTCACAACAACCGACTTTCGCCGCATTCTGCAGCAGCCACGCGCCTTGCTGGTGGGCGTGGTCTGTCACTTTGTGCTGCTGCCGCTGGTGTGCTACCTGATGCTGCAAACCATGGGCGTAACGGGTGTTTTTGCGGTGGGCTTCATGATTCTCGCGGCCTGCCCCACGGGTACTACATCCAACCTACTGACCTACCTTGCGCGCGGTGATGTGGCGCTGGCGTTGAGCTTTACCGCCGTGGCCAGCGTGGCCACCATCTTCACGCTGCCGCTGATCGTCACCTGGGCGTTGGGTCATTTTCTGGGTGCAGCGCGCGCCGTGGATGTGCCCGTGGGTCTGATGATGGGCCAGGTCGCCTTTGTACTGGGTCTGCCGGTGAGCCTGGGCATGGCGGCGCGCCACCGCTGGAGCCAATGGGCATTGCGTTTTGAGCCCCGCGCGACTCGGGTGGCCACCGTGCTATTTGCACTCATCGTGGTGCTGGCAGTCGTCAAGAACTGGCCCCTGTTGCGCGACAACTTCACGTCACTGGCACCCTTCGCCGTGCTGCTCAATGTGACCATGCTAGCCATAGGTTTTGGTGTGGCTTGGGGCGCGCGCCTGTCGTACCGCCAATCGGTGACGCTGGGCATAGAAACGGCGGTCCAGAACGCGGCTCTGGCACTGGTGATTGCCAGCACCGTCCTTAAGCAGGACGCCATGGCGATCCCCGGTGCCTTATACGGCGTGTTGATGTACGCCGGAGGCCTGGTGTTCGCGCTGGCGATGCGGCGTTTCACCCGCTCCACCCCATAAACTGACTGAGAGAAGGAGACCCCTATGTCCAATGGCGCCAATGCCCTGATCCGCACCCTGGTCGATGCCGGCATCACCACCTGCTTCACCAACCCCGGCACTTCCGAGATGCATTTTGTGGCCGCACTCGACACCGTGCCCCAGATGCGCGCGGTGCTGGCGCTGTTTGAAGGTGTGGCCACCGGCGCTGCCGACGGCTATGGCCGCATGGCCGACAAGCCTGCCGCCACGCTGTTGCACCTGGGCTGCGGCCTGGGCAATGGCCTGGCCAATTTGCACAACGCACGCAAGGGCCGGGTGCCCATTCTGAACATTGTCGGCGACCACGCCACCTACCACACGCAGTTTGATGCGCAACTGCAGTCCGATATCGAAACCGTGGCGCGCAATGTGTCGCCCTGGGTGCGCACCTCCAAAAGCACGCAGGACCTGTGCAAGGATGCGGCCGAGGCGATTGGCGTGTGCCAGGGCCCGCCTGGGCAAGTGGCCACGCTGATCCTGCCAGCCGACGTGTCCTGGGGCGAGGGCGGTGTGCCTGCCGCGCCACCCAGCATCCAGAAGCCAGAAGCCGCGGACGACGCGACTGTGGCGGCGATAGCGCAGGCGCTGCAAGGGGAAGGCAAGAAGGCCCTCCTGCTCGGTGGCCGCGCGCTGCGTGCACCCACGTTGATGGCCGTGGCCCGCATCGCCGCCAAGACCGGCGCCAAGCTGTTTGCCGAAGTGTTCCCCACCCGCCTGGAGCGTGGTGCTGGCTTGCCGCCGGTGGAGCGCATTGCCTACCTGGCCGAACTGGCCTCGGTGCAGTTGGCTGGGCTGGACCACCTGATCCTGGTTGATGCCAAGGCGCCGGTCTCGTTCTTCGCCTACCCCGGTAAGAAGAGCTATCTGGTGCCTGATGGCTGTCAGTTGCACACGCTAGCGTCATACACACAGGACGTGACCGGGAGTCTGGACAAGCTGTCAACCGCAGTGGGGGCCGCGCAGACCGCACCCGTGCTGCAGGCTGCCAAGCGCCCGGGTCTGCCGCGCGGCAAATTCACTGCTGACAAGGTGTGCAAGGCCATTGGCCAGTTGATGCCGGAGAACGCCATCATCGTCGACGAGGCGCAGACCTCCGGCATCATGCTGGCCATGTACACCGCAGGCGCGCCGCGCCACGATGTGGTCACGCTCACCGGCGGCGCTATTGGCCAGGGCCTGCCCAACGCCGTGGGCGCGGCCATTGCCTGCCCGGACCGCAAGGTGATTGCGCTGGCCGGTGACGGTTCGGCCATGTACACCATCCAGGCGCTGTGGACGATGGCCCGCGAGAAGCTCGATGTCATTACCATCATCTTCAACAACCGCTCCTACGCCATCCTCAACGTCGAGTTGCAGCGCGTGGGGGCGGTCGGAGCCAGCGACCGCGCCAAGGCGCAACTGGACCTGCGCACCCCGCCGATTGACTTTGTCCACCTGGGGCAGAGCATGGGT
>Ga0208514_100662_pt1 | contig 15000 bp, 15 predicted proteins | sample LakWasMet70_HOW9_2_FD_183900 | JGI IMG/M metagenome (GOLD analysis project Ga0208514, IMG submission 183900) | Freshwater sediment methanotrophic microbial communities from Lake Washington under simulated oxygen tension - Sediment Metagenome... | ecosystem: Environmental > Aquatic > Freshwater >...
TCCACCCAAGCCAGGTGCCCGCCGTGAACGCCGCCCTAGGCCCGACACCCTCGCAGGTCGAATGGGCCCAACGAGTCCTCTCGGCCGCCAGCGCGCAAAACGCCGGGGCCTTCCAGTTTGAGGGCGCGATGGTCGATGCCCCTGTGCTCGCCCGCGCCCATCGCTATCTGCAACTCGCCTCTTGAGGATTTTTTATGAAAATGATTGTCGCCGTCAAGCGTGTGGTGGATTACAACGTCAAAGTCCGCGTCAAATCCGATGGCACCGGTGTCGATATCGCCAACGTCAAGATGAGCATGAACCCGTTTGACGAGATTGCCGTCGAAGAGGCCACCCGGCTGAAGGAAAAGGGTGTGGTGACCGAGGTGATTGCGGTGAGCTGCGGCGTGGCGCAATGCCAGGAAACCCTGCGCACGGCCATGGCCATTGGCGCCGACCGGGCCATTCTGGTGGAAACCGCTGAAGAGCTGCAGCCGCTGGCGGTGGCCAAGCTGCTCAAGGCCCTGGTGGACAAGGAGCAACCGCAACTGGTGATCCTGGGCAAGCAGGCGATTGACGACGACTGCAACCAGACCGGCCAGATGCTGGCCGCGCTGCTGGGCTGGCCGCAGGCGACGTTCGCCTCCAAGGTCGACGTGGCCGACGGCAAGGCCGTGGTCATGCGCGAGGTCGACGGCGGCATGGAAACCCTGAGCTTGAGCCTGCCGGCCATCATCACGACCGACCTGCGCCTGAACGAGCCGCGCTACGTGACCTTGCCCAACATCATGAAGGCCAAGAAAAAGCAGCTCGACAACGTCAAGCCCGAAGACCTTGGTGTTGATGTCAAGCCGCGCATCAAGACGCTCAAGGTCAGCGAGCCGCCCAAGCGCAGCGCCGGCATCAAGGTGCCCGACGTCGCCACGCTGGTGGACAAGCTCCGCAACGAAGCCAAAGTTATTTAAGGAATTGACATGACCGCACTCGCTTCTTTGGTTATTGCAGAACACGACAACGCCAGCATCCGTCCCGCCACCCTCAACACCGTCACCGCTGCCGCCCAGTGCGGCGGCGAGGTGCATGTGCTGGTGGCCGGCCTGAACGCCGGTGCCGCCGCCCAGGCCGCCAGCCAGATTGCTGGCGTGGCCAAGGTCATCCACGTGGACGGCGCCCACTTCGAACACGGCCTGGCCGAGAACATGGCCGCCCAGGTCATCGCGCTGGTCGGCAGCTACTCGCACATCCTGTTCCCGGCCACGGCCTCGGGCAAGAACATTGCGCCGCGTGTGGCGGCCCTGCTCGACGTCGGCCAGATCTCCGACATCACCAAGGTCGATGCGGTCGATACCTTCGAGCGCCCGATCTACGCCGGCAATGCAATTGCCATCGTGCAAAGCCTGGATGCGACCAAGGTCATCACCGTGCGCACCACGGGTTTTGACGCGGCAGCAGCCACCGGCGGCTCTGCCGCAGTGGAAACCGTGAGCGGTGTGGCCGACAGCGGCAAGTCGACCTTTGTCGGCAGCGAAATCGCCAAGAGCGACCGCCCCGAGCTGACCGCGGCCAAGATCATCGTCAGCGGCGGCCGCGCCCTGGGCAGTGCCGAAAAATTCAACGAGGTCATGACACCGCTGGCCGACAAGCTCGGTGCGGCGCTCGGCGCTTCGCGCGCTGCGGTCGATGCCGGTTATGCACCGAACGACTGGCAGGTCGGCCAGACCGGCAAGATCGTCGCTCCCCAGCTCTACATCGCGGCCGGCATCAGCGGCGCGATCCAGCATCTGGCCGGCATGAAGGACAGCAAGGTCATCGTGGCGATCAACAAGGACGCCGAGGCGCCTATTTTCAGCGTGGCCGATTACGGCCTGGAGGCTGACCTGTTTGTGGCGGTGCCCGAACTGGTCAAGGCTCTGTAACAAGAGCACAGGGCGTCGCAGCGGCGCACTAAACATCATTCGCACAGAGCGCGTGGGTGATGTTCTGGTCATTGAAATCAATACCCCCCATCAATGCGGGATCACTGACGGTACGCCAAGACTTGTGTGCCACGATACAGCAGCTGCAGACCCAGCCCAACCTGGCGCCGCGTCATCATCGGCGCGGCACCACCTTCGTGGCCAGCGCCGACCTGCGCGAATTCGTTCAGCCGCTGCAAGACCCGCAGATTCCGCCCGTCATCGCCTAGATTGAGGCTTCCGGCAAGCCGGTAGCGGCCGCGCTGCACGGCGCGGCGCTGGGTGGTGGTTTTTGACCTGGCGCTGGCCTGCGACGCACGTATCGCGTTGGCCGGCAGGCTGCTGGACCAACCCGAGGTGAGACCCTGGGCATCATTCCCGGTGGGGCGGCACCCAGCGACTGCCGCGCCGGGTTGGTGTCGCCCGCGCCATCGAAATGTTCTGCAGCGTCTCATAAAACAGCTGGGCTCCGCGGGGAGTGCGAACGACGGTCAGCGCGCTGGGGACCTCCACGACCGCCATGTAGACGCTGCAGGGGGACCACGCCGCCAGCTCGACAGAATGGACGCTTTGGCATCTGGGGATGGGTGCAAAGCGCCGAACTCGGCCGGATCATTCTCATGCTTTCCCTAGGAGAACGGCATTACTGCTTTCCGGACGGAAAGTGCGCCGTTAGAGGGTTGCGATAGGTGCTACGGCAATCCTGCCGAAAGAGGAACGTCTACGGCTCGTACCACCCGGTTCGGCCGCCGTTTTAGGTCTTCATCGGTTGATGGGGAACATACCCAACGCCGATGCGACTGGCCGAAGCCTCACCAGAACTGCGGTGCCACCGTACCGGATCCACGAAACCGTGGTTGCTATACGAACGGCAACAGTGATCAAGGACAAGTGAACCCGCGCCGAAATGAACGCGGCTACAGAGACGACAGCCTTCGACGGCGATCACAAAACCAGGAGGAAATATGACAAGTGCATTAACCGAGCTCATTGAGCTCATGGTCGACATCGCTGCGGCATCCAGCAACAACACACCTATGGGAGACAACAAATGCAAGTCGCAGCAATCTACGCAAGGTATTCCACCGACGACCAAAGCCCCACGTCCATTGACGACCAAGTCCGGCAATGCCGGCTTGCCGCACAAAAAATGGGTTACACGGTAGACGAGAAGTGGATTTTTACGGACAGCGCCATCAGCGGCGGGCACAAGGGCAGTGCCAAGCGAGCCGCATTTCGCAGCCTGCTTGATGCAGTAGAAGCTCGGCAAATCGACGTGCTTTTTGTAGACGAAGTCTCGCGCGTCGCTCGGAACGACCTTGACGGCGCCAGGCTGTCCACCTTTGTGGACACCATTGGTCTCCGACTGGTCGTGGTTAGCGACCACATTGATACAGAGACGAACGAGAATTGGAAGGTCCTCTGGGCGGTGAAGTTACTGGTGGCGTGCCAGCAGAACGCAAGCACAGCCAAAGAGGTAATCCGCGGCATGGTGGGCGCACTGGAGCGAGGGAACATGATTGCCCAGACACCGATTGGCTACTACGCCGAGAGGCTGGTGGGCAAGGGGGCCGGGACCGTGTGGCACATCGAGGAGTCGACGGCCGAAGTCATCCGGCAGATGTACCGTTGGCGATACGAGGGTTTTTCGTTCCTCAGAATCGCAACGAGGCTGAACGAGCAAGGCATTCCCTGTCCAGGCGCGAAGAGGTGCAAAGGCGAAACCTACTGGCGTCCTGCCACAGTCGCGCGGGTGTTAAAGAACAAGGTGTACAAGGGAATGTTCGTCTGGAACGGGTCGGACTACACCAGCGCCAAGGCTCGCCGCCGGAAAAAGCAGGTCATCACGATTGATTACCCACGGCCGCACCTGCGGCTGGTAAGTGACGAAGTCTGGGCTGCATGCAACCCGGCCGGGGGCAAGGAGCAGGTACGAGGTGGGGGCAAGCATGCTCTTTCGGGCGTGGTCCACTGCGGCTACTGCAAAGCACGGCTGTCATTCGGCGCGGGTACAGATGTAGTTGGTGTGTACTGCCCGCAGTGCGCCCAGGCCAAGTCCGTCAACAAGGCCACTTACTTTATTGGGTATACCACCCTCAAAGCCGTTCAACTCGCACTCGAGTGGGGCCTCAAAAGGGTATTCACTGGTGCCGCCCAGGCGGAATTTAATGAGCGGCTACGAGCGCGTCTGGCGAATGCCCCGGTTGAAGAAATTGCCAATGCGGAAAGGCGGTTGCGGGAAGCCAAGTTCTCGATGGACCGTCTTGGGCGACTGCTTTCGGACCCGAATACCCCACACGATTGGCTAGGGCAGCAACTGACTCTGTTCGGACGTGAGCGCGACGACGCGCAGAGGGAACTCCAAGAGCTCAAGGAAAGCATCAGTCGCGTCACCCCGGAAATGGTGCAGCGCCAGCTGGAAGTCGACCCCCTGGAGTATTTGGAGCGACTGCTCCGGGGAGAACCAGAGGTCTGGAAAGTGAGAGTGGTCTTGCAGCGGCTCATCTCCCGATTCCAATTTGTGGAAAAGGGCCGTCGGGGACGCAGTGTTTTTGAGCTTGAGTTCAAGCCAGGTGTGCTGGTGTCCGAGTTGTCAAACGGGCCTGTCCTGGATTCCGGTTCCGTATCTTTTCGCATAGAAGTCGACAAGCCCCCGACTCAAAAAACTTGGGAGGTCACAGGCGCCAGGATTTGATTGAAGTCATTCATGAGGGCCATCCAGATCGGATGGCCCTTTTTCTTGCCGCTGATCGATTGCGATCTTTTCACCTTCAGGTCCCAGAACATGATCAATTAGTAATGGGTAAAAACGGAACTCAGCCCGTCGAAACTCGGTTGCTACACCTTGATGTGCCAATAGCGGCATGAACAAGGAAATCCATGAACCACAAGGAAACGCACGGGCAATTGCCCACCTATAAAGTTAAACACGGGGTATATCTCGGGGTTCTTATGTCACCGGCCGAAGTGGCGCAAGCCACGCGGAGCCGCGATGACCAGTACATAAGTCTGCACCGATGGACTTTATGCGGGGAAGTCTCCCCGGCAGTGTTTGACCTTTTGCAGCTGACGCAAATGCGGCCGGGCAACAACGAGCGCGTCACTGCACTAACAGCACCTTCCGGCTTGAACTATGCGCTGTTCACACATCAGGTGGCGCTGTTCCAGCATCGCTACGTCGTGCCACTTTTCGACCGCCAGGTAGCCGAGTGTATTGACAAGGTTGGCCATCAGGGTGGGCTCGGCTACTCGTTAGCCGGCGAAGGCGAACTAGCTCTCGTATGGCCCAGCACACTTGCGGCCCGCGACCTGATGCCACTGCAAGTCTTGTGTAGTGGTGTACCTGAAGGGCGGGAGGAGCAAGCACTCGAGGAGTATTCCCGGATGCTGAGTGACGCGCAGGACCCGCAGCGCATCCCCTCTTTAGTCGAGGGCTGCGTTGTACGGCACGTGAGCGTTTCAGCCATTCCACCACGTGATGTGGTCGAGCGGCTGACCCGACGGTACGGGACGGTTGCGTGAGCAAAGTGCGACCACTACCGAAGTCCGGTGAGGAACAAAACGGGTTGGGTGGAGATGCGCATATGGAACACAGGAATCAATCAATTAAAGGACCAAAATGAGCGAGAACAGAAATCAGAAAGTCAGCAGTGGCCGATTCGGCCGTATACAAGGGACCATCCGTGAAACGCGCTCCGAGCGTTGGAAGCGAATTTACAACGAGCCCGGGGGACCACTCATGGGCTGGCTGAGGGACGAAGCTGCGAAGCGCGGCATGAGCTTTTCGCAGCTGGCGACTCAGCTATATGTCACGGTGGGCTACCTGTCACAGCTGCGCACCGGAATTCGAAAGACCGCGAATATCTCGCATGACTTTGCTGCTGCGTGCGCTGAATTTCTCGCGGTGCCAACGGTTGTCGTTCTCGTGGTTGCAGGGCACCTCAAGCTGGTCGACTTCGTTTGCGCCACTGACTTCGACCGATGGGTGGAGAATACGGTCGGACAAGACGACGCGCAAGCAGTTCAGCTGGCTTGCGGAGCGCGAGTTGGGGAAGAGGAACTGCGGTTGTTGCCGCTGATGGTAAAGGCACTGTATGGCGCCGCCAGCATCCATGAGAAGCGCGCGCGGGCAACTTGATTTGAAAGGGTGAGCGGCAACGCTCACCCTTTTTTTGCGGAATATAAAAGTGATTCCTACAGAACGGAGGTGCTGCATTCAGCAGCGCTCCGGCTTGACGGGAATTCGCCCCCAGGCCGATCACATGACGCGTACAACTGCACGCTCGACCTGAAACCATGAAATGAACCGCACTACTCTTTTCGCCCGCTCCGCCAATAAAATTCGCATCGAGGAACAACTTACTCGATGCCGTCAGGTTGCATCCAACAAGGGGCTTCCTTTTGAAAGCGCAAGCATCGTCATTGACACCTGCCGCCGGGCAGCTTTACTTACGAAACGGAGACCGATATACCAGCAGTTGCTTGCGAGCATTCGCAGGGGTGCTTGCGACCTTGTCGTCGTAGATTCACTCATTGTGCTGACAAGCGACATAGAAGAATTTGCGGACCTATGGATTCTGGTGATGGCCGGCACTCTCCGAATCGTCACCGTCGACGGCGTGGACACCGGGTGGCGTTCTGCGCCGTAGTTAGCAGAGCCAGACTGGGCCGACTTGGGCTCCCCATCTTCGTCTCTGGCGATAGCGCACCCTCGTCCCGATCTCAGGACGCGGGCACAGTTGGATAGATTACCGGAAGATGACAGGAGGATAAAACGAAGTTCTTCACTGAGCTCCAACAACTTCTGGAGCCATAGTGAACCTACCCCCTGTACCCCATCTGCAACTTCCCGAGGCCGACGAATACGGCAGTCGCCCAGCTGTCGCTGAGGAAGCGCTGGCCGCGTACCTTGCGTCCGCCGGGTTGCTGCCGCTGCGCTGCTATGCCAATGCAGCCCCACCCTCGCTGCGGTGGCTGCGCGAGCAAGCGGCCCGGCACAACACCCCCGTTCTTCTGTCCCTTTTGGGCAAGGAGGCGCCTGACTTGGTTCCACATCTGCTCGGTAATGCGGTTGTCTGGTACTTCGCACTCCCTGAGTCGATGCATCCACAAATCGCAAGGATTAAGCAGTCGAAACTCAGCTGCTACGGCGGGCTGACGGGCGACCCCTGGGTGAACTCGACTTTCCTCTGTCTTTCTACCGGGCTCAACGTTGAACGCGGCGGCCCGCCGGGGCTTTCCTTTCGTCCACCTGGGACGAGTGTTGACGACGCCGCGGACCTTGGCTTCGTCGTTGCGCTGTTCGACTGCGCGGGCGAACTGCATGGCCGCGGATTTGCGGTCGGGGAGGAAATCATCTTTGGTCTGGCGGGCTGCGACGCAAGCTCGTTCCAGCGGCCCCTGCGCTGCTATCCACTGCGCGCATTGCAGGAACGTACGCGCGCGGTAGAAGAAACCGGAATGGACCCTGACGGACCACCCAGCAACGGCAATCTCGTGCTGCCTGTTTTAAGCTCCTCGGCCACGGCCTCACGACCGTATGAGATACCCGCTCATCTGCGTCGGTCGCTTCCGCCTGTTCAGTGGAACGGAATGGGAAGCGGTGTCATCGGGTGGCTGCCGGCCGTCACCCATTTCCCGGAAGAATGCCCAGGCGACACTCATCTCGTCCTGAAGGTCACGGTCGTATCACAGGTTTACGACCAGATTGTCGACGGACGAGGCAGCGCTTCCGTGCACCGCGTGAGCCTGCATCAGAAGGCTGGCAACGGGTACGTTCTGCTGTTGGAGGCAGGGGATTCCGTCTGCATCGTGGCGATGTCCGCGTGTGACCCCCGATTCCGGGACGTTTATGACTATTGGTCGCGCGTTGGCAGCTGCCAAATTGCCGTCGAGAACTTTCGCAACGGGCGCCTGCACAGGATTCGGCAGGCATGGCCCCATGCATTCAAAGCAGAGGTTGGCCAGGCTGGTGTCGAGGAGGATGGCGGTCACCCTCCAATCAGATTGCACGACGACAGCGCAATCCGGGCGCTGGTGCTGAACCGTGCCAAGAGCATGGAACGCCGGCTGACCTGCTACTTGTGCGACCTGGTCGACCAGTCGCAGTGGGAAGCGGAGGGCAACTAGGTAGGAAAGTGGCCGCCCGCGTGGCCGTACCGCGCGGGCGGATCATCCGAGCCGACTTCATCTCTGAAATCGATTTGGCCTTCGGCTTCAATCGATTGGGGGTTCGCTGGCGATGCAGGACATGGCATTTGCCCGGCATTGGGCGCACGTGCTCGGAATTCGTTGCGCATCGCGGACCTGCTCAAGCACCTGCGTCGCTTGGTTCCAGCCCACCCAGTAAAGGTTCTCGGCCTGGACGTCTTCATCGTCGGCATCATCAAGTATGTAGGTTTGGAGCGCCATTCCCAAGAGTTTGAGGACGTAGTCCAGTTCGCAGGATACGGTCTGCAGAAGAAGGTCGCAGCTTGGCGGTGCAATGCCAGGAAGGCATTGTTGGATGGCGTAGCGTTGTGGATTTTCAGAATTCATGGTGAGGGTGATTGGTCTTAGTGCGGCAGAAGGGCCGCAGAAGGCACTTCCATGCTGAGTGGTCAGCGCCGCTTACGATTTCTTGCCGAACCCAGGAAGTCATGTATCCCCTGTGCAGGCCAGAGGCGTTTGCTCCCCAGCCAGATGGGCGGTGGGACACGACTTTGCTGGACATGCGCATATAGCGTGCGTATGCTAATGCGCAGTAAGTCTGCGACTTCGGCGGCTGTGAGATACACGGAAGTTTCGGTGCTGGCAACGGGCGGCATGGGTCAGTGGCCTCCCATGACTTGGCACGTCACCTTGTCGTAGACGTCCCTTACAAGACTCACGGCTTCATGACCTGCATCTTCGAGGCGGCAGCTTGTGACGTGGTCATGCATGGCGAGGACCGCGCGGGCTGGAACTTCCTGACCTTCGGGCCAGGCCACCGACATCAACTCGTCAACCATGCCCATTGCGGCATCGAGGCATCCGCGTAGCGTGTATACGGCAAATTCATCGACATCTACAGCACTATCGCTTAGCACAGCCTCGGTCATCGCGCCGAGTTCCAGGAAAAACTCCGTCCCGAGGGTGAACATCAACTCCCACTTTGCAGGAGCTAGGGAATCCGATTTGGGCAGATAGGCGCTCGCGGGCAACCTGGCAGCCAGGACTTCCATTGTTTCCAGAATCATCTCTGCGGCTATCGGACTGTTGACGGGGAGTTGTTCAGGACGCATCTCAAGGCCCTCGAAACGAGTCGTGGAGCCCTCTTCCCAGGAACGGGACAACCCGCAGAACATATCGATGGCTGCCTCACAGCAGTGTTTCACCACTGCGATGGTGCCGTAAGGCAGCTGGCCATGCCCTGCTTCCCTGTGTTCGTGCTCAAGGAACTGGTCGAGTCTGTTGATGAACTCTGCTGCAACGGTGTAGCCCAGGCGAGACTTGAGGTCATCTGCCGGATTCGGAAAGCTGTACTCACTCATAACATCTCCATAAAAAGATAAAACGAGAGCGAATGTGCCCTCGCTTGGTCTATGCAGAGGTGTTTAGCCTTTCCCCCAGGCTGAATGAACTTTCGCGTGTCGCGTCACCTGAATCAACCTCAAAAATGAATGTTCCGGGCGATGTTCTTCCCGGCCAGGCTTGCCGCCAACTTTGCCGCGCTCGGCTGAAAGTAGTGCTTTTGGAGGGTCTTGACCTCGGTATGTCCCGAGAAAAGGGTAAGTTGCTCCAAAGTCAGGCCGTGCACATCATGCAGCCAGGACAGCGCCTCTCTCCTTCCATCATGAACCCGGACATTGGTCACGCCCGCCGTTTCAGCCGCACGCCCGAAGGCTTGCGTCAACGACGTGGCCGCGAAGCCGAAGATGGGGCCTGTCGCTGGCGGCGCCAGTGAAGCAAGCAGTTTGAGCGCCTCCGGCACCAGCGGCACGTCGCGTTCGACCGTCTTCGTCTTTCGCTTCTTGCGAAGCTCACCCGGCCTGGCGGGATCCGGCTCGGTGGGCGTCCGCAGGTGCAAGGTTCGCTCCGCCCAGTTGATGTCCTCCCCCCGGATGGACACAACCTCGGCGCGCCGAAGCGACGTGTAGATTCCAAGCAGAAGCGCTGCCCTCTTCCTGGGGCACTTCATCTTGACCAGGATGCGCCTCAATTCCTCATCGCTGATACGACGCTTGCGTGGCTCACCAGGGCTCGGCAGGGAGCAGGTGACGATGGGATGTATGGTCACGTAGGTCCCGATGCGCTCGCGCATTTCGTCCGAACGGGCTGCGTACGCCTTGACGGCCTGGCGAAGCAGCTTCAGTTCATGTCGTACCGACCCTGTGCTCGGCAGGTCCGTCGCTGTGCGGGCAGCCAGGACCACAGGGATGCCCCGCTGCCGCCTGCGCTTGTTCTTCTGGTACTCGCGGTTCCTGGTCGCGTAGGATGCCTTTTGCGAGCGCCCGGCGCCGAGTTCACCGCGGAGGCGAGCCTCGACATACTCCTTGATGGTCGCCGTGGTCACGGAGGCGAGCGACATGCCGCGGAAATACTCCTTAAGGCGCTTGGAGCGGCTGAAGTATCCTGCAGTCAACTCTTTCCCCTCGCAAGCCATGTAGGTGTCTAGCACCTCATCGACCGGGATGGTGCTCCCGACGGACGCGGCGCGCACCGGCATGGGGGCCTCAGTCCTGTCCCCTGAAATGAGGTGACCGATGCCCAGCTCGATGGCGACGGCCCGCGTCAGTGCCTTGGAAGGAAGCCGCCCTTCCGAGCGCAGCCGCTCGTGCAAGGCGTGTAGCCGCCCGAGTTCGCCGCAGCCCCATTGCACAGCCTCGAGCTCGGTCGCGGTAGTCGCAGTAAGGGCGAAGAAGGGATGGACGCGGACTCGGACGCGATACGTCCCGGGGCTACGTTCCTCGATATCGAGGCCGGGGATTTCAATGGCAGACATAGTGACTCCTAAGTGGAGTCAGGTCTATCCACGGCTGTTTAGCCTTCGGCCCATCGTTTGGACCAAATCCGCAATGCGGAGCGATCACTTACATGGGATGTGGTGCGGCTGGCGGGGATCGAACCCACGACCCTTGGCTTCGGAGGCCAATACTCTATCCACTGAGCTACAGCCGCAACGCTGAAAAACATGGCGTCTACCGGCGCTTTGCAGCGGATAGACGACTCGCAAGGGCAGGTGCTGGGCACACTGCACTTGTGGAAGAGCCTGATTCTATCAGTCGGGCAGGCCGCGTCCGGGATTTACAGGGGTGACGGCTATAATCAAAGGTTGTCGAATATGAGTTGCTTTAGTTACCGATTTTTAGTTTTTTGAGGAAGCCATGAGCGCAAACGATCCAACGACGGCCCACGAAGAAGACCACTCAGGCCCCATCAAAACCCCCAAGCAGCTCCTGCTTGCGGTCTTTTTCTCCTTTGTCGTCCCGATTTTTGCCATCATCGCGCTGGTGTATTACGTGACCTCGGACAACAAGCCTGCCGCCGGCACCGGAGATCCTGAAAAAGCCGTGGCCCAGCGCATCCAGAAAATCGGCATGGTCGAAATCCGCGATGCCAACCGTCCGCTGAAAACCGGCAGCGAAGTGTATGCAGCGCAATGCGCCGCCTGCCACGCCACCGGTGCCGCCGGCGCCCCCAAGTTTGGCGATGCAGCCGCTTGGGCGCCACGGATCAAAACCGGCTTCGAAGCGCTGTGGAACTCCGCCCTCAAGGGCAAAAATGCCATGGGTCCGCAGGGCGGCGGTGATTTTGACGATGTCGAAATCGGCAAAGCCGTGGTGCACCTGGCCAATGCCGCCGGTGCAAAGTTCGCCGAACCGCAAAAGGCGGCAGCCGCGGCGGATGCAGGCGCTGCGGCGCCCGTCGCTCAAGCGGCGCCTGTTGCCGCCGCTCCCGCAGCAGTGGTTGCTGCTGCAGCGCCAGTGGTAACTGCCGCCGCACCGGTAACAGCGTCCAAAGCCGGCGCTGGCGAAGCCCTGTACAAGCAGGCCTGCTTTGCCTGCCATGCTGCCAGCGTTGCAGGGTCTCCCAAGTTTGGCGACAAGGCCGCTTGGGCGCCGCGCATCCAGACCGGTCTGGACATGCTGACGGCCAGCGTGATCAAGGGCAAAAATGCCATGCCGCCCAAAGGAGGCACTTCCGCCTCCGACGCGGATATCCGGGCTGCCGTCGAATACATGGTCAGCGCCGCCAAATAAGCGCCATCCGCTTTATCAAAAAAGCCGGTAAGAGACCGGCTTTTTTCATGATAAAAACAGGCTCAAGTCCCTGTGACACAAGCGCAGATAGCTATCAAAACAGTAGCATCAAGCGGGCTGATTGCGGCTGGCTGCCGGGCTGCGCACATAACCGAAACGGGAAGGCAGGTCGCGGGTAGCGACGTCCACCGGCACCCACAGGCCCTGCTCGATCGCCTCCGACGCATGCATCATGTCCTGGGTATGCACCAGGCCAAAACCAATGTCGGTTTCCAGATAGAGCCGGCCATGTTCATCGAGAATGCAGCGCTGCACGCGCGCGGGCCGGCCGGTGTGCGCGGTCACTGAAAAATCCGGTGCGCTGCCGATGCGCCAGACCAGCGGTGTCGCCTCGAGTTCGACATAAACGCGTTGCGGCCCGTTCTGGAAAAACCACTGGCCGGCCGCGTCACCTTCGTAATTGCGGGCGATGAAGTCAATCAGCTTGTCGTGTTTGAGAAGCGAACCCTTGCCCGCGGCCGCGCCGCCGGCAAAGGGGCCCGCCGCCTGGGCCTGGTCATCGCGCATGTACCAGTTGCCACGCGCGTCCAGGCCCAGCCAGCCATAGCAGTGCGGGACGTTGGGCCACTTGGCAATGGCCTGGCGAACAATGTCATCCATGCAACCTATTCTGCCCCGCTGGCTGTTGCGCCGGGAAGCGCCGAGAAAAACCCGCACACCGCCTCGGGCATGACGCGCACATGGCCCGGAAAAGGCGCCGCCGGGAAACCGACGTGGCCGCCCTCACGCGGCTGCCAGAGCGTCACGGCCGCACTCACATCGCCGGCCTGCGGCAGGCTGGCGGCCGGAATGAAAGGGTCGTTGAGGGCATTGAGCGCCAGCGCCGGGACCGCGATGCGCCGCAGGTGCGGTTTGGCCGAGGCGCGCGCCCAGTAGTCTTCGGTGTTCCTGAACCCATGCAGCGGTGCCGTGACGATGTTGTCGAAGGCATACAGGTCGCGCGCCGCGCGCAGGGCGTCGGCACTGAAGAGGCCCGGGTGCTGCTCCAGCTTCTTCAGCGCCTTGGGCACCATGGAGTTCAGGAACATGCGGGTGTAGACCAGGCGGTTGAAACCCCGGCCGATCGCATGGCCGCTGGCCGCCAGGTCCAGCGGGGAGCAGACCGAGGCGACGGCGTCCACCACACGGCCTGCCGAAGTTTCCATTTCGGCCGCCCAGCGCATCAGGGCATTGCCGCCCAGAGAAATGCCGACGGCGAACAGCGGTCCGGCGTGGCTGGCGCGGAAGCGCCGCAGGATCCAGTCGATCTCCTCGAAGTCACCCGAGTGGTAGGCACGCGGCGCGCGGTTGAGCTCGCCCGAGCAGCCGCGAAAATGCGGCACGGCGCAGGCCCAGCCGCGCACGCGGGCAACATCGGCAAACGCTTCCGCATAGTGGCTGGCCGAGGATCCTTCCAGGCCGTGAAACACCACCAGCAGGGGTTGCTGTCCTGCCGGAGCGCCCGCGCTGGCGTGGCGCGCGAAGTCCACATCGACACAATCATCATCCGGCGTGGTCCAGCGCTCGCGGCGAAAGCTCGGCGCCTCGGCCAGGTAACGCTGCGAGCGCAACGCCGCATAAATGGTCTGCAGGTTGCCGCCGGGCAGCCACCACGGTGCGTCGTAAAACATCGCGTCTTCCGCCTCAGTGCAGCACTTGCGGGCTGTCCGAAATTTCCTGCATCTCACGGGGCGTGCCCGGGCTGGCATGGTGAGCCACCAGGCGCCAGCCCTGCACCGTCTTGTGATACACGTTGGTGGCGATCACATAAGCGTGGCGCGGGCCTTCTTCGGTCATGACCTCGATGCGTTCGAGCACGCTGTGCACGCTGGCACCCATGGTTTCGATCTTGCGGACTTTTTCGGCATGCGCCCGAATGCTACCGTTGGAAAACATGGCGTCAAAGGCGGCACGTATCGCACCCGCACCCACGAGCCTGGCTCCGCCCGGGTGAACACAGACAATGTCGTCTTCGTCGGCCCAGCAGGCCATCAGCCGGTCGATGTCGCCGGCTTGTAGCGCCTCGTAAAAAGCCGTCTCGATCTCGTCGGCGTTGCCGCTGTTGGCCGGGGAAACTTTGGGTTTTCGCATGGGTGGATGGGAGGATGTGCGTATTCAGTCCGCCGGGGAAGGTTGCCCTGTATTAAGCCACGCCTGCACCACGTCCTGCATGCGGGGGGCCTGCACGGCCTGCCACAACAGTTCGGGCGCCACCACATGGATGCCCGGCGGCAGCACCCGCAGGACCACATCCACAAACTCGGCCAGTCTGGCAGGGCGCACCGGCTGCGCTGCGGCCGGGATCATGTAGTTGAGGGCGGACAGCATCCAGGCGGCGACCTTTTCGGGCAGACTGCCGCCCTGCGGCGCCGGCTGCTTTTGTGCAGAACGCACCAGCAGCACCCTTTCGAATCCCAGCGCGGCCACCTGCTGTTCGTCAATGCTGGCCAGGCCATGGCGCAGCGCCTGCGGCAGCCGGCCCGGCGCGTGGGGCAACACCAGCACCAGGGTCTGGACGCCACACCGCCTGAGCCACTGCGCCAGCGCGGGCAGTTGCGCCGGCTGTGGCGTCCAGAGCGCGCGTTCCCGGTCGTGGTACAGCCGGGGCGGCTCGAACATCACCACGCCGGTCTGCACCGGTAGCGGACGCACCGGCCAGGCAGCGATGTCTTCGCCGCGCACGGCTGCAATCGTGACCTGCGCCAGCCCGGTGCTCATGGGCTCGTGGGCGAGCACGTGGGTGTGCGCAAAGCCGCCACTGCCGGCCAGCCGGCGCAGGACCTCGCTGCCCAGAGCGCCGGTGGCGC
>Ga0208514_100665_pt1 | contig 14945 bp, 14 predicted proteins | sample LakWasMet70_HOW9_2_FD_183900 | JGI IMG/M metagenome (GOLD analysis project Ga0208514, IMG submission 183900) | Freshwater sediment methanotrophic microbial communities from Lake Washington under simulated oxygen tension - Sediment Metagenome... | ecosystem: Environmental > Aquatic > Freshwater >...
GGCCTTCTCACCGCGCACACCCTCGGCACTGGTGCAGAACAGGTCGGCCAGGTCATGGCGCACATGGCGTTTGTCGGTCACGCGGGTCAGGCCGCCGGTGCCGGGCAGCACGCCCAGCAGGGGCACCTCGGGCAGGCTCACCGCGCTGGAGCGGTCGTCCACCAGGATGATTTCGTCGCAGGCCAGCGCCAACTCGTAGCCACCACCGGCGCAGGCCCCGTTGACGGCGGCCAGGAATTTCAGGCCACTGTATTCGGAAGAATCTTCCAGGCCGTTGCGGGTCTCGTTCGTGAACTTGCAGAAGTTCACCTTCCAGGCGTGGCTGCTGACACCCAGCATGAAAATATTGGCGCCGGAGCAGAACACGCGGTCCTTGGCACTGGTCATGACGACGGTGCGCACTTCGGGGTGCTCGAAGCGGATGCGCTGAATAGCGTCATTCAGTTCGATGTCCACGCCCAGGTCGTAGCTGTTGAGCTTGAGCTTGTAGCCGGGGCGCAGGCCGGCGTTTTCGTCAAAGTCGGCTTTCAGTGTGGCCACCGGGCCATTGAACTCCAGCTTCCAGTGTTTGTACTGGGCAGGGGTGGTTTGGTATTCGACGCGGCTGGGACTGTTCACGGTCTGCTCTCCTTGGTTTGAAGCATTAAAATGCGTTGATCGACATCAGTACACGCATGATAGTGCATCAATTCAAACGACGCAATGCATTTTTATGCATCTTCCGAAAATATTTCAAACCGGCAGCTGAAGAACCTTTCGAACCATGGCCCGCAGGGCCACAAAGGTCGGCTCCAGCGGCTGCGCGCTGGTGTCAAGCTTGTATTGGGCCTTGGAATAAAAGGCCGCGCGGCCAGTGAGGATGCCCTTCAGGTCTTCCATGGCTTCCTTGCTGGCCGCCATGGGGCGCAAGTCGCCCTGGGCGGCCACGCGCTTCATATGGTCCTCGGGGTCGGCCTGCAACCAGACGGTGGTGCAGTGGGCCAGCAACTGGTTGAAGGTAGCGGCGTCCGACACCAGGCCGCCCGGCGTGGCGATCACCGCCTCGGGGTAGATCTGGATGGCTTCTTCCAGCGCCCGCCGCTCGTAGCGCCTATAGGCGTTGACGCCATACAGCGCCTGGATTTCCGACACGCTGCAGCCGGCAAACTTTTCGATCTCGCGGCTCAGCTCCACAAAGGGAAAGCCCAGGTCATCGGCCAGCATCTGCCCCAGCGTGGACTTGCCCGCGCCGCGCAGGCCAATAAGTGCGATGCGTGGGCTCAAGGCCGCGTTGCCACCACCCGTGCCCAGCATTTCGCCAATGGCAATGCGCACGCGCTGCAGTGTGGCGTCGTCGCGCTGCTCCAGCAATTCGCGGATCAGCAGCCACTCGGGCGACGAGGTGGTTACATCGCCAATCAACTCGCCCAGCGAACACTGCAGGGCACCGGCCACCTGCAACAGCACCAGGATGGAGGCATTGCCCACGCCGTATTCCAGATTGGCCAAATGCCGCTCCGACACATCGGCAACGTGGGCCAGGGCCTTGCGGGTCATGCCCCGGCGTGCGCGCAGGGCGCGTACGCGGTCACCGAGTGCCGATAGGAAGGGGTTTTTCTCGCTAGCTTCCGTTCCCTCGTCGGGAATGCTCAAAGCTTGGGCGCCCTGCAAATCGGGGGGCGGGATGCTAGGTGTTAACCCGGGCGTATGCAATATAGTGCTTGACATGACGAAGCGGTAGTCTTATGGTTCAGGCATGCACAATAATTCATTGCGCAACTTTAAGCAAGCACAAAAGTCAGCACGGAGCCTTCCCCCATGTCATCTACCCAATTTCGCGAACAGATTGCGGAACTCAGTGCCCAACTGGCCGGGCGCGCGCTCGATGCCAGCCTGGATGCCTGGCTGAATGCCGAGCACGGCGCCGCCAGCGCCACCTATGCAGCGCTGAAGCAAAGCTGTGAAGCCGGCATCGCCGAGGGCTGGTTGTGTGACCGCGAAGGCGGCGGCATCCGCTACGGCCGCATCTTCAAACCCGCGCCCGATCTGCAGGGCTTCTCGGTCGATGTCGTCGACATGAAGGACATCGCCGGCCCCCACCACACCCACCCCAATGGCGAGATCGACCTGATCATGCCGCTGGACGACGGCGCCCGATTTGATGGTCGCCCCGCCGGTTGGCTGGTCTGCCCACCCGGCAGCGCGCACCGCCCCACCGTTACCGGGGGCCGTGCCCTGGTTCTTTATCTGTTGCCTGAAGGCAGCATCACTTTCACCCGCTAATCCAAAAACATGACTGAACTCCTTTCCAATTTTTTGGCTGGCCAATGGCAAACCGGTAGCGGCACCGGCGCCGCCCTGTTCGACCCCGTGCTCGGGACCGAGCTGGTGCGCGTGGATGCCACCGGCCTGGACCTGGCCGCGGGCTTTGCCTTTGCCCGTGAGCAAGGCGGCGCGGCCCTGCGCGCACTGAGCTACCGTGAGCGCGCCGCCATGCTGGCCGCCACTGTCAAGCTGCTGCAGGCCAACCGCGACGCCTATTACGAGATCGCGACTGCCAACAGCGGCACGGTCAAGAACGATTCGGCGGTGGATATTGACGGCGGCATCTTCACGCTGGGCATGTACGCCAAGCTCGGCGAGACGCTGGGCGACCGCAACGTCATGCTGGACGGCGAAGCCGCGCGTCTGGGCAAAGACCCGTTGTTCCAGTCCCAGCATGTTCTGGTGCCCACCCGGGGTGTGGCGCTGTTTATCAATGCCTTCAATTTCCCCAGCTGGGGCTTGTGGGAAAAAGCGGCGCCGGCCCTGTTGTCCGGTGTGCCCGTGATCGTCAAGCCCGCGACGGCCACGGCCTGGCTGACCCAGCGCATGGTCAAGGATGTGGTCGATGCCGGTATCTTTCCACCGGGCGCGCTGTCCGTGGTGTGTGGCAGCTCGGCCGGACTGATGGACGCGCTGCAGACCTTTGACGTGGTGTCCTTCACCGGCTCGGCTGAAACGGCAGCTGTCATCCGCTCCCACCCCGCCGTGGCCCAGCGCTTTGTGCGCGTCAATATCGAGGCCGACAGTGTGAACTCGGCCCTGCTCTTGCCCGACGCCGCGCCGGGCAGCGAAGCCTTCGATTTGCTGGCCAAGGAAGTAGTCCGTGAGATGACGGTCAAGTCCGGGCAAAAATGCACGGCCATCCGCCGCATCTTCGTGCCCGAGGCCAACTATGACGCTGCCGCGCAAGCGATCAGCGCCCGGCTGGCCAAGACCACGGTGGGCAATCCGCGCAATGACGCGGTGCGCATGGGCGCGCTGGTGAACCGGGCGCAACTGGCCAGCGTGCGTGAGGGCTTGGCCACTCTGCAGCAACAGGCGCAAACTTTGCACGACGGTGCCACGCACACCTTGCTGGATGCCGACCCTGCCATCGCCTGCTGCGTAGGCCCCACGCTGCTGGGTGCACGCGATGCCGATGCCGCCGACCGTGTGCACGACACCGAGGTGTTCGGCCCCGTTGCCACGCTGCTGCCCTACCGCGACACAGCCCACGCGCTGGCGCTGGTGCGCCGTGGCCAAGGCTCGCTGGTGGCCTCGCTGTATGGTGGAGACCCGGCAACGCTGGCCGCCACCGCGTTGCAACTGGCCGACAGCCATGGCCGCGTGCACGTGATTTCGCCCGACGTGGCGCAACTGCACACCGGCCACGGCAACGTGATGCCGCAGTCGCTGCACGGCGGCCCCGGCCGCGCGGGCGGCGGCGAGGAACTGGGCGGTTTGCGTGCGCTGGGCTTCTACCACCGGCGCAGCGCCGTGCAGGCCAGCACGGCGGTACTGGCCGCGCTGGGCTCATAGCAAAAAGCGAGACAACACCATGAACGCATCGAGTACACCCGCCATTGCCCCACCGGGCGAGGTCTTTAACTTTGCCCAGCACTTGCTGGCGTGCAATGCCGAGCGCGCTGCCAAAGCCGCCTTCATCGACGACCAGGGCACGCTGAACTATGGCGGCCTGGCCGAGCGGGTGCGCCGTGTGGCTTCTGGCCTGCGCGCGCTGGGCATCAAGCGCGAGGAACGTGTGCTGCTGCTGATGCACGATTGCAACGACTGGCCGGTAAGTTTTCTCGGCGCCATGTATGCGGGCATCGTGCCGGTGGCGGTGAACACGCTGCTGACGGCCGATGACTACGCCTACATGCTGGAACACTCCCGTGCACAGGCGGTGCTGGTGTCAGGCGCGCTGTTGCCCGCGCTAACGGCGGCCATGACCAAGTCGGACCACGAGGTGGGCAAGGTCATCGTCTCGCGCCCCGTGGCGCCGCTGCATCCGGCCGAAGTGGACTACGAGACTTTTGTGCAGGCCCAGTCGCCACTGAACAAGCCAGCGGCCACCAGCCCGGATGACCCCGGATTCTGGCTCTACTCATCCGGTTCCACCGGTCGCCCCAAGGGCACGGTGCATTCGCACGGCAACCCCTATTGGACGGCCGAGTTGTACGGCAAGGGTGTGTTGGCTTTGACCGAGAACGACGTTTGCTTTTCGGCCGCCAAGCTGTTCTTTGCCTACGGCTTGGGCAATGCATTGACTTTCCCCATGAGCGTGGGTGCCACCACCCTTCTGATGGCCGAGCGCGCCACGCCGGATGCCACGTTCAAGCGCTGGCTGGGCCAGGTCGGAGGCCTGAAGCCGACTGTGTTCTACGGCGCCCCCACCGGCTTTGCCGGCATGCTGGCCGCACCGAATCTGCCGTCACGCACCGATGTGGCCTTGCGCCTGGTGTCGTCGGCGGGTGAGGCCTTGCCCGCCGAACTGGGCGAGCGTTTCAAGCGCCACTTTGGCGTGGACATCGTGGACGGCATTGGCTCCACCGAGATGCTGCACATCTTCCTGTCCAACTTTCCCGACCGGGTGCGCTACGGCACCACCGGCTGGCCGGTGCCGGGCTACGACATTGAATTGCGTGGCGAGGATGGTGGCCCTGTGCCCGACGGCGAACCCGGCGACCTGTATATCCACGGCCCGTCCGCGGCCATGATGTATTGGGGCAACCGCGCCAAGACCCGCGAGACCTTTCAGGGCGGCTGGACCAAGAGCGGCGACAAATACGTGCGCAACAGTGATGGCAGCTACACCTACGGCGGGCGCAGCGACGACATGCTCAAGGTCAGCGGCATCTATGTGTCACCGTTTGAGGTGGAGGCCACGCTGGTACAGCACCCCTCGGTGTTGGAAGCCGCCGTCATTGGCGTGCCCGATGCGCAGGGCCTGACCAAGACCAAGGCCTTCGTCGTGCTCATAGCGGGTGCGCAGGCCACCGAAGCCGAACTGCAGGCCTTCGTCAAGGACAAGCTGGCGCCCTACAAATACCCGCGCCAGATTGCGTTTGTGACCGATCTGCCCAAGACGGCCACCGGCAAGATCCAGCGCTTCAAGCTGCGTGAACTGGAGTCCGCTGCCCCATGAGCGAGGCCGTGGCTTTTGTCGACATAGCCTGGGGCGGGCGCAGCGTGCGCATCGAGCACCAGTGGATTGCGCCCGAGCGCACGGCGGCGCCGTTGATCGTGTTTCTGCACGAAGGACTGGGCTCGCTGGCCATGTGGAAGGACTTTCCACAGCGCCTGTGCGATGCGACGGGGTTTCGTGGCCTGGTGTATTCCCGCCCGGGTTACGGCCGCTCCACACCGCGTGCGGCAGAAGAGGCCTGGGGGCTGGACTTCATGCACCAGCAAGCCCAGGTGGTGCTGCCAGCCTTGCTGAAGGCGTTGGCGATCGACGCGGCGGTTCAAAAGCCCTGGCTGCTCGGCCACAGCGACGGCGCCTCGATTGCCCTGTTGTACGCCGCCCGGTTCCCACAGGCCATTGCCGGCGCGGTGGTCGTTGCGCCGCACATTCTGGTCGAAGACCTGTCGGTGTCCAGCATCGCCGTGGCCCGCGCGGCGTATCTGGAAACCGACCTGCGCCAGCGTCTGGGCAAATACCACGACGACCCGGATTCGGCCTTTTGGGGCTGGAACGACATCTGGTTGCACCCGTCGTTTCGCGAGTGGTCCATCGCGCCCGAAATTGCCGCCATTCGTTGCCCGCTGCTGGCCGTACAAGGCCTGGACGACGAATACGGTACGCTAGAGCAGATTCGTGGTATCGCGCAGCGCGTGCCACAGGCCCAGTTGCTCGAATTGAGCGATTGTGGCCACTCCCCGCATCGTGATCAGGCCGACCGCCTGATCACCAGTGCCAGCGCTTTTATGAAACAACAAACAGGAGACAAACCATGAGCCCTTCCCGCAAGAACCTGATCAGCACCGCAGTCGCAGCGCTGGCCCTATCGACATTCGCCACTCTCCCGGTACAGGCCCAGGGCCAGCCGGCACTGAAGGTCGGGCTGATGTTGCCTGCCACCGGCACCTTTGCGGCGCTGGGCACGGCCATCGAGAACGGTTTCAAGCTCTACGTCGCCGAGCAAGGCGGCAAGCTCGGCGGCCGCGAGATCCAGTATTTCAAGGTCGATGATGAGAGCGACCCATCCAAGGCCACTGACAATGTGAACAAGCTCATCAAGCGCGACAACGTGGACGTGATCGTTGGCACCGTGCACAGCGGCGTGGCGTTGGCCATGGCGCGCGCGGTCAAGGAAAGCAACACGCTGCTGATCGTGCCCAACGCTGGCGCTGACGCCATCACCGGCCCGCTGTGTGCGCCCAATATCATCCGGTCGAGTTTTAGCAACTGGCAGCCGGGCTACGCTACGGGCGTGATCGCCGCACAGAAGGGCTACAAGAAGGCCATGACTATCACCTGGGGCTACGCGGCCGGTCAGGAAACGGTAAAGGGCTTCAGCGAGGCCTTTGAAAAGGGCGGCGGCAAGGTCATCAAGGACCTCAGTCTGCCTTTCCCGAACGTCGAATTCCAGGCGCTGCTGACCGAGATCGCGGCGCAGAAGCCCGACGTGGTGTTCGCTTTTTTTGCTGGCGGTGGTGCAGTCAAGTTCGTCAAGGACTACGACGCTGCGGGCCTGAAGAAGAGCATCCCGTTGATGGGCTCGGGCTTCCTGACGGACGGTACGCTCGAGGCACAAGGTGCATCGGCCCAGGGACTGCTGACCTCGTTGCACTACGCCGACAGTCTGAACACACCGCGCGACAACGCGTTTCGTAATAAGTACGCCGTAACCTACAAGGCCCAGCCGGACGTCTATGCTGTGCAGGGTTATGACGCAGCACAGACCTTGGCTGCAGGTCTGGTTGCCGTGAAGGGCGACTTCAAACAGCGCGACGCTATGGTCGCTGCGATGCGCAAGATGACGGTGGACAGCCCGCGTGGCAAATACACACTGAGTGCCGCCCACAACCCGGTGCAGGACTTCTACATCCGTGAGGCCAAGGGCCGCGAGAACGTGATGACCGGCATCGCGGTGAAGGTGCTGCCAGACCCCGCGCGCGGCTGCAAAATGTAAATGGACTTCGCGACCTTCCTCATCCAGTGCCTGAATGCGCTGCAGTACGGGCTGCTGCTGTTCCTGGTGGCGTCCGGCCTGACGCTGATCTTCGGCATCATGGGCGTCATCAACCTGGCGCATGGCAGCTTCTACATGATTGGCGCCTACATGGCCTATGCGTTGGCGCCCATCGTCGGCAGCACGTTCGGCGGTGGCTTCTTTGCCACGCTGGCCGTGGGCCTGGTGCTGGCGGTGCTGCTGGGCTATGTGCTGGAGTGGGCGTTCTTCAGCTTTCTGTATGAGCGCGAGCATCTGCAGCAGGTGCTGATGACCTACGGGTTGATCCTGATCTTCGAGGAGCTGCGCAGCCTGATCGTGGGCAATGACGTTCACGGCGTGCAGCCACCCGAATGGCTTGCTGGCACTTTTGCGCTGGGCGAGGTGATGACCTATCCGGTGTACCGCCTCTTTATCAGCGGCGTGTGCCTGGCGCTGGCTGCAGGCATGTGGTTCGTCTTTACGCGCACGAGGTTGGGCATGATGATCCGCGCCGGCTCCACCAACCGCGAGATGGTGCAGTCGCTGGGCATTGACATCAAGTTCCTTTACCGCGTCGTATTCGCCGCCGGCGTGGCGATTGCCGTGCTCGCCGGCATGGTGGCCGCGCCGGTCAGCAGCGTTTACCCGAACATGGGCAACCAGGTACTGATCATCTGCTTTGTAGTGGTGGTGATTGGCGGTATCGGATCCATCCGTGGCGCACTGCTGGCGGCTCTGCTGATCGGCGCCGTCGACACCTTCGGTAAGGTGATCTTTCCGCAGGCCGCTGGCGTGCTGGTCTATGTCTTGATGGCGCTGATCCTCTTGTGGAAACCGGACGGCCTCTTCAAGGCGGGCTAGGCGCGATATCAACCCCATGAATAAATCCAAATTCCTCTTCGTTGCCGCCGCTTTTGTGGCACTTGCACTGTGGCCCCTGACGGTCGGCCAATACGGTGTGGACCTGGTCACCAAGATCATGGTTTTTGCCATCTTTGCGCTCAGCCTGGAGCTGCTGGTGGGCAGCACCGGCCTGGTGTGCTTTGGCCAGGCGGCGTTTTTTGGCATTGGGGCCTATGCCACGGTGCTGCTGACCCCGCAGGACGGCGCACCCTCGTTGCTGTGGTTGTTGCCCGCCTGCGTGCTGCTGGCGGCGCTGTATGCGCTGCTGGTCGGTGCGCTGTCGCTGCGCACCAAGGGCGTGTACTTCATCATGGTGACGCTGGCCTTTGCGCAGATGGCCTACTACGTGGTGCATGACACACCGCTGGGTGGCGGCACCGACGGCATCTACCTCATGACCAAGCCGGTGCTGGGCACGTTGCTGGACCTGGACAAGCCGCAGGCGTTTTATGGCTTCACGTTGGCCTGCCTGGCGGGCGTGTTCGGCTTTCTGACCCTGCTGTTGCGCTCGCGCTTCGGCCGCGCGCTGGCCGGCATTCGCGTCAACGAGCAGCGCATGCGGGCCACGGGTTTTTCGACCTACCCCTACAAGTTGGCCGCGTTTGTCATCTCCGGCGGCATTGCCGGGCTGGCGGGCTTTCTGTTTGCGGTGAAGGATGGGTATGTCAACCCGGAGCTGATCAGCTGGCACCTCTCGGGCGAGGTGCTGATCATGATCATCCTGGGCGGCCTGGGGCATTTGCGCGGCGCGCTGATCGGTGCCTTTGCCTTTGCGCTGTTGCAGGAGTTTTTCAAGTCGGAAGCCATCTTTGGCGAGTTTGCCAAGCACTGGCATTTGGGGCTAGGCCTCAGCATCATCGCCTGCGTGGCACTGCTGCCGCGCGGGCTGGTGGGTGTGCCCGGGCAGCTGGCCGCACGCCTGAGCGGACGCCTGACCGGCGCGCGTGGCGCGCCATCGCAGGAGGTGCCCCATGACTAATGCGACTGACGTGCTGCTGCGTGGCTCCGAGATCACCCGCCGCTGGGGCGGCCTGGTGGCGCTGAACAAGGTATCGCTGGAACTGCAGCGCGGCACCGTGCACGCCGTGATCGGCACCAACGGCGCGGGCAAATCCACGCTGATCAATATCCTGTCGGGCGAGATACCGCCGTCCAGCGGATCGGTGGAGTTGTTAGGTCAGGACGTGACCGGCTGGTCGCAGCCCCGGCGCGCCCGCGCGGGCCTGGGGCGCAGCTACCAGCGCAACACCATTTACCCCACATTCACGGTGCTCGAGAACTGCCGCCTGGCCGCGCAGGCCACGGTGCAAAAACCCTGGGCCTGGTGGAGCGATGCCCAGCGGTGCACGGCCAGCATGTCTGCAGCGCGCGCAGCGGCCACGCGTGCCGGGCTGGACGACTTGCTGGCTAGAGAGGCCGGGCTGCTGTCGCACGGCCAGAAGCGCCAGCTGGAAATCGCCATGTGTCTCGCGACAAAACCACAGGTGCTGCTGCTGGACGAGCCGCTGGCCGGCATGGGCGCCGAGGAAACCGAGCGCATGCTCACGCTGCTGGCCGAGCTGAAATCCAGCCACGCCATCCTGCTGGTGGAGCACGACATGGACGCCGTGTTCCGCATCGCCGACTGCATCACGGTCATGGTCAACGGCACCGTCATCGCCTGCGGCACGCCCGACTTTGTGCGCAACAGCCCCGAAGTGCGCATCGCCTACCTGGGGGAACATTAAAGTGAACCGTGACTTGATCGTTGATGCCCGCGGCATCCACGCCTGGTATGGCTCCAGCCACGTGCTGCACGGCGCCCAGTTGCAGATCGCCCGCGGCCAGACCGTCGGTCTGCTCGGGCGCAATGGCATGGGCAAGAGCACGCTGATCCGCACGCTGCTGGGCCATGTGGCGCAGCGCGACGGCCACATCACGCTGTTTGGCAAGGACGCCTCACGCTTCAAGCCGCACGAGGTCGCCCGCCTGGGAGTGGCCTATGTGCCCGAGGGGCGCGGCGTGTTCCCCAACCTGTCGGTGCGCGAGAACCTGGTGATGGCCGCGCGCCGCGGTGTCGATGGCCGCAACGACTGGCCGTTCGAGCGTGTCATGGAGACCTTTCCGCGCCTGAAGGAACGCCTGACCAATCTGGGCGCGCAACTCTCCGGTGGCGAGCAGCAGATGCTGTCGATTGGCCGCGCGCTGATGACCCACCCCGAGCTGATCGTGCTGGACGAGGCCACCGAAGGCCTGGCGCCGCTGATCGTGGCCGACATCTGGCGCGTGATTGGCGAGATCCGCAAGAGCGGCATCGCCACCCTGATCGTGGACCGCGACTACCGCCGCGTGCTGGCCCATGCCGACCAGGCGCTGGTGCTGCAAAAGGGACAGGTGGTGTTGCAGGGTTCGGCGGAGGATGTGGCTAATAGCCCTGCACTGTCTAATTACCTGGGCGTTTGACGAGTTTTTGCGGAATTCTTTGGAGAGAAATAGGTCGGTAGCCCTCGTGAAATAATCCTATGTAGCTATCAATTCAGGAGTGTGTGACGGACGACTCTGCTACTGCCAACCATTACAGTTCGGTCCCCGCATCCCGCTGGAGTTGCTTCATGCAAATAGGCCCTCTGTTGAGGGCCTATTGTTTTTTAGAAACCGAACTTGCCGTTGGCATTCTTCCATTCGGCACGTGCCGGAATGGTCTCCATGGTGTCCCAATGTTCGGCAATCTTGCCGCTTTGAACACGGAACAAATCGTAGAACGACGTGGGCTTGCCTGCGAAGACGCCTTCGCTGACCACCAGGACGAAATTGCCTTCGCCCAAGACCTTGTGGATGGTGCTGTACTTCATGGTGATACCGGCCTTCGCCATGTCACCCAGTGCCTTGCCCAGACCGGACAAGCCGTCACCGATCTGCGGGTTGTGCTGGACATAGTTGTCGTCGTCATAGTAGCCAGCCAGTTTTTCCAACTTGCCGTTGACCAGGATGTCGTCCACAAAGGAGCGAACCAGTGCTTTGTTGGCTTCGGTCTTGTCCAGGTCGGTCACGGCGGTGGTGCCATCCAGCATGGTGTGGCCACTGGGATTGGGCGCTGCCTTTTCCTGCAGGTTGTCCCAGTGTTCGACGACCTTTCCATCTTCAAAGCGGAAGATATCAAAACCAATCTTGGGACCAAAGAAGTTGTAGTCCGTATGGGCGACGACGAAATTGCCATCCTGCAGCACGCGCACCGTATTCACCTTGGCGGAACCCTTTGGCAAAGCTTGCAATACGGCGCCAAATCCTGCCAGTCCATCGCCAACGGCCAGGTTGTGTTGGATGTACTTTGCAGGGTTGATATAGCCGACGGGTTTGGCGTCACCCGTTTCAATACTCTTGAGAAGCTCAGTGACTTGGGGTTTGTAGTTTGCAGACATTTTGATTTCCTGGGTTGTAGTGATTCCGCTGGACGCGCAGCCTGTCAAGGCAACCGTGATGGCTGCAACTGACAGGAACGCGGCGTTTTTTGCTATGCGTCTCATTGGGGAGAATCCTTCTTCAATGCTTTGGAGTGAGAGCGATGAGAGTATCTTTCCCAGCGGCGGGTTTGACGAGGTAAATACCTGACTGATAGTTATCCAAATCGGACATACTCACGCAATGACACAGCATGCAGACATTCCACGCCTGGGTTTTCATCCCCCGGATGGCTACGTATTGGATATCGAGGTGTTTCGTGCCAATGACTGGTTGGAACGCGTACCCGAAGACCACTTCAGGTATCCCTCGCGGCTGGACTTTCACCAGCTCATTCTGGTCACGCAAGGACGATTGGGGCATACGGTTGACTTCCAGTTGGAGTCTCTGCGTGCAGGGTCTCTATTGGCGATGCGACCCGGTCAGGTTCAGTGCTTCGAGGCCCCCACGCCCTGGGATGGCTGGGTTGTCATATTCCGTCCTGAGTCCGTCCAGTTGCCCACCGGAGTGGGTAGCCAGCCATGGGGGCTTTCGGTCGATGACCTACCCGTTCATCTGGCGTTGGGAAAGGCGAGCTTTGAACCTGTGCGCGCCGCCATGGCGCAAATGCACCAGGACGCCAAGCTCACGGGCGCAATGCAACTGGTAGGTGTCCTGGAGCGGGCGCAACTTCAGGCCCTGCTCATTCGATTGCAGCTCGCCAGTGAACAGCTGCAGGCCTCGCCGACCATTGACTCATCATTGGCCAGGCATTTCAGGAAGTTCCGACAAGCAGTGGAGCAGAGATTCCATGAATGGCATCACATTTCAGCCTACGCCAAGGCCCTGGGTATCTCTGAGAAAACATTGAGCAGAGCGACCCGGGAAGCGACGGGACTGCCCGCAAAAGCCTACCTGTCCAAACGCATTGCCCTGGAGGCCAAACGCATGCTTGCCTACACCCGCTGGCCGATTGCCCAGGTGGCCGACAAGCTGGGATTTGACGAAGCGACCAACTTCATCAAGTTCTTTCGCCGAGAAGCCGGGTTTGCTCCCAGCGAATTCAGAAGGCACCACCGGGGAGCCTGAACCGCGCCCAGGTAGTAGTCGCCGCGTACTGGCCCATGCCGACCAGTCCCTGGTGACGCCTAGTCTTCCAGGTTCTCGTGGTGCGCCACCGCACCATGCTTCCAGTACGCGGCCGCGCGGATGGCGTGCCGGTCGTGGCCTTTCTCGTTCACCAGGATTTTGCGCAGCGTCGCCATGGCGGCGGCTTCGCCAGCGCACCAGGCATAGCCCTCGCCAGCCGGCAGGACCAGCGCGCGCACGGCGTCGACCAGTTCGCGGGTGTTGGACACCCATTGCACGTCAAACACCGCCTCGCTGCCCAAGCTGCGGCGGTCGGCCACGTCGGGCACTTGCAATATGACGATGGCGCGGACGCTACGCGGCAACTCCTCCAAGCGGCGCGCAATCGCCGGCATGGCGGTATCGTCACCGACCAGCAGATGCCAGTCGTAATCCAGCGGAATGATGAAAGAGCCGCGTGGACCGGCGATGGTGGCGCGCTGGCCGGGTGTGGCCTGTGCGGCCCAGCGCGCGGCGGGGCCGTCGCCGTGCAGCGCGAATTCGAGTGTCAACTCACGCGCGGTGGCGTCAAAACTACGCGGCGTGTAGTCGCGCCGTACCGGCTCGGCCGCTCCCACGTCCAGCATGAACTTGATGTGGTCGTCGAAGGATGCGCTGTTGAAGTCGGCCAGGTCCTCACCGGTGAATACGACGCGCGTGACGTTGGGGCTCAGGGGCTCGACCCGCACGACCTGCAGGTCGCGGCGTTTGATCTCGTGGCGCACGCGTTGTACGCGGCTTCTGGAGATTGCAGTGTTCATGGTGTGTTTTGTCGAGCCCCCATGGCGGCTCAATCTAATAGTTGATAATGTCTTTTATTATGCGCAAATCAATTGATAGTGTCAACCAATCGGCGGCGGCCGATGACAGCGTGCTGGAAATCATCCACGCCGTCATGCACCAGTACCGCGCGCAGCAGTTTCGGGTGCTGCGCGACGGACCGCATGACATCACGCACATGGACAGCAAGGTGCTGGGCTTCTTTGGCCGCAACCCCGGCGCCACGCAAAGCGATCTGGCGCAGCACAGCGGGCGCGACAAGGCCCAGTTGGCGCGCCTGATCAAGGGCCTGCGGGACCGGGGACTGCTGAACGGCGAAGCTGATCCCAGCGACCGGCGCAACACGCGCTTGACGCTCACCGACGCCGGTCAGGCCGTTCGGCGCGCCCTGCAACAGCAGGGCAAGCGGCTGAATGCCACGGCGGTGGCGGGCATGGGTGATGCCGAGCGAAAACAGCTGGTCGCGCTATTGCAGCGCGTGAACCAGAATCTGGCAAACGTGGCCGACGAGGCGTCTAAAAAGTAGTGCGCCTGCCGCGACGGCTGGATACTGCATCGCATTGGCGTCGACTGTGGCCTGTTCGGTGGCCCAACTGTTGCAGGCCACCCACTTCACCGGGCCCACGCCAGGTAGACAAGCAGGCCGACGGCGGAGGCCTTGACCGACTGTCCAGTATCCACCTGCGCCTTGAATGTGGGGTCGTACCTGCGGAACACCAGCGCCCGGTTGTCGGTACGCGGCGGCTCTCCCATTGGGCGCCAGGTCAGGGCTGCAGCGTGGCCTCCTCGATCAACACCTTGTAGACATAGCCGGCGCCAAAGTCCTTGTCGACCCGCACCACGCCGGTCACGGTCACCACGTCGCCCACCTGGGCCTTTGCAGATGAGGTGACCAAAACATCGTTGCTGTTGTCGCTGGCGGAACCGGACCCATCGCGCAGATGGATCCAGTTCTTGCCCATGATTTGCGGGCTGAACTTGACGACCTTGCCGCGCACCTGCACCTGCTGGTCTTTGAGCTCAGCGCCCTTGGTCGCTACTTCGGCCACGGTGCGCGCGTTGGCACCGGTCGCCTTGGCTACCAGGATGGGGGCGGTGTCCACCACCTTGGCCACGCCCGCGTGGGGGTCCGACGTGTTCTTGGCGCTGCCGGCCAGGGTGCCAAAAATAATCGTCGGAAAGGTCTTCTTCAGCGCCTTGCTCTCGAAGTTCTTCATCACCATGGCGTCCTCAATTACAACCGTGGCGCCTTTCTTGAGAGGGGCCTTGCCGACA
>Ga0208514_100669_pt1 | contig 14872 bp, 11 predicted proteins | sample LakWasMet70_HOW9_2_FD_183900 | JGI IMG/M metagenome (GOLD analysis project Ga0208514, IMG submission 183900) | Freshwater sediment methanotrophic microbial communities from Lake Washington under simulated oxygen tension - Sediment Metagenome... | ecosystem: Environmental > Aquatic > Freshwater >...
CAATGGCACCGGTTTACTAAAGCCATAACCTTGCGCGTAATCCAATCCTAATTTACTGACTAAGTTGAATATGTCGACATTTTCAACAAACTCGGCAATGGTTTTTTTTCCGGTGATATGGCCTACCTCATTAATCGATCTCACCATTGCCAAGTCAACGTGATCATCCAGAATATCTTTAACGAACAGCCCATCGATCTTTAGAAAGTCGACCGGTAAACTTTTTAAGTAGGCGAAAGATGATAAGCCGCTGCCAAAGTCGTCCAAAGAAAATAAACAGCCTTTGTTTTGTAAGGCTTGAATAAAATTTGTGGCGTAACTTAAATTGGCAATTGCCGCTGTTTCGGTTATTTCAAAACAGATTTTATTGGCGGGAATATCCCAGATTTTAAACTGATGAAATATAAATGACAGCATGGTTTCATCTGTGAGTGACAAGCCTGACAAATTGATAGAGCAAATACTTAAGTTATCTAAAAATCCATCCTTTTGGGCTAGCCAGGCGAATAACTGCTTTATAACCCAGCGATCGAGCGATGGCGCTAATTTATAACGTTCCGCTGCCGGTAAAAAGGCACCGGGACTGGTTATGCGGCCAAATTTATCCTGGTATCTCAGCAATACCTCAAAATGCAGGCGGGGATCATTTTTACTGATATCAATAATTGGTTGGCCGTACAGGCAAAAATGATCAAGAATCAAACCTTGCTGAATTTTGCCTATCCATTGTATTTCATTAGAACGCTTGAGTAGCGCTTCGTCATCACGATGGAATATTTGTGCTCGGTTACTGCCCCTATCTTTGGCTACAAAGCAGGCTGTATCCGCTTCTTGCAACAAGGCGATTTCGTCGTTGCAGTTTGCGTTAATCGGGGTAATGCCAATACTGAAGCAAATGCTAAATTGTTTATCTTCCCAGATAAATTGGTAATTTTTTATTAATTTACACAGCTTTTCACACAGAGCTTGTGCTTCATCTATCTGGCGCCCCAGCAATAAAATACCAAATTCATCACCACCCAAGCGTGCGATTATATCTGTATGCCGGATTTTGCTTTTTAGCAGTTCGCCAACTTGGATCAACAATTTATCCCCCACTAAATGTCCGCAGGTATCATTGACAATTTTAAACTGGTCAATGTTTAGTAAACATAGTGCATGTGATTTGTTCTGGGATTGTGCAGATGTCACTGCCAGTTTTAAGTGGTGTTCAAATTCTCTACGATTGTATAAACCAGTCAAAGGATCGTGAGTTGCTTGATAGCTGATCTTTTCATTGAGTAAACGAGTTTCTGTGATGTCCTCGCAGACTAATAGCACACTAATCAGGCCACTATCCGTGCAGACTTTTTTTCCGGTAGCCCTAACCCAGATGAGGTTGCCGTTTTTGAATAGCTGTCTAAATTCTTGTTTGTAGTTGTTTTCAGGGCCTGATGTGCAATCATCAATCAGCTGTTTTACGATATCTATATCATCATGATGAATATAATTCGCGAATGGTTGAGATACACACTCTTCAAGGGCAAATCCCAACTGATTAGCACCTGATTGATTAATAGCCAAAATGTTTCCATGTTTATCGAGGTTAAAAACAATGGATGGATTTTCGTCGTATAACGATGAATAGCGACTCTTTGCTTGTTGTAAAGCGGTATTTTGACGCTCAACTTTTGCAATCAGACCATTAAATACTTCAACCAAAAAGCCAAGTTCATCGTCAACCGCTTTTTGGGCGGGTAATGAATAATTTTCAGTCAAATTGATTTGGGGAAATTTGACAGCCAATGCCTGTATTGGCGGGGATATTAGCTTTAATAATGGCTTTGAGAGGATATAGGTTACGACCCAGACAAGTATGAACAAACTGATGATAAAACAAGTAAATTTGAACTTATTCCAATACCCTGCGCTTAAGTCGGCATAAATAGTGATGGTGCCAACAATAACATTGTCTATTTTAATAGCCTGACTGATGTCCAGATTTTTAGAAAGAAAAGAGGACTGCTTTACTTGAATAATGGGGGGGCAATCTTTGTCCTGATAATTTGGTTTTTTTAAACGCATAACAATACTGCCTCGAGTATCAAAGAGACAGGCAATTTGTACTTCGGTACGGTTTTTTAAAGTTGTCAGAATTTGCAACGCTAAGCGTTTGTTATTAAGCAAGAAATCGGCATTACTACGATCGCCAATGATACTCGCAGAAGCAGAAAGCTCTGCTCTCATGTCATTCTTAAATTCGTTGCTTTCCAGGGGTAGTAACACAAGCCCGGTCAACAGTACTGACGTGATACTTGAAAAAACTAAAATGACGATTAATTTGTGATTAATTAACAACTTTTCAACGAACTTGGTCAATATTCTCATTTTTAGCGCCCGCACTGTGACTTCCATTTACAGGGCGCTTAAGATGAATTTACTTTGCTGCTGTGGTGGCCAATAAATACATAACGTGATGTTTTTATATTGGTTAACCATGCTCATGATAGTGTCAAGAGCAGCAAAAGTTGCAATACAGTCAGCCAACAAGGCATTTCGCTTACTCATGTCGAATGATTTATAGGTTGCCAAGGCTGCTTTGTGATTAGTGACAGCTAGAACCTGAACAGGGTAATTTAGCTGAGTAAGTGGCTTAATACCGTCAGGCTTTACTAGTGCACCAGTAGTTGTTTTATTTTGGATACGATTATTTAGCGAGGCGAAATTATAGCGACTTGTAAGTTGATAATTTAAGGCTGCTGATTTAGTTTGTAACCAAGCAATTAGCTGCGTAAAACCAAACAACCCCCGAGCTATATTATTGTAATCAATTTGTGCTGCAACAACGGCAACCATAGAGACTAACAGGCTTGCCAAATGTTTTGATAAGATCTTGTTTGTTTTAGTAACATTCATTAGGTATCTATTACTTCTATCCTGCACTTATGCCATCGATGATAATATGGTTATCATTAATTGACTTGTTAACATCAAATATGCAACCCTTCTATTGTGTTAGGTCTTTTTGTTGATTTAGTTCTTTAAAACCTAAATCATCAGACTATCTAGTCTTTAGTTTTTTAAACTATATCCTTAAAAAAATTACGAAAATACCATTGGTTTAACTTTGCCAATTTACCGTTGATAGCGATTTGCTTGTTAAACATATAAGTCAATAACTAGCTAATATGCTGAGCCGTATAATCTTGCCGAATTATTGGGAATAACCGGGTATTAAGTGCGTTTTTTGTGCTTATGCACTGTCGTGGTGCGTCCGGATCATGATGGATACATTTTGGTGCTGATTCTTTGGCCCATCTTTAAGTTTGTTTACCTACGTCAAACAAACAAATGCACAAAAACTAGGCATTCTTACAAAAATTTCCACAAAGTCAGGCGTTCTTGCCATCTATTTCATAAGTGGCATCAATTGTGCTTTATTTAAATCAACCATCAATAAAACTATGTGAATGCCATGACATCTATCTGGAACAATTATCAAGTTGAAAATAGTTGCGACGAATTAATGTTGTCCGCCAATCAACCGCATATGGCCAGCTATGGTTTATGCCAGTATTTGGATGTATTGGATAAGGAATCTATTAAAGCTCGTAAAACTGCCGCAGAACATGCCATTTTAGAAATGGGTATTTCTTTTACTGTTTATAGCGATGAGGGCAATATCGATCGCGCCTGGCCGTTTGATATTATCCCCAGGATCATTGAACAGCAGGAATGGCAGGGGATAGAGGCCGGACTAAAACAGCGTTTGAAGGCACTCAATTGCTTTATCAGCGATGTGTACGCGGAACAAACGTTTATCAAAGAAGGTTTTATTCCTTCCGACATTATCAATACCTCTAAAAACTTCCGTAAGCAGTGTGTTGGCATGCGACCACGGCATGATGTCTGGGCCAATATATGCGGTACCGATTTAGTGCGCGATAAAAACGGCCTGATGTATGTGCTGGAAGATAATTTGCGCGTGCCGTCCGGCGTGTCTTACATGTTGGAAAACAGAGTGATTACAAAACGGGTCTTCCCCGAACTCTTGCAAAATATCGATGTGTTACCCATCGATGACTATCCGGTGCAATTGCATGAAATGTTGTCGTCTATTGCACCAGAAGGGGTTAAGCAACCGCAAATCGTGGTGTTGACACCTGGTATCTATAACTCGGCGTACTTTGAACATGCCTATCTGGCCCAGCAAATGGGTGCCCGATTGGTGGAGGGCGGTGACTTGGTGGTGCAGAAAGATAATTGTCTGTATATGCGCACCGTGCAAGGTCTGGAAAAAGTGGATGTTGTTTATCGACGTATTGATGACGACTTTTTGGACCCGGAAGTATTCCGAACTGACTCCTGCCTTGGCGTGCCAGGCTTGATGCGGGCATGGCTGGCAGGGAATGTGGCATTAGCCAATGCGCCTGGAGCCGGAGTGGCAGACGATAAAGTCGTGTATGCCTATGTACCTGAAATGATTCGGTATTATCTGAATGAAGAGCCTATCCTGCCAAATGTTGAAACCTACTTATGCAGTGATCCTGAACAACTCGAATATGTATTGGCGCATTTACCGGAACTTGTTGTAAAACCAGCCAATGAATCCGGCGGTTACGGCATGATTGTAGGGCCACATGCCACCGCAAAAGAAATTGCCGATTTTAGAAAAGTGATTATTGCCAATCCACGTAATTACATCGGCCAACCCACCTTGGCCATCTCAACTTCACCCACGTTGTGCAAAGATAATTTGGAACCGCGACATGTGGATCTGCGCCCGTTTATATTGCAAGGCGAAAATATCTTTGTTACTGCCGGCGGATTAACACGAGTGGCTTTAAGAAAAGGTTCTCTAGTGGTCAATTCTTCACAAGGTGGCGGCAGTAAAGACACCTGGATCATAAATATGGGAGGAAAATGATGTTATCGCGCTCTGCAGAACGTATTTACTGGCTAGCACGGTATTTGGAACGCACTGAGAATACCGCCAGGTTAGTCAGTATTTATATGAATTTTTTAATGGACATGCCGCGTGATGTGCAGATGGGCTGGGTCACATTGGTGCACATTATTGGCGGGCGTGATGCCTTCAACAAGCTGTATAAAAGCGATACTGAACGCAACGTGTGTTTGTTTTTATTAACTGACCTGAACAACTCCGCTTCGCTGCTTTCGTCATTATCATTTGCGCGCGAAAACATACGTACCTCGCGTGAGCTATTGCCAGATGAGGCTTGGGAACTTGTTAACGAGATGTATTTGTTTGCCAAATCAGGGCAGGACAATATTCTCAACCGACGCGAGCGGTATTTGTTTTTGCAACATATTATTCAACAATGCCAGCGTTTTACCGGTTTGTTATCAGGCGCCATGTGCAAAGATAATCCCTACGGTTTTATCCGCTTGGGGCGTAGTTTGGAACGGGCGGATATGACCACCCGTATTCTGGATATCGGTACCTTATTACTGGCAGAAGATCGCAGTAATCAAATTCGCCAATATGAAAGCATAATCTGGATGAATATTCTGAAATCTGTGAGTGCGCTGCTGATGTATCGACAACAAGTGCGCAGTCGCATAAAAGGTCATGATGTGCTGACTTATTTGTTAAAAGATACCTCGCTGCCACGTTCTGTCGGCTGCTGTATTAAAGAAATGGTCACTTGCATCAATGAATTACCTAATCATAATAATTTGCCTGAGTATTTACAGGTGCTGGAGCAATACCTTAACCAGATTAAAATAAACGAAAGCTCTCAATTGCAAATACATGAAATTTTGGATGTCATTCAAAAACATTTGGGTGAGATTAACAACCAAATTTGCCAGCATTGGTTTTTAGTTAACGGCCAACCTTTAGCCAGTAGCGCTCAGCAGGAAAACTCATGACCATACGTGTTGCCATCAAGCATAAAACCATTTATCAATTTGACCGACTAGTCAGTTTATCGCCACACGTTTTCCGGCTACGCCCAGCAGTACATTGTCGGACACCAATTAAAGCTTATACCTTACGCATCACCCCGGAAAAACATTTTATCAACTGGCAACAAGATCCGTTCGGTAACATTCTGGCGCGGGTAGTCTTTCCGGATAAAACCAAGCAGATGAGTGTAGAAGTTGAAGTGGTTGCCGATATGACGGTGATCAATCCATTCGACTTTTTTGTGGAAGAAAGTGCCGAACATTTTCCTTTTAAATACGATGAGTTACTGCTAAAAGAATTAGCCCCGTATTTGGAAGAAACGGAAGAAAGTCCATTATTGCAGGAATGGCTGGCCAGTTTTGATAACAGTAAACGCTTGATCAATGATTTTCTTGTGGATGTTAACCGAGCGGTTTATACCGACATCAGTTATAACATCCGCATGGAACCAGGCATTCAAACTTGCCAGGAAACTTTAAAAAAGCGCTCAGGCTCCTGTCGGGATTCCGCTTGGTTGTTAGTACAAATATTTCGGCATTTGGGCTTGGCCGCGCGATTTGTGTCCGGCTATCTGGTGCAGTTAACTGCAGATATTAAAGCACTGGACGGTCCATCCGGACCAGAGCATGATTTCACTGACTTACACGCCTGGACCGAAGTTTACATTCCAGGTGCGGGTTGGATTGGTTTAGATCCAACGTCAGGCTTATTTGCTGGGGAAGGGCACATACCGCTAGCTTGTACGCCCAGCCCAGCCAGTGCAGCGCCTGTGAGCGGATTTACTGATAAATGTAAGGTTGAATTTGAATTCAGCAATTCCGTTGTGCGTTTGCATGAAGATCCCAGAGTAACCAAGCCCTATTCTGACGAGCAATGGCAGGCAATCAATGCCTTGGGTGAACAAGTCGATGCGCAATTGGTTGCCGATGATGTTCGATTAACCATGGGCGGTGAGCCGACGTTTGTCTCTGTTGATAACATGGAAGGCGCGGAATGGAACATCGATGCCGATGGTTTGCACAAACGTGATCTGGCCCAAAAATTAACCCTGCGCTTAAAAGAAGCGTTTGGTCATGGTGCCATGCTGCATTATGGTCAAGGTAAATGGTATCCCGGTGAGCCTTTGCCGCGTTGGCAATATGGCTGTTTTTGGCGTAAGGATGATATTCCTATCTGGCGCAATGAAGAATTGCTAGCCGAAATTACCCAGGATTATGGCTATACCCAGGTTGAAGCCAACAAATTTATAGACAGACTTTGTCAACATTTGCGAATTCCCAAGCACTGCATTTCCAAAGCCTATGAAGACGGATTCTATTATCTCTGGTCTGAAGGCAATGTGCCCGAAAACATTGACCCGCTGAAACGGAATCTAAAAGATTCCTTAGAACGGAAGACGCTTAGAAAATTGTTGGATACCGGATTAAACGTGGAAGCAGGATTTTTGCTGCCTATAAAATGGGTTGGTGGCTTAAAACCCTGGTTAAGTGGCGTGTGGAAATTTCGACGTGATCGTTTGTTTTTGATTCCAGGCAACTCGCCTATGGGTCTGCGCTTACCGCTGGACAGTTTGCCTTGGCTGCCGCCTGAGCAACGCGAGCTTGGTGAGCAACAAAGCCAGTTTCAGGTGTTGCCTGAGTTAGCTGATTATTATGCGGAATTAACCAAAAAACCGGCACCTGTTGAAGAAAAATCAACAACTAAATCGGTTGAAACAGCATCTCATTACGTTCCGCAAACAGCCTTATGTGTGGAAGCGCGAGATGGTCGCGTGCATGTATTTATGCCGCCGATGGAGTATTTGGAACACTATCTGGAGTTGATTGCCAATATTGAGGCCACCGCCGCTGATTTAAAGATGCCGGTTGTGATTGAAGGTTACGAGCCGCCACGCGATTATCGTATTGAGCGGCTAATGATAACCCCTGATCCAGGTGTTATCGAAGTCAACATCCATCCAGCTAAATCATGGCAGGAGCTGGTTAAAAACACCACCATATTGTACGACCAAGCCCATCAAGTTCGTTTAGGCACCGAAAAATTTATGCTTGATGGTAGGCACACAGGCACGGGGGGCGGAAATCACATCACAATGGGCGGTGCTACGCCGATGGAAAGCCCGTTACTGCGCCGACCTGATTTATTGCAAAGCTTGATTACCTACTGGCAGCATCATCCTGGATTATCTTATTTATTTTCAGGCATGTTTATTGGCCCTACCAGTCAAGCGCCGCGTGTGGATGAGGGCAGGGATGAAAAGCTATATGAATTGGAAATTGCCTTCCAGCAGATACCCAAAGGTGAAACTCCCGCGCCCTGGTTGGTTGATCGGTTATTGCGGCATTTATTAACCGACATCACTGGCAACACGCATCGCTCAGAGTTTTGTATTGATAAATTATACTCACCGGACAGTTCAACGGGGCGATTGGGCATTCTGGAATTGCGTGCCTTTGAAATGCCGCCGCATGCGCGCATGTCATTGGTGCAAAATTTATTGTTAAGATCCTTGCTAGCCTGGTTTTGGCGTAATCCTTATCAACATGATTTGGTCAGATGGGGCACAGAATTACATGATCGGTTTATGCTTCCGCATGCGGTTCGTGACGATTTAAAACAAGTTGTTAAAGACCTTAAACGCGGCGGCTTTAATTTTTCTTTAGATTGGCTGGAGCCGTTTTTTGAGTTTAGGTTCCCCCGTTATGGCAGTGTGCGTATTGATAACATTGATTTGGAACTGCGCTTTGCCATTGAGCCTTGGCATGTGTTAGGCGAAGAAGTTGGCAGCTCAGGTACGGCTCGTTATGTGGATTCTTCCGTTGAGCGCGTGCAAGTTAAAGTGACTGGTTTTACAGAAGGTCGTTATGTATTGAGCTGTAATGGTCGACGTTTGCCGCTACGCAGCGCAGGAACAAAAGGCGAGTATTATGCCGGCATCCGTTATCGGGCATGGCAGCCGCCCTCTGCATTACATCCAACCATTAGCCCGCATGTGCCATTGGTTATCGATGTGATTGATACCTGGAGCGGTCATTGTGTTGGAGGTTGTACCTACCACGTCACACACCCGGGTGGACGTAGTTACGATGTGTTTCCGGTTAACAGTTTTGAAGCAGAAGCACGCCGCATCACTCGTTTTTGGGATTATGGCCATACGCCGCACACATCTAACCCTGTGTCTATTGCAAGTCCGGCCGCCATTAACACAGGTAGCACTCGTTTTACTGTGCATGGCGAATCAGAAATATTTTCGCCAATACCAATGGAAGAATTGAGTGAAGAATACCCGTTAACCCTGGATTTACGGCGTTCTGTCTAAATTAGTTATTATAGAATCACTGGCGCATATCATATGTCGCCAGTGATTTTAAAGTCGGTCTATGCTTTTATGCTATAGACGTTTAAATTTTATTTGCGTACACTTAAAGATTGACTTGAACAATCCGAAATCCGCCTATGACTTATTGTATTGCCGTTTCTATCAATGAAGGACTGGTGCTTACATCCGATTCCCGCACCAATGCTGGCATTGATAACGTAAGTACACATGGAAAAATGCATGCATTTGCCACCTTGCCAGACCGTAAACTTGTCATGTTGTCTGCTGGTAATTTAGCCACCACGCAAGCAGTACTTGAACAATTGCATAGAGATATAGCAGAAAACAGCAGAGTCAACCTAAACTCGGTTGGATATATTTCTGATGCTGTCAATTACATCGGCCAGGTAAGCTTGGAAAAGCAAAAGCAATTTGCCAGTGCTTTTGGACAATCTGCTTTCAACGCGTCTGCTACCTTTATTGTGGCCGGACAAATTGGTTCAGAATCTCCTGCTGCCCATATGGTTTATCCTGAGGGCAACAATATTATGACTTCCGAACATACGCCTTTCCTGCAGATTGGCGAAAGTAAATACGGTAAGCCGGTACTGGATCGTATCATCAAGATGACCACGCCTTTGGAAGAAGCTGCGCGCTGTTGCTTGGTGTCGATGGATTCCACTATCCGCAGTAATGCCAGTGTTGGGCCGCCGGTTGAATTATTGATTTATCGCAAAAACAGTTTTAGCTTCCAGCAATATTATTGTTTTGAAGGTGATGATCAATATATGCTGGAAATAAAAAGAGCATGGCAAGCCAAGTTGCAGCAAGCGTTTGCTGAACTGCCACGTATTGAAAATCATGCCATCCAAAAACAGTTAAAATTGATCTAAAAGTTTAAAAATCAGGACAAAACAAAATGACTTTAATAAAAAAACTCGTTCTGTGTACATGTGTTTCTTTAACAATAGCCTCGGTGGCACCCGTTGCTATGGCCGCCCCTACCGGCAAAATCGAGAATGCTTCCATCGAAGAAGTGCGGCAAGCATTGGTTGATACCATTAAAGCGACTGAACAAGCCATCGCTTCCTTAAAAGAAGGCGAGGGTGACGATAAAATTAATGACCACATCAGCAACGCCAGACAATATGTTAAACGTGTGGAAATTAACCGCCTGGATGTTATTCGCACTCGCGCGGCAGAAAATCTTAAGAAAGCCAAGACTGCATTAAACAATGGCGATAAAGCAGGCGCCGAAGAAAATTTGGGCATAGCCTTAAAAAGTTTCTTAGACATGCAAAAACAGTTTTAATCTTAAATCTTAAAGATATTGCCTGACTGAATCAGGCGGGCAATATTGCTAGACTGCAAAAACAGACTACTATTTACCACTATCGATTTGTTTATTGAACACCCTCAATAACACTCAACATAAATTAAGCAATGTCTACCACTGAAAACCAACCAGCAAGCAATTTTATTCGCCAAATCGTTGCCAGTGATTTAGCTGAAAACAAACATAATGGCAGAGTGGCAACCCGTTTTCCTCCAGAACCCAATGGTTATTTGCATATTGGACATGCGAAATCCATTTGCTTAAACTTTGGTATTGCGGCCGAAAACAATGGCACCTGTAATCTGCGCTTTGACGATACCAATCCTGAAAAAGAAAGCATCGAATTCATGGAGTCGATTGAACGCGATGTGCAATGGCTTGGGTTTACCTGGCATGAGTTACATCATGCATCGGAATATTTTGAACAGCTGTACGCTTACGCCATTCAGTTAATTGAACAAGGTCTGGCTTATGTCGATAGCTTATCAGCTGATGAAATCAGGTCGTACCGTGGCACTTTAACCGAGCCAGGCAAAGAAAGCCCGGACCGTAGCCGTTCCATAGCCGAAAACCTGGATTTGTTTAAACGCATGCGGGCTGGCGAGTTTGCAGATGGGCAATATGTGCTGCGCGCCAAGATTGACATGGCATCGCCCAACATGAACATGCGCGATCCGGCCATCTATCGCATTCGTCGAGTACACCATCACCGCACAGGCAATGAGTGGTGCATTTATCCCATGTACGATTATACCCACTGCATTTCGGACGCCATTGAAGGCATTACCCATTCTTTGTGCACATTGGAATTTGAAGATCACCGGCCTTTGTACGATTGGGTGCTGGATGAGTTACACACACCGCATCATCCGCAACAGATTGAATTTGCGCGTTTGCAGTTGGAATATACAATTGTTAGTAAACGTAAATTAAACCAATTAGTCACCGAAAAGCATGTGCATGGCTGGGATGACCCGCGTATGCCCACCATTGCTGGTTTGCGTCGGGCCGGATTTACCCCGGCTGCAATCCGTAACTTCTGCGAACGCATCGGCTTAACCAAACAAAACTCCTGGATTGAAATGGGTGTGTTGGAGTATTGCATTCGTGAAGATCTAAACGAAAATGCCTTGCGCGCGATGGCGGTACTTGATCCAATTAAGGTTGTTATCGACAATTACCCTGATGATAAAGTCGAACAACTGGAAGTCAGCAATCATCCACAAAAACCGGAATTAGGCAAAAGGGAAGTGCCGTTCTCCAAAGTTATTCTGATTGAACGCGATGACTTTGCAGAAATTCCACCGCCAAAATTTAAGCGTTTGGTGTTAGGTGAAGAAGTACGTTTGCGCGGTTCATATGTGATCCGCTGTAATGAAATCATTAAAGATGCTGATGGCAATATCACCGAGCTACAGTGCAGTTATGATCCTGAAACCTTAGGCAAAAATCCAGAAGGTCGTAAAGTCAAAGGTGTTATCCACTGGGTTTCTGACGCCCATGCACCCGTGGCTGAAATCAGGTTATATGACCGCTTGTTCAGTTTGCCCAATCCGGATAACGAAGAAAACTTTTTGGATGCCATCAATCCAAATTCATTAACCGTATTAACTAACTGCCGTGTTGAAGCCAGTTTAGCTAATGCAAGCTTGGAACATCGTTACCAGTTTGAGCGCACCGGCTATTTTTGCCTGGATAGCGGCGATGCTGTTGACGGCAAGTTGGTGTTTAATAGAACGGTTACGTTGCGGGATAGTTGGGAAAAAGACTAACTACATCGAGTCAAACACCTGTATGACGGAATATGTTTAAACCTAACAAGCTTGCGTAGGGTGGATTAGGCGCGCAACTCCTCTGAGGTTTCCTGTTCCTTGCAGATTATGCGTGTCGTAATCCACCGCATAGGTGTTAACTTATTCGATGGATTACGACGCAGGCAATGATTTTCGCCGGTAGGGGGGCAGGCGGTTTTGCCCACCGTTTAGCATCGTGCATATATTTGGTGGGCAGAAAAGCGTTGCCCACCCTACCAGACTGTTAAATTTATAATCATTGATTTTCAAGCGTCTGATGAAACATTATCCAAACGTATTCAGGAACGGAAAAATGATGTTTCAGAAGCGACGCTAGAGGTGCTAAGTAAACAGCAACAATCGGCAGAACCTTTGTCTAGTATGGAACAGGGGCAGGTGATAACTGTTGATACTGAGAGTGACAATGCTCTGGAAACTCTAGTGGTTAATATTTTTAGACACCAAGATAGGTAGTTTATCTGGGATATTAAAGGCCGTTGGGGTGAGGTAAGGAACCCCAATGTTTTTGGATAATTGGTGCATTAGTCTGGGGCAATATGTTTCGGGGTGTTTTTTGCGTTAAAATATTTTTAAAAAGCTCGATGCTCGGTTGATGTTGGGCTTCCTGACGTCACCCCAACCTACGAGCTGGCATAATTGCACCTGACATGAACAAGTTAACGAGCGCGGATTGGGCGCCATTGGCCAGCCTTCCTGGGCCGTCCGCCATAAAGGAAGCGACATCGGTCAGGGTAATTTCAATAGGGCTAGCAGATACTCGGTGGGTCAAAGCTTCATCCTGTAAATTGGCGGGAGTGGACAAATCGCCATATAAGTACAGGTTGGTTATTTCGTTAATGCCTAATGCATTCCAATTAATAGTAGTCATGATGTGTTCCGTTTTAGTTTATTGAGAGTTTTTTGTTTCCGGGTGCTATAGATGTTTCCATCCCTGTAGATTCGTAAGGTCTACCACAGGCCGTCATATAGGTAATGCTTTCGTAATAAGGATTCTTCCCCGTAGCATCAATTTGCTTTTTTCTTTGGTCGCTCATTTCATAATTAATATAGACATTGATGTCATAGCCCATCACAAAGCCAAAAAGATTATTGCCATAAACCTGACAACAATTGGGATGATGTGCTAAATAAGTTTCTGCCGTATTGTCATAATCCTGTATTTTCATATTTCCTGATTTGAGCAATTCGTTAAAAACAATCGTAAAAAGCTCTTTATCGGTTAATTTTCGGTGTTGCTCAAAGCAAAAGCCTATATGGGAAACATATGCCAGCCAAACCGCACCTAAAACTAATAAAAAAGAACCTTTATTGGATTTATATTTTTTCATTTTTGTATGTTTTGAATATTCATTGATAATTTTCACATTCTACCTTCCCCTATCTATTTTGGTGATAAGTAGCGTCGGGCAACAGCCTCATCGTTGCCCGACAGGGTGGTGCAAGATGATAAGGCAACAAGCCGATCCAGCCAGATAGGATGTGCCGACGTTAGGAGGCGCATCGATCGAGTCATTTGTTACCATCGATTTTAAATTACTCATCATTTCCCCAATTCTCAACTCGTAACTGCTGTTCGGAGTATATACCTGGCTGTAAACCTATGTTCATGTTAAAAAAATCATTCACTACCTTCCACAGAACTGGAAACGCAAATCTTCCAGGTCCTGATTGCATAAAATCGTTGCCATTAACGCTTATCTCTAGAGGTACGGCACTTTTAGGGCGAGTAAGTGATTCATTTTCAAGATTCACTGGGGTTGTTGTCTGCCCGTACAAATACCAATTGGTCACTTCTTCTGCTGATAAAATATTCATATTAATTTCCTTGAATTCAAATAAGTTTGTTATTTATCTTCCCAACCAGCATCACCACAGTTTGTGATTGTGATGATAGCTATTTCTTTTCTTGGTTCGCCTCTATAAACGCTCATAAATTCTAAAGTTACATAAGATGACAAATTACCACTTATCTTTTGCACCCAATCCAGCCCACCTCTCAAATTATTTGAAGCTCCACAGCTTATTGGGTTGCTGGCCAAAAACTCATCAACCGTTTTGAAACGATATACAACAGCTTTGTCCTTATTTTCAGCCACGGTTTTATCGTGTTCTTTAAGGACATACTCAACAGCAATGCGTATTTTTTCGTCATCTGTGATGTATCGAAACTGCTTAAAACAAAATCCTGTGTATAAAAGAACAACCAATAAAATTGGGATGGCAATGATAGACCGACCTATCCAGAAGAATATATTTTTCATGACACCTCTATTACTCTAAGAAATCTAAGGAAAGTGTAAAAAGCAAGTAATTTGCCTAGTTTAGGGCGAAATCTGAGCAACGCTGGGTGGCTTGTTTTAAATAAAATACAGCAGTCATGTTTTTGTTCCCTAATTAATACACAGTTTAATAAACCAATGCGGCTCAATCGGTCGGTAGACACATTCCCCCTTCATCAAGCTCAGTGGATAGGGGCTTAAAGACGAGTAAAC
>Ga0208514_100684_pt1 | contig 14616 bp, 20 predicted proteins | sample LakWasMet70_HOW9_2_FD_183900 | JGI IMG/M metagenome (GOLD analysis project Ga0208514, IMG submission 183900) | Freshwater sediment methanotrophic microbial communities from Lake Washington under simulated oxygen tension - Sediment Metagenome... | ecosystem: Environmental > Aquatic > Freshwater >...
GGTCTGCTGGCCCTTGACCAGCTCATAAACGCCGTCGTCTATGAAGACCAGGCTCACGTCCTGGTCGAAGGTGGCGGTGATCAATACCACCTCCAGGCTTTCCAGCGCGTAGATGGTTCCGTAGGGCGCCTTGCGGTTCACAAACATGAATTTCTTCACTTTCGGGCCGCTGGCGGGTGCTGCTTGTTGTTCGCTCATGGGGTACTCTTGATTAGTGTCTTTAGTCGCCAAACGTGATCAGACGGTCTGTCTTGATGCCGCTGTCCACCAACTGGCCCAGGCCGGAGATGCGAAAGCCCGGTGCGAGAACCTCTTCTTTGATGCCACGACGCAGGGCGGCTGCCACGCAGACCACCAGGTCCACCTTGTGGTCTGCGGCCAGTGCCGACCAGCGGTTCACCACGTGGCGGTCGTCCTGCGGCGGCTCGGTCAGGCGGGTCGCGTTGTTGACGCCGTCGTGGTAGAAAAACACGCGTTGAATCTCGTGGCCCTTGGCCAGGGCGGCCACCACGAACTGGTAGGCGCTGTCCGACGCCTGGTGCGTGTAGGGCCCTTCGCTGACAAGTAATCCGAATTTCATATTTTTTCTCAGAAGCGGATATGGGTAGATGCATTCAGGCTGGAGCGCGAACCGCGCCAGTCGTCAATCAGGTACTTGGTAAAGGGCAAGTCGCACTTCTCGAAGAATGCGGGCCAGCCAATGCGCTCGATCCAGTCCGCCACACGCTCCCAGGAGCGCGCGTCTTCCTTGTAGGTGTACAGAATCTTCTTGACCATGGCCGACACTTCGGGCCAGCGTGGCGGGTTGTTGGGCAGGCCTGAGGCCACCATCTTCATGAAGGTCGGCTTGCCACGGGCATTGGAGTTCTTGCCGCCCACCCAGATCGCCAGCTTGCTGTGCTCTGGGTCATTGATCTGCATGGGGGGGCAGGGTGGGTAGCAGGCGCCACAGCACATGCATTTGGTTTCGTCGATTTCCAGGGAAGGCTTGCCGTTGACCATGGCCGGCCGGATAGCTGCGACGGGACAACGCGCGACCACGGTGGGGCGCTCGCACATATTGGCCACCAGGTCATGGTTGATCTTGGGCGGCTTGGTGTGCTGGATGATGATGGCAATGTCTGCCTGACCACCGCAATTGATCTCGCAGCACGAGGTGGACAGGTGAACCCGGTTGGGCATTTCTTCCTGGATGAACTCTGCGTGCAGATCATCCATCAGTGCCTTGACCGCACCCGAGGCGTCGGTGCCAGGAATGTCGCAGTGCAGCCAGCCCTGGGTGTGGGCGATGCTTGAGACCGAGTTGCCTGTGCCCCCGACCGGAAAGCCGTTGCTCGTCAATGACTCAATCAACGGCGCCACTTTGGACTGGTCCGACACCATGTATTCGATGTTGGATCGGATCGTAAAGCGCACATGTCCATCGGCGTAGGTATCTGCAATGTCACACAGCTTGCGAATGGTGAACAGGTCCATTTGCCGCTGGGTGCCGGCGCGAACGGTCCAGATTTCGTCGCCGGTGTGCGAGACGTGGTGCAGCACGCCGGGGCGTGGCCGGTCGTGGTACTTCCAATTGCCGTAGTTCTTGTGCATCAGCGGGTGCAGGAACTGCTTGTTGTCGGGTACGCCGCTCTCGATGGGGGTGCGCATGGTTGCCATGTTTGTGTCCTTAGTTAGCTGCCGCTTTTTTGGCGTTGATCTTGGCGACTTCGTCGTCCCAGCCATCGGTACGCACGTAGGGGTTGGTGCGGGGCGTGGACACCATATTGGGGTCGATTTCCAGGCCAATGCCTTCCAGGAAATTGATCAGGCCAATGCGTTCGATCATCTCGCCGGTACGCTCATGCTCCAGTGCGTTCTCAGCAAAGAAGTCAATGGATTTCTGCGCCAGCTCCACCAGTGCCTGGTAGTCTTCATCGGTCTTCATCGGCATGAAGGGCGTGACCACGGTGCCCATCAGGTCGCCAATCTTGAGGGTTCGCTTGCCGCCCATCAGCACCGTGACGCCCTTGTCGGTTCCGGTGGCCAGCGCGCCGGTCATGACGTTGATGCAATGCATGCAGCGCACGCAGTTGCTGTTGTCAATCTCCAGCGACTGGGTGTCGTTGATCGCGACGCTGGTGATCTTTTCGCCCTTGGAAACATCCTTGGTTTCCTTCAGCATGATGGCCTTGGTGGGGCAGCGGCTGACCACGTCGTTGACCAGCTCGGTCATGCCATGCTTGGCAAACCACTTGCGCGCCAGCGGCTCGTCGGTGCGCATGTTGTCGCGCCAGGTGCCGATGACCGCCATGTCGGCCCGCTGGATGGAGTTCATGCAGTCGTTGGGGCACCCCGAGAACTTGAACTTGAATTTGTACGGCAGGGCCGGGCGGTGCATGTCGTCCAGGAAGGTATTGACCACCTGGCGGTGTGCGCGGGCTTCGTCAAAGCAGGATTGTTCGCAGCGCGCCGCACCGACGCACGACATGCTGGTGCGCACCGCGGGGCCGGCGCCACCCAGGTCAAAGCCGAGTTCGTTGAGTTCGTCAAACGCACCCTGCACATTGGCGGTGCTGGCGCCCTGGAACATGATGTCGCCGGACTGGCCGTGGAAGGCAATCAGTCCTGAGCCATGCTTTTCCCAGATGTCGCACATTTTGCGCAACACATCGGTGTTGTAGTGCATGCCTGCGGGTGGCTGGATGCGCAGGGTGTGGAATTCCTTGGACGCCGGGAACATCTCGGCCACTTCGGAGAAACGGGGAATCACACCGCCGCCATAGCCAAACACGCCGACCGTGCCGCCTTTCCAATAGCCTTTGCGGGTTTTGTAGGAGTGCTCCAGCTGACCCATCAAGTCGGTCATGTAGTCGCTGTCTTTGGCCAGGCGCTTCAGGCCGGTGACAAAGCTGGGCCACGGACCGGCCTCCAGCTGGTCCAGCATGGGGGTGTCGTGTTGTTTCTTGCTCATTGCGTGTGTCTCCTGTCAGCGCGCTCTTGCCAGCGCAGCGATCGGTCGTGGGGGCTGTTTCTGGGTTGAATCGTACGGGTCGAAAGACGCTGTCGCTATCACCCTCGTTGAGTATTGGGTGCTACCCATTTGGGCTATACGAGCCCACCCGTCCCGGTGATAGACGGCGTGCGGGTGATTGCGCCCAATAGCGGTACCAACCAAGACCCCGCCATGGCCCTCGTTACCCCCCTTGAAAAACTGACCATTCCCCTGGGTGGGCAGGTCATCGAATTGCAGCAGCTGGATTACGAAGCCGGCGGCATGAGCCTGCTGCGCACGCGCATACGCGAAAAAAGCCGTTTCACGGTGTTTGAGATCGATCCGGGTTCGGCGCGTCTGTGGGGTGAGGCCCTGTTGCGCTGGGCGAAGACGCAGGAAGAGGAGCCCCAGTGACCTTGCCCGCAGTCGACCAAGACCCTGTAGTGGAAGCGGTTTTTCCGCTGGAGGGTAAGGCCCTGCCGCGCGACCATGCGCAGGCTTTGCAGCAGGCGCTGGCCGAACGGCTACCCTGGCTGCGCAGCGATGAAGGGGTGGGTATCCATCCTCTGAAACTGGTGTCCGGTCCCGAGAGCCTGGCACTTTTGTCCCAACGCACGCGGCTGATTGTGCGTGTCAACGCCAACCGGCTGGACGCGCTGCAGGCCCTGGTCGACGTGCAGTTGGACGTGGCCGGCCACGCGTTGCGCCTGGGTGCAGTGCACCTGCGTGCGTTGCAACCGCTGGCCACGCTGTATGCCTACCGGGTGGCGGCCAGTAGCGCCGACGAATCAGCCTTTATGCAAGCCATGGAAGCCGAACTGGCGGCGTTGGCCATCGCCGGTGAGCGGGTCTGTGGCAAGCGCCAAAGCATGCAGGTCGATGGGCTGGAAATGACCACCTTCAGCATGATGCTGCATGGGCTGGTACCCGAGCAATCCTTGCGCCTGCAGCAGCATGGACTGGGGCCACACCGCTTGTTGGGCTGCGGGCTGTTTGTGCCCCACAAGTCGGCCGCAGCGGTGGGGGTTTGATTTCTTTCACTTGCAAACAATGGAGCAAAAGCGATGATGTACAACGTCAACGGCGTGGAACTGGAAGCCGATGATCAGGGTTACCTGTTGGAGGCGGTATTTGATGACGAGGCGGTGCGCGTGATTGCCGCCGCCGAGAACATTGAATTGACCGATGCCCACTGGGAGGTGATCAACTACCTGCGCGAGCAGTACCGCGAAGAGGGCGCCACGCCCAACTTTCGCGCCATGCTCAAGGGCATGGCCGAAATACGCCCCGAGGTGGACAGCAAATACCTGTACGACCTGTTCCCCATCGGCCCTGCCAAGCAGGGGCCAAAGGTGGCCGGGTTGCCTCAGCCATTGGGCAAGGGCGGATACTAGCTTGGCCAAAATGCGGATCAAGAGCCAGTGGTTCCAGACTGGCACGGCCAAAACCCCGCAGCAGACGGCCAGCGCCATGGCGTTCATCGCCTGGCGCGTGGCGCAGAACATGCTTAAGCAGATGCGCTCGGCGGACTTCAGCATTGAAGTTGGCCAGCAGTACTTTGCGTTCACCCGAGAGGTTCTGGTGTTCCTGACCCAGGTGCTGGACCGCATGGCCTATGCGCGCATGGGGCCTGAGGGGCGCGCCGAATTTGTGACCGCACTGGTGCGCCGGGTGGGCGAGATCTTGCAGGAGAACGAGGACACCCTGCTGGGCGTTCCCCCCGCTGGCGACCCCAGCCACTTCGAGCGCTTCATCGACCTGTTCAATGAACTGTCGGACCACTACGCCGACTTTGGCTTTGATGCCAAGGGGCCGGATTTTGCCTTTGTGCGCTACCTGGGGCACCGCGTCGAGAAGCTGATGCCGCAGAAGGACCAGCGCTGGGTCATCGACCAGATGATGGCCACCGAAGTACCCGAGGCTCTGGAAATTCTCCAGAGCTCAATGAACGGCGTGCTGTCCACGGAGCCACGCCCACGGCGCGTTGCCCGTGCAGGCGCGACCGGCGACTGAAAGCACCACCATGGACAAGCACCCGTTTGACCTGAACAACCACGCCGCCTACCAGCAGTGGCGTGACACCAAGCGTGCCTGCCAACCCAGGCGGGCAGAAGATTTGATCATTGATGTGGCCGATCCACGTCGATTGAGCCAGGCGGAGCGGGACCGGTTGCTGGACCTGTGCGCGACCGCCAACATGGCCATCTACCGCAGCCCGGTGGTGGCAGAAGACAAATCCATTCCGCGCCTGCTGGCGGCGCGCCTGGGTTTGCACCGACTGGATGGCAATTGGCTGGCCGATGACGATGGCATTTCGCCCATAGCGGTTGCGGCCCAACCGGGCGACCGCCCGGCGTTCATCCCCTACACCAACCGCCCGATCAAGTGGCATACCGACGGCTATTACCACCCCCCATCGCGCCAGATCCGGGCGATGGTGCTGCATTGCGTGCGCAGGGCCCAAACCGGTGGTGAGAGCGCGGTGATGGACCACGAGATGGCCTACATCGCCCTGCGCGAAGCCAACCCCGACTGGGTGCGCGCGCTGATGCAGCCCGACGCCATGACCATCCCCGAGCGAACGGATGAAGACGGCGTAGCCCGTGCCGAGCAGACCGGCCCGGTGTTTTCGGTGGACGCGGCCAGCGGTGCGCTGCACATGCGCTACACCGCCCGCACGCGCAGCATCGTGTGGAAGGACGACGCGCCCACCCGTGCGGCAGTCGCCTTTCTGGAGCAGTTGCTGGCCAGTGACGACAGCCCCGAGTTTCGCCTGACCCTGCAACCTGGCATGGGCCTGGTGTGCAACAACGTGCTGCACGACCGCTCGGGCTTTGTGGATGATCCGCAGCAGCCACGGCTGCTGTACCGGGCCCGATATCTGGACCGCATCGCTGGGAAGCCATATGAGAAATCAGCCTCTAGCCCTCGTGAAATATGCGTTGGTAGCTATTAATTCAATAGCAAATACCCTATGACACACCAGTTGACCGTTTGGCGTGCCGCCCAGTTGTTGGGCGTGGCGCGCGGGGTGTTGCAGCAGCAGGTGCGCGAGGGAGCGCTGGCGCTGAACGATGGCCTGCTGGGCGTGGACGCCTTGCTCAAGCTGTACCCGCAGGCACAGCTGGAGGAGTCCGGCCTGCTGGAGCGGGTGGCGCAGATCCGTGATGAAGCGTTTGGCAAGCGCGTGCGCGAGCGCATGCTGCCCAGCCAGGAGGTGCTGGCGCAACGCCTGTTTGCGCAAACCCAGGAGCTGGCCGACGTGCGACGGCACCTGCAGCGCTACCACGGCCTGGTCATTGCCCTGCAAAAGCGGGCCCGTGCAGGCGTACTGGAGCATCCTGGCGACAGCGCATGGCTGGACATGGAGCAACAGGTCACCCGGGGCCTGGCGCAGGCGCTGGCCACCGAGTCGGTTGATTTGCTGGAGGTGATGGACGATATGCTGAAGATCATGACGGCACAGGTGACGGTGCGCCCCAGCGGCCACCAGTTTTTGGTGGAGGGGCATGCCAACCTGCTGCAGTCGGGCCTGCACTCCGGTCTGCGCCTGAACTATGGCTGCGGCAACGGCAGCTGTGGCATGTGCAAGGTGCGCGTCATTTCGGGCGAAGTGGCGCAGACCCAGCATTCCGACTACCAGTTGTCAGAAAACGAAAAAGCCCAGGGCTATACGCTGATGTGCTGCAACACTGCCGCCAGCAGCGAACTCACACTGGAGCTGCTGGAGGCGTCCGGCCCCCAGGACATTCCCGAGCAGCAGATCGTGACCCACGTGCGTGCCATCACCGCGCTGGCGCCTAACACCCGCATGCTGCACCTGCAGACCCCCCGTACCCACCGCCTGCGCTTCCTGGCGGGGCAGTCGGTCCGCCTGGGCTGGACCATGACAGGGCAGGGCGACGTGCACACCACCTACCCGGTGGCCAGTTGCCCGTGTGACGACCGCAACCTGCTCTTCTTCATTGCGCGGGATCCGGCCGATGCGCTGGCGCAGCATCTGTTCGCAGACGACATCAAGGCGGGCGAGGCCATCACGGTGCTTGGCCCCACTGGCGAGTTTGTGCTGGCCGATGGGCACCGCCCACTGGTGTTTGCGGCCTGTGATGGCGGGTTTGCCCCCATCAAGAGCCTGATCGAGCATGCCTTGTCGCTGGACGCTGCTCCCTCGCTCTCGCTGTTCTGGCTGGCTACGCGCAGCGATGGACACTTCTCCAGCAACTATTGCCGGGCCTGGTCCGAGGCGCTGGACCAGTTCGAATATGAGCTGGTGACCCACGCCGATACAGTGGTCGGTGCGCAGCAGATCGCGCAGGCCATGCGCGCCGACCTGTTTGACATTGACTGCGACTTCTACCTGGCCGGCCCGCCCGAATTTGTCGTCACGCTGCGCGATGAGCTGCGTGCCGCCGGCGTGGCCCAAGCGCAGATATTCTCGGAAGTCCTGTAAAAAAATGCAGACCAACGATTTGGCGATACCGGAGTGCGGGGGCGGGGAGTCGTTCGCGCTGATGGTGATGGGCCACAGCATGGCGCCCGAGTTTCAAGAGGGCGAAATCATCATCATCGAGCCCGAGGGCCTGGCCAAGGATGGCGCCTACGTGCTGGCCTGGCACAACGAGGAGTGGACCTTCCGGCAGCTGCTGCGGGCCGACACGGGCTGGGTCTTGCACCCGCTGAGCCCGGCGTTCGCTGATGTGCCACTGGCTGACCTGTCGGCAGTGCGTGGCGTCATCATCCAGAAGGCGCTGCCCGGGCGCCGGCGCGCTTCCAAACACTATATATAACCATGCCCTATTACATCTACCGGGTGAAACCCTTCGCTCAGCTCGAAAAGCTGGCCGCCTTTGACGCCTTCACCGAAGCCTCGGCCCAGGCCAAGACCCTGCGCGCCACGCAGAGCGCCGATACGCCGGGGAAAATCAAGGTGATGTTTGCGGAAGACGAGTTGCAGGCGGAGGACCTGCTGTGCCAGGTGCGGGATGCGCCACCGAGGGGCGATGAGTGACGCACTGGCCAGAAAAGTCTGTGCAAGAAATGAGGTGCTAGCCCTCGTGAAATATGAGTATGTAGCTCACATATTGATAGCTAATGGTATTGCTTCCTTCATTCGCAACTATCGGGGAGTCCGGGTCGTATGGGGCATGGCTGACGGGCACTCAGGGGCGGTCCGCGTTGTCCTGGCCGTTCAGCGGTCTTGCGCAACGACTTGTCGGTCAAGGAAATCAGCAATGGCGTCATTGACCTGTTGGGGATGGGTGATGGGTCCCATATGCCCAAGGCAATCGAACTCCCTGACCTCAACGCGTGGCAAGGCACCCGTCAAGAGTCGCGCTACCCCTAGCGAGGATGGGGGTGACGCCCGGCCCACCATGTAGAGCACGGGTATGTCCAAAAGCCTGAACGCATCTAGCGCGGTAGGCTCGGTCAACAGTGCATGCCCCCACCGCCGGACATTGACGATAGAGGCGGCAATCGGGGCCTTTCGGGCATCCGGCGTGTTGGCCCAACTCGATGGCCCCATCCAGTAATCGATAAAGTGCTCCGCAGCCTCTGCCGGATTCCCTTCATCAAGGGCTTTACCAGCGGCCTGAACGGCATGTCGGATTCCATCGGCTGCGTTGGGCGGTGGTGACTCTGCATCGATCAGCGAAAACAAGGTGGGCTCATACACCACCAGTGCCCGCACCCGCCGTGAGTCCTTCAGCGCCAACTTGAGCGCAATTGCGGCACCGTAGGAGTGCGCCACGACAAAGAAGGACTCACCCGCAGCGCGCAAAACCGGCTCGATGAACGCCACTTCGTCAGTCAGGCCGATGGTTCGGTCAGATGGCCAGTCGGTACTTTTGCCTGCTCCGTAGGAATCCGGCGCAAGTACACGGTAGCTGGGGGCGAGTGTCTCCATAAGGCCACGCCATTGACTGGAATTGCTTGCGTTGCAATGCAGGCACACCACTGCTGGCCCGGTGCCCGCTTCGCGTACGAACGGAAGATCTTGCGCCATGAGGATTCATTCCAAAGCGGTTTTGGTCGGGCCAGTCACTGTTCTTGCACTGTCCAGAGGACGTGTAGTGAATCGGGTTTGTATTGGCGGAGGATGGTGCAGTGTTTGTTGCACCACGCAGCACCTTTGGGCGGCAGCCCGCAGACTCTCCAGTAGCTTGGAGGGCGTGCCTTCTTTCACTTTCAAATCAACATCACAAGTCATCGACTGAAATCCCACCGGTACATCTACCTCCATGCCCAATGCACCCCGCACGTCGACCTGTGCCGTCACGCGGACCTCCAGATCAAGGATTTCAATGCCCAACCGGTTTGCCACCATCCTGACTGCAGAGTCCTGGCACGCTGCCAGTGCAGCACACAACATGTCACCCGGGGTAGGTGCGTCGTGCAGCCCGCCGACGGCGCGGTGCACCCCAATGGGTACCGAAACCCCGCAGCCGTCCATTGGTTCGACAGCGGAGTGAAAAGGATCGGATGGATCAGAGCCGCAGCTGCGGGCGTGGTCGGTGACCATGGCCATGGCCGGTGTTTCCCTGTAAAGACTGCGTAGCGGTGCCTGAGCGTCCTGAACCATGGTCCTCATGATCAGGCCCGGACAATAACAATTTCCAGGTATTCACTGGGAATGACCAGCGAGGCGTCACCAGCCCGGTTCATGCGATTGAGCAGGTCGGTCAGGTCCTTCTCCAGCGCAACTGCGCTGTCGGCAGGCAGGGCGGCAAACGCCTTGTGCACCGGCCCGTACCACGTGCGGAACACGTCAATGAAATGCGCCGCCGAGCGGTAGCGAAAGTTGAACACCATCGGCGTTGCACGAATAGAGACGGCTGATGCCCCGAACAAAGTCTCCAGATGCGACACAACCCCCCAGCGCGACGGCGGCTGCACGCCCACAGGCGGCGGCAGGTGTCGCCCCAAAGTCTTGAACACCTGGCCGATGAATCCCTCCGGAGTCCAGTTCGCCAAGCCGATGCGCCCGCCAGGCCGGCATACCCGCAGCAACTCCGCAGCGGCTTTGGTTTGGTCGGGAGTAAACATCACACCAAACGTGGATAGCACCACGTCAAAGCCTGCATTGGCAAACGGCAAACTCTCGGCATCGGCAATCTGGAAGGCGATCTCCAGGTGGTCGGCCCGGGCGCGCTCGGCGCCACGATCCAGCAGGGTTCCGACATAGTCCGTCGAGGTCACTTTGCAGCCGCGTCGCGCTGCGGCCAGGCTGGCATTGCCGTTGCCTGCAGCAACATCGAGCACCCGCTCGTCACAGCAGACGTCGCAGGCCTCGACCAGTGACTCTCCGACGATCTGCAATGTCGTTCCGATCACAGCGTAGTCACCACTGGCCCACGCGGACTGTTGCTTGGTCTTGAGGGCGGCGAGGTCAATTGAAGTTTCCATGGTCGAGTCTCCAGAGTTGTGTGGATTGCAGTGTCTTTCGGCCGATGCAGGCCCGTCCTGCCCATTCGTCGCGTTGAACTGACTCGCCGTCCGCATGTTGTGATGACGTCGCTCAATAGTTGCCCAAGCGTCCGGATTTACTGCCAAATATTCCTGAGGCGGGCCATATCGAATAGGGGTACTACCCGGGAACGGCGTGAAGCCCCAAAATGGCAATCAGCAAAAACAATTGGGGATTCAACATGTCACTTCATGATGTCGGAGTAGCTGTCAAGAGGGCCATGGCCGCATTTCAGAGACGCCCGGAAATGGCCGCCCACGCCAATCCGCCTGCAGTCACCCGATGGGAATCCGGTACGCGGATGGTGACCCGCTGCGGCGAGGCGCTGTCGGTCGCCACGGATATGCCCCGGGAACTCGGCGGCACTGGTGATCAGTTCACCCCGGGTTGGCTCTTTCGTGCAGGTGTTGCCTCGTGTGCGGCAACCTCCATCACGCTCGCCGCTGCGAGCGAAGGCATTGAACTCACTTCCCTTGAGGTGCAGGTCGGCAGCCGTTCAGATGCAAGAGGTCTCCTGGGTATGTCGCAACCCGATGGAGGGATGGTTTACGCAGGACTGTTCGATATTGAATTGCGGGTCAACATCTCTGCGGACGGATCAACCCCCACGGCCTTGGAAGACCTGGTGAAGGGGTGTCTGAGCCACTCACCGGTGCCATGTACCCTCGCAACGCCCACCCCGTTTGTCCTGCATATCGATGTAACGCCCGTGTAATGGATGCCCTGTCCGAAACCCTGAGGGTGGTGCGCCTGATCGGGGCGATCTTTATCAACGGACGCTTCACGGCGCCCTGGTGTTATCAGTCGCCGCACGCTGACTATGCCGCTCCATTGCTGGAGCCGGGCGCTGAACGTGTGGTCATCTTCCACATGATTACCGAAGGAGAATGCTATGTTGAGATGGTGGGGCAGCCTCCCATGCATCTCGTGGCGGGTGACGCGGTCATCTTTCCGCAGGGTGATGCGCATCGCATGGCATCGGCGCCCGGAGTTCCTGCCGCCACCGGGGCTAAGTTGGATGTGGTGCTTTCACGGCGACCGCGTCAGTTGGCCTATGGCGGAGGGGGGGCTGTGACAAGACTGGTGTGCGGTTATCTGGCCTGCGATGCACGGCTTGCCCGCATGCTGTTGGCGGGGCTGCCTTCAGTCGTAAAAGTCAACGTGCGTGGATCCAGCGCGGGCGCGTGGCTTGAGGCGTCCTTGCGTTATGCGCTGAGCGAAGCCAGATCCCCCAGGCCGGGAGGAATGGGTGTCTTGGCCAAGCTGTCGGAAGTTCTGTTTATTGAGGTGCTGCGCATCTACATGAACGAGCAAACGCCGGGTACCAGGGGGTGGCTGGCTGGCGTCGGTGACCGCATTGTGGGCGCGGCTTTGGGCGCGTTGCACAAGAACCCCGCACACCCCTGGACGCTTGAAGATTTGGCGAAAGAATCCGGGACATCGCGATCCGTGCTGGCCGAGAAATTCCAGCAGATTGTCGGCATTGCACCCATGCAGTACTTGACACAGTGGCGAATGCTCCTGGCCGCCAATCTGCTGTCGGGCAGCAACGCTCCGTTGATTCAGATTGCTGAAGAGGTGGGGTACCAGACCGATACCGCGTTTAGCCGCGCCTTCAATCGCGAGTACGGGGTTCCTCCTGCAAAGTGGCGGCGCACCCAGATGAAAACTCTCAACGCGGCAAAAGCGCAGACACCGGCGCAAACACGTAGCCGTTCTGTGTAGCAAGGTTTGGCCGGCTGGGCAAGTGTGTGGACCAAGACTTGACCGGGTCTCCTGCAAGCGATTGCAAATGGTCATCTCCCTGGAGCGGGAGGCTGGCGGCTAGACCGAGCAATTAGTCAGGGCCGCACGTAAGCCCAGCCATCGTTCTGCCGGTTCATGATCTGAATGACACCGGCTGGTACGTAACTGATGGAGGGGTTCATGTCGGCCTTGACCAACTTTTGGGCGCTCATGGTGTTTTCGCAGGCGACCACCTTGACGCCTGACTTGATTGCGTCATTGACCCGGTTGGCGGTAACGGCATCAAATTTGAGCATGCCAATGCCGGGACCAAAGGCCACAATTTCAACCTGAATCTTGTCGGCACCCAGCTCCTTTTGCGCGTTAGCAGCGACGTTGAGCGCCAGATTCCATTTGGCTGCGTCACCGTCACTGACCTGCATCACGATCCGTGGCTGACGCGTTGGCGCCGTGCTGGCGCAGCCGGTGGCCATCAAGGAGCCGCCGGCGATGGCGAGGGCAATAAAGAAGGTTCTGCGATTCATGGGATGGCTTCCAGTCGACCAGGTGATGATCCGTATATTAGTATGGACTTATAACCCTGGCTACGCGAGTAAACCCCAACACCATGTCTTCCCATTGGCCATAAGGCCGCTGGCCTGATCAGCTCTGGCGCGCAAATCCCATGCGGCGCAGCGTGTTGTCCTTCATCACGTAGTGGTGCAACAGGGCGGCCACCGCATGGCCGCCAATCAGAAAGTAGCCAAGGTTACCACCCAGCTCATGGATTTCCTTGAGCTGACGGCCAAGCGCCTTGTCGGGGGCGATCAAGGCAGGCAGTTCCAGGCCGAAGAAGGGAATGGGTTTGCCGCGCGCACTCAGCACCAGCCAGCCCACCACGGGCAAAACCACCATCAGCGCATACAGCGCCAAATGCCCGGCCCGGGCCATCTTTTCCATCAGAGCAGAAGGTGCAGGTTGAATCGGCGGAGTTGTGCCCAGCACGCGCAAGGCAATACGCAGCCAGACCAGTGCAAAGATCAGCAGACCAAACGTGAAGTGCCAGTCGCGTGCCATCTGTCGCTCGGCACTGCCCTTCTCAAATCCTTCGGCCACGTTGATCAGGGCGTACACCGCCACAAAGAGCAGAACCATCGCCCAATGCATGGCGATGCTGGGCGTGCTGTAGCGTTGGGAAGCCGTTTGTGAAGACATCATCATCCTTGACCGGGGTAGAAAACACCCACTGTACGGACCGCGTCTGAAGTCAGTCTTAAGTCCGTGTGAAGCGCCGGTAAAGATGTGCCGTTACACCCCGTCAAACGCAACCGGTCGGTTTGGGCAGGCCGCCATACTTGGTGATGGGTTTCATGGGGCCGGTCATCCAGAGCTTGAACACGGCGTTTTGTTCCTGCTCCAGATACTTGGCAAACTTGCGGATGGGCGGCACGCTGCCGAATTCTTCATAGTACTCACGGGCCTTCAGGATCTGGGCCCATTTGGTGTCGTCCAGTTCATAGCCGTCCGCCAGGGCCATGGCGCGGCCAATCTCTTCGGTCCAGTCCCCCATGTCTTTCAGATACCCGTCTCCGTCGCGGTCAGGCAAGTTCATATCGTGTGTTTGGCAGAGGCCGGCAGCGCGTGCTGGTCGGCGGTTGATGGAGCGTGGTGGTTGCTGATGAGCCGGTCCAGAAATGCGCGCAAGAAGCGCTCCGTCTGGGCACCATGGAAACGGTCGGTGATTTGCCCGTGGCTGTAGGCGATCACGGTTGGAAAACCCTTGGCCTGGTGCCGTCCGGCGATGCGCATATTTTCATCGGCATCCACTCTTGCCAACAAAAACTGGCCCTCGTAGGCCAGCGCCAGTTTCTCCAGCATGGGCGTCAAGACCCGGCACGGGCTGCACCATTCGGCGCCGATATCCAGCACGACCGGTGTTGCATGGGAATGCGCAATCACCCGTTCGTCAAATGTAGCTTCATCGACGTCGCAGGCGAATCGGTTCATGGTACTAGGCACGCCAATTCTGGTACTGCATGGTGGCCACTGCACCGGCAACAATGCCGCCCACGGCGATAAAGGAGCCCAGCGCCAGTGTGGAGATGCCAGACAGGCCCTGGCCAATCGTGCAGCCGGTGGCCAGTACACCACCAAAGCCCATGAGCACGGCACCGATCAGCTGTGTGCGCAGATCTTCCAGCGACGCAAAGCCTTCCCAGCGGAACTGTTTGGTGCTGATCGCATAGGCAAATGACCCCAGCACCACGCCCACCACGGTGGCGATGCCAAAGGTCACGCGCAGCGTCTTGTCGGTCCACAGCATCAGCAATTCAAGGCTGTAGGCGGTGGGCGCCACAAAACTCAGGGATTCCAGCGTGCGGGTGTTGGTGGCGAAATACACGGTCTCCAGCGTTTCCGGGTTCTCGCCGTAGCCAAGATGGCCCGTCAGGTA
>Ga0208514_100690_pt1 | contig 14385 bp, 12 predicted proteins | sample LakWasMet70_HOW9_2_FD_183900 | JGI IMG/M metagenome (GOLD analysis project Ga0208514, IMG submission 183900) | Freshwater sediment methanotrophic microbial communities from Lake Washington under simulated oxygen tension - Sediment Metagenome... | ecosystem: Environmental > Aquatic > Freshwater >...
TCTCGCGCACACCGGGCCAGCCCAAGCGCTACGTGCAGGACTTGATGCGCGAGCGTGCCGCCGATCTGGCCCTGCTGCTGGCCGACCCCAACACGTTCTTCTATGTCTGCGGACTCAAGAGCATGGAAGACGGCGTGGTGCTGGCGCTGCGGGACGTGGCGCAGCAGGCCGGCCTGGCGTGGGACACGATAGGCCCGGCGTTGAAGACCGAAGGCCGTTTGCATCTCGAGACGTACTAATGGCTCCCCCCCGAAACGACCTTCGGCCGTCTCCCCCTCAAGGGGGCGCTGCCAGTGGCCCGGCGGAGCCGGTTCCACGGCAGCCCACGTTGGGGTATAGCACCCTCGCTGTGCATCGCCGCGCGCCCGGCGTGGCGCAGGTGACCATGTCCCGCCCGGCGGTTTTCAACGCCTTTGACGAGGCCATGATTGCCGAGCTGGACGCGGCCTTCGCCGAGCTGGCGACTGACGCCAGCGTGCGCGTCATCGTGCTGGCGGGCGAGGGCAAACACTTTAGTGCGGGCGCCGACCTGCAATGGATGCAACGCGCCAGCCAGGCCTCGCGGGAGTGGAATCTGGATGATGCGCGCCGCTTTGCAGCCATGCTGGCGCGCATTGCGAACTGCCCCAAACCCACGGTGGCCCGCATCCAGGGTGCGGCGCTGGGCGGTGGCGTCGGCCTGGCTTGCGCCTGTGACATCGCCATCGCGGCGGACAACGCGACCTTTGCCGTCAGCGAAGCCAAGTTCGGCATCCTGCCCGCGGTGATTGGCCCCTACGTGGTCAACGCGGTGGGTAAACGCCAGGCTCTGCGCCTGGCTTTGGCAGCGACCCGGATTCTGGCCGCAGAGGCCCTCAGCATCGGTCTGGTGCAGAAGGTGGTTGCCGTGGATGCGCTGGACGCGGCGGTCGATGCCACGGTTACCGAACTGCTGGCGGGCGGCCCCATGGCCCAGCGCGAGATCAAGCAGCTGTATGCACAATTGGCGACAGGTCCCATCACCGACGCGGTGCGAGAATTGACCGCGCAAACGATTAGCCGGGTGCGCGGCACCGACGAAGCCCGCGAGGGCTTTGCCGCCTTTCTGGACAAACGCCACGCAAACTGGATTCCACACACATGACCCACACACTGAACGGCGCACCTTTGCTGGTAGTCGGCGCCGGCATCATGGGGATCGGCATCGCGCAGGTCGCGGCCCAGGCCGGACACCCCGTGATGCTGTTTGACACCCGCGACGGCGCGGCTGCTGAGGCAAAGGACAAACTGGCCAAGACACTGGATGCGCTGGTCGCCAAGGGCAAGCTGCGCTCCGAAGAGGCCGCGCTGGCCTTGTCACGCATTGAAGCCGTCGCATCCATCGACGCAGCGGCGTCCGCACGGCTGGTGGTGGAAGCCATCGTCGAAAACCTCGCCATCAAGCGCACCCTGTTCCAGCAACTCGAAGCCATCGTGGCGCCGGACTGTGTGCTGGCGACCAACACCTCGTCGATCTCGGTCACGGCCATTGCCAACGGTCTGCGGCATCCGGGCCGCCTGGTCGGCATGCATTTTTTCAACCCCGTGCCGCTGATGAAGCTGGTCGAGGTGGTGTCAGGCCTGCAGACCGATGCGGCCGTGGCGGCTGCTATCTTCGATCTCTCTAAAGACTGGGGCAAGGTGCCCGTGCATGCACGCTCTACCCCCGGCTTTATCGTCAACCGCATAGCGCGCCCCTACTACGCCGAGACGCTGGCGCTGTTGCTGGAACAGGCCGCCACGCCGGCCGTGCTGGACGCCTGCCTGCGCGCGGCGGGCTTTCGCATGGGGCCGTGCGAGCTGATGGATTTGATCGGCCACGACACCAACCTGGCGGTCACCCAGTCGGTCTATGAGGCCAACTTTTTTGACAAACGCTTTGTGCCCTCGCTGGTGCAGCGCGAGATGGTCGACGGCGGACTGCTGGGCCGCAAGTCGGGCCGCGGCTTTTATGCCTACGGCGATGGCGCGGCGACTGCGTTGCCCGAGAGCATCGAGTCCATGCCCTTGCCCACCGCCAAATTGCTGCGCCTGCATGGCCAGGGTCCGCTGGCGGAAGGCTTTGCCACGGCGCTGGAAAAGACCGGCCAGGCGTTCCTGCGCGTGCAGGCCAGCGACTGGCTGGGGCTGGAGGTCGACGGTGCGCAGTTGCGCCTGACCGATGGCCGAACCGCTTCGCAACTGGGCACCGAGGTGGCGGTGTTCGATCGACCGCTATCGGTTGGCCATGGCGCCGCGCTGGCCTGGGCACCTTCGCTGCGCGCCTCGCCGGCATGGACCGGCACAGCAGCGCGATGGCTGGCCGCACTGGACTTCAAGCCGCAACGCATGGCCGATACGCCGGGCCTGGTCGTGGCCCGCACGTTGGCCATGCTGATCAACGAAGCCGCCGATGCCGTGCTGCAGGGTGTCTGCACCCCCGAGGGTGCCGATGCCGCGATGAAGCTGGGCGTCAACTACCCCGCTGGCCCGTTCGAATGGCTGGCCCAATGGAATGCGCCCGCCGTCATTGGCCTGCTCGATGTGCTGGATGCCCACTACCGTGGCGAACGCTACCGCGTCAGCCCCTGGCTCAGGAAATTTGTATGACCCACGCTTTCATTTGCGATGCCATTCGCACCCCCTTCGGCCGCTACGGCGGCGCACTCTCCAGCGTGCGCACCGACGACCTGGGCGCCATTCCGCTGCGCGCGCTGATGGCCCGCAACCCGCAGGTCGACTGGTCGGCTGTGACCGACGTGCTGTTCGGCTGCGCCAACCAGGCCGGCGAGGACAACCGCAATGTGGCCCGCATGTCGGCGCTCTTGGCTGGTCTGCCGCCGGAAGTGCCGGGCGCCACGATCAACCGTCTGTGCGGCTCCAGCCTGGACGCCGTGGGCACGGCGGCCCGCGCCATCCGTAGCGGCGAAGCGCAACTGATGATTGCCGGTGGCGTGGAGAGCATGAGCCGCGCGCCCTTTGTGATGCCCAAAGCAGAGAGCGCCTTCAGCCGCACCAACGCCGTCTACGACACCACCATTGGCTGGCGCTTTGTCAACAAGCTGATGAAAGCCCAGTACGGCGTGGACTCCATGCCCGAGACCGCCGAGAACGTGGCCACCGACTTCCACATCGAACGCGAGGCCCAGGACCGCATGGCGCTAAGGTCGCAGCTGAACGCGATTCGCGCCCAACAAAGCGGCTTCTTTGACGCCGAGATCACACCGGTGTCGATCGCACGGAAGAAGGGCGACCCCATCATCGTCACCCAGGACGAACACCCGCGCGCAACTTCGCTGGAAGCACTGGCCAAGCTCAAGGGCGTGGTGCGGCCTGATGGCACGGTGACGGCGGGCAATGCCTCGGGCGTCAACGATGGCGCCTGCGCGCTGCTGCTGGCCAGCGAGGCAGCCGCCGCACGCCATGGCCTGACGCCACGCGCCCGCGTGGTCGGCATGGCCAGTGCTGGCGTGGCGCCGCGCATCATGGGCTTCGGCCCGGCACCCGCTACACGCAAGGTGCTGGAACTCACGGGTTTAAATCTGGCCCAGATGGATGTCATCGAGTTGAACGAAGCCTTTGCCGCGCAGGGCCTGGCCGTGCTGCGCGACCTCGGGCTGGCGGATGACGATGCGCGGGTCAACGCCAATGGCGGCGCCATTGCGCTGGGGCACCCGCTGGGGGCCAGCGGCGCCCGCCTGGTAACCACTGCGGTCAACCAGCTACACCGCAGCGGTGGCCGCTACGCGCTGTGCACCATGTGCATTGGTGTGGGCCAGGGCATCGCCCTGGTCATCGAGCGCGTGTAGCGCTCTATCAGTCGAGCTTCAGCATCACACGCATGTTTTCGATGCGCACTGCATAAGTCTTGATGTTGTCGGTGAGCGGTGCGCACAGGGCTTTGCCGCTGCACACATCAAACTTGCCCTGGTGCAGCGGGCACTCGATTTCCTTGCCCTCCAGAAAGCCGTCACTCAAGCGCGCATGGCCGTGGGTGCAGATGTTGTCGGTGGCGAAGACCTCGCCTTCCACTTCGTACAGGGCAATCTCCTTGCCCGCTACCTGTACCGCCATCACATCCCCCTCGGGCACATCGGCCAGGGCGACGGCATCGATCCAGTTGTCAGCCATGGCGTTTCCTTAGATGGGATAGATGATGGAATTGGCGATCATCTCGCTGTCGTACACGCACAGGCGCGACTGGAACTTCAGCCCCTCCGGGGTGCGCACGATGACGTCGCGGTAGTAGCCGACATTGAACACCGTGGAGTCCCCGTCGTACTTGGTGCGGATCACGGTGTAGTTGGCTTCCGAGGTGATGCGCTCGCCGTATAGGTTGCGCTCCACGGACACCACGCGCGGTGTGCCCACGATGTGGCGCTGGTAGTAGGGGTCGTGGTACATCGTCTCTTTGACGCCGTACACCCGGTCGCGAATCATGTTCTTGCTCTCCAGCGCCAGCAGGCACAGCGGCAGACCCTGGTCAAAATTCTCGCGCGGCTGCAGCCGGTAGGTTCCATCTTCCACAAAGAACTCGGGCCATTTTTCCCACTCGGCCGAATCGCAGACCATGGCGTAGTCGCTGTAGAGGTTGAGCAGTTCAAAGTAAGTCTTGAAGTCCATCATGGTTATTCCCCCATTAGCTTGCGCCAGTAGTTGTACATGCCGCGAATCAGGGTCTCGGTAACCATGTGGTCCGCGTCCGCGATGTCGTGCCCGCCCATCTCGATCACGGTGCGGTGCGCAGGTTTTTGCTCAAAGCCTTCCTGCGACCATTCGATGACCTCGCCGTCGTCGGCAGATACAAAGCCCGCTGGTCCGAACAAATTGGCCTGGATCAGACGGCGCTCGCGCATTGAGGGGGTGTCGTCTGCAAAGCCGAAGTGGGTCCAGACGAAGTCAAAGGAACCGTGGCCGTTGGGCTGGATGTGGCGGGTGGACACGCTGTTGACCTGCTGCTGGATGATCACGCTGGGGAAGATCGTGGTCATCACGGCAGTCGGGCCGCCCCACCAGGGTTCCGGCACGATGTCGAGCAGGCGCGGATCGTTAACCTTCATCTGGTCCTTGAAGCTGTCCACGCCCGCTACTACCTCGGCGTTCTTGCCGCCCTGTCCGCGCGTGGAAATCATGGCGGCGTGGCGGAAGTGCTCGTCCATCTTCAGCTCGGACTTGTTATCCGCGCGCCACAGCCCAAAGGTGGAAAACCAGGTGTGCAGCAGGCCGGGATGGTAGGGGTCCTTGATGTTCTCCTGCATCAGCTTCCAGTTTCCCGGAATGCGCTGGCGGCGGTAGCCCAAAATCTCCAGCTTGCGGCCATCAAACACGCGGTCAAAGTATTTCAGGATGGTGGGGCCAAGGAATTCTTCGAAGGGTTCCACCTCATGGTCAAAGGAAGCGAACACCACGCCACCGCGCACAGCCACCTTGAGCTTGGTCAGGCCATGGTCGGCTACCTTGAAGTCCTTGGGCATGCCACCATTGACCTTGCCCTCCTGTTTGACGCCGCGGATAAAGGGCACGCCCTGCAGGTCACCCTTGAGGCTGTAGTTCCATTGGTGGTAGGGACAAAAGAAATCCTTGGCATGGCCGTTGCGCTCTCGGCAGAACCGCATGCCCCGGTGGGCACAGACGTTTTCCACGACATTCACATGGCCCTCAGGGTCGCGCACCATGATGACGGAGCGCTCGCCCACCACCGTGCGCTTGAAGTCCCCGGCGTTGGGGATTTCCGCCTCCAGGCCAACGTAGCACCAGTGGCCGTTGTAGAACATCCGGTCCAGTTCCTTCTTGTACAAATCCTCGCGGGTATAGGCCCAAAAGGGCACGCGGCTGGTGCCTTCCCCCGGCCACGTCGGGCTTTCGGGGAACACGGTGTTGGTTTCAGTCATTGCTTGTCTCCTTTGGTTGTTCAGTTGGCGTTGCCAAGTTGTCAGTGAACGCCGCGTGGCTAGACGCCGCTGGGGTAAAAGGCATCCGCGTGGACATGGCCGGGCTGCACACCCAACCGGGTGACCAGCAGGTTGAGGGCATCGACCATGGCCGGCGCACCGCACAGGTAGGCGCGCCAACCGGCCAGATGGCCAAGATCTTTTTCAATGGCATCGGTGACCAGGCCGCTGCGAAGGCCGGTACCGGCAGCTCCGGTGGCCACGACGATGTGGACTTTGACGTTCGGATGCGCAGCAGCCAATGCCTCCAAGCGCTGGGCGTCGTACACGTCCTCGGCACTGCGCACGCCAAAGTACAGATGGATGGGGTTGTCCATGCCGGCCGCCAACGCGCCACGCACGATGGACAAGACCGGAGCCAAGCCGGTACCACCGCCCACGCAGAGCATGGGACCGGTGTGCTTTTGCCGCAGGTAGGCGGTACCCAGGGGGCCGCTGATGCGCAGTGCCGCACCCACTTCCAGTTCATCAAAGATAAAGGCGGTGACCCGGCCGTCCGGCACGCGGCGAACCTGAAACTCCCATTCGCCGTCATCGTGCAGGCCGGCCATCGAATACGGCCGGATGTGTTCTGGCGTGAACTGCACCGTCGCATATTGCCCGGCACTGAACGCCATGGGCTTGGCCAACTTGACCCGGATGCGGCGGATGTCATGGGTGGCTGCTTCGATGGCGGTGACCGTGCCCTTCACGATGCGCGCCGTGTGCACCACGACTTCGTCCACTTCGGGCAACTCGATGGTGCAGTTGTCGGTCAGCACGGCCTGGCAGGCCAGCACATACTCGTCTTTTCCCGCGTGGGGCCTGCCTGCCTCGGGGCCGCTGCTGAGCACCTGGCCGGACAGCACCCGGCAGCGGCAGGTGCCGCAGCGCCCGGACATGCAGCTGTAGGAGATGGGCAATAGGTGGGCCCGGAGCACGTCCAGCAGATTGCTTCCGCTGTCCACGTTCAGACGCACATTGAGGGGTTCTACAACGAGTTCCATGAATTGCAGGCCGCAGCCTTTGTCTCCTGTTTGCAGCGATTTTGGAGACCGGCGCGATATAAGTCGATAAAGCAGATCCCATAGATAAAATCACCGTTGTGAATAGTGAGGTGGTGCATGAACCTTCGTGAAATTGACCTGAATCTGCTGGTGGTCTTCAACCAGCTGCTGCTGGACCGCAGCGTGTCCACGGCGGCGGAAAAGCTGGGCTTGACGCAGCCGGCCGTCAGCAATGCCCTCAAGCGCATGCGCGCCGTGCTGAAAGACGAGCTTTTTTTGCGGACCTCACGCGGGATGGAGCCCACGCCCTATGCCCTGCATTTGGCAGAGCCGGTGGTCTATGCGCTGAACGCGTTGCAGACGGCGTTCACCACACGCGACTCGTTTGATCCGCTCACCAGCACCCGCAACTTCCAGCTGGCCATGACCGACATTGGCGAGATGTATTTCATGCCGCCGTTGATGGTTGCCTTGTCCAGGCTGGCACCGAATGTGCGGGTGAGTACGGTGCGGCCCAATGCCGGAAACCTGAGGGAAGACATGGAGTCCGGCACGGTCGATCTGGCGCTGGGCCTGTTGCCCAACTTGCAGACGGGCTTCTTTCAGCGCCGCTTGTTTCGCCACAAGTATGTGTGCGTCTTTCGCAAGGGGCACCCCTTGGCCACATCACCCATGACGCTGCAGCAATTTACGGAGCTGGACCATGTCGGCGTCGTTGCGGCGAATACGGGGCATGGGGAGGTGGATGGCCTGCTGGAGCGTGCGGGCATTCAACGCAAAATGCGGCTGGTGCTGCCGCATTTCATTGCCGTGGGCCACGTACTGCAGACCACGGACCTGATCGCCACCTTGCCGGAACGGTTTGCGGAGCGCTGCGAGGCGCCCTTTGGACTGGTCACTTCACCGCATCCGGCACGTTTGCCCGACATTGCCATCAACCTTTTTTGGCACGCCAAGTTCAACCGTGATCCCGCCAACCTGTGGATGCGACAGCTCTTTGTAGAGCTCTTCGCCGATAGCGATAGCCAGAAACCAGCGGTGCGCAGTACACGGGGCACTACACACTCAAAGGGCGCGGGCGCACGCTACACGATGCGGGTAACCCAGCGGTCGTAGGCTGGGCCGCACCTTGGGGTCCGTGGATCAGGAGTGCTCGATGCGCACGTATTCAAAGTCCTTGGGCTGGTTGTTGATGCCCACGCGCGGGGGTGCAATCCAGCTGGCGTACTGACCCGGCGCGGTGCAGGGCTTCATCAGGGAGTTGATGAAGGTATGGTCTTCGTCTGAACACAGCCAGTCGCTCTTGCCTGCCTCCCAGGCCTCTGCGCCCATCAGTTCACCGGCCGGGCTGACATGTGCTTCGGCAAATTCGCCAATCCTGCGGTTAAAGGCCTTGTGCGGCTGCTTGAACTGGAAGGCGATGCCGGACTTTTCGATCACCTTGTTCCAGCGGTCGATGCCACCCTGGCAATCGGCGATGTAGTCGTCCAGCAGGCGGCTGTTGATGGCGCGTAGCGCGGGCACGTCTTCGGTGACAAACTTGCCGTCGATCACGCGCAGCACGGCATAGGTGGCGTCTTCCAGCTGATGGTCGTCGTCAATGGCGGTTTCGTTGAAGCGGCCCTTGAGACCGGTGCTGAAGGCGCTGGCGGCGTTGGACGAGATCTCCGAGCCAAACAGGTCGCGCGTGACCGACATGTGGAAGTTGGCTTTCTTCTGCAGCGTGGGCAAATCGATCACGCCCAGCTTGCGAATGGCGTCCCGGGCATAGGGGTCGGTGATGCCTGCGGCCTTCATCGCCAGGCAGGTGGCTTCGATGGTGCGGCCCACGCCGGTCTCTCCAACGAACAGATGGTGGGCCTCTTCGGTCAGCATGAAGCGGCAGCTGCGCGACAGCGGATCGAAGCCGGACTGCGCCAGTGCGGCCAGCTGCATCTTGCCGTCGCGGTCGGTGAAGTAGGTGAACATGAAGAAGCTCAGCCAGTCGGGCGTGCGCTCGTTAAAAGCGCCCAGGATGCGCGGGTTGTCCTGCTGGCCGCTGCGGCGCTCCAGGAGCGCCTGCGCTTCTTCGCGGCCGTCGCGGCCAAAGTACTTGACCAGCAGGTAGACCATGGCCCACAGGTGGCGGCCCTCTTCGACATTCACCTGGAACAGGTTGCGCATGTCGTACAGCGACGGTGCGGTGGCTCCCAAGAAACGCTGTTGCTCGACCGACGCCGGCTCGGTATCTCCCTGCACCACGATCAGGCGGCGCAACAGCGAGCGGTATTCACCCGGAACTTCCTGCCAGGCGGGCTCGCCCTTGTGGCGGCCGCAGGGAATGGTGCGGCCTTCTTCCTTGGGGGCCAGCAAGATGCCCCAGCGGTATTCGGGCATCTTGACGTGGCCAAACTTGGCCCAACCGCTGGGGTCCACGCCCACGGCCGTGCGCAGGTAGACGTCGGCGTTCTGGAAGCCATCGGGGCCCATGTCTTTCCACCAGTCCAGGTAGGCGGGCTGCCAGGCCTCCAGGGCGCGCTGCAGCTGTTTGTCGGACGACAGGTCAACGTTGTTGGGAATCAGGTCGTCGTAACTGACGGCGACGAACGCGTCGCTCTGGATGGCTGCTACGTCTTCAACAATTTCGGTGGGTTCGCTCATGGTGTCTCCTGCGCTGGGTGGAATGGATGCTCCATTTAATGCATTATGTTGCTTGTATTAAATGGATATCTGCATTTTGATGCGCCATTCAGCCAAGGACTTTGATCTATCGCAAACACATTAAGCATAATGATGCATATTTCGACAAAATCGGCAATGTACCAGTCAACTGTTGAAGAGCTTTTTTCTCTAACTGCCAGGTAAAGGGGCATTTCTCGTGAAGACCTCGCGCAAGGCGGGTAGTGCCGCTTGCGGACTCCGGCTCACCTCGCGGGCGAACGTTTTGGGTGTGCGGCCGCTACTGCGTCAACCGCGTTGTTGGCTCACCTGTTCTGTGGCAACCGCGAATGGAGCCTGCGCTCGCAAGCAGCACCACCCGCCTTCAATGTCACCCCCTCGCCACGACGCCAACTCCGCCACTTGGCAGGTGGATCGGGTGTCCCTTCGGCTGCCCCATTCGCGGTTGCCATAGCAGCGGGCACACTCAAAAACGTGTTGACGCCAAAATGGTAGGCGCGTCGCAAAAGCCTGCCCGCGAGCGTGGGCCAGAGAAGGGACTCCCGGTTCACCTGCCGCGCCCACCTGTTGGCGCACAAGGCCCCGGGAATTCCCGGTGTCTATTTGTAGACTTTCTTCAGCAATTGCAGCAGCGTTTTGCGCTCTGCATCCGTCAGGCGCGGGGTGCTGTCCACCTCCAGCTGGGCTGCGGTTTTCTCTGCGCTGCGCATCAGAGTCAGACCGGCGGGCGTGGGGTGCAGCCCCATGGCCCGGCCATCCAGCGGATGGGGCTGGCGGACAATCAGGTCCCGCTTTTCCAGGGCGTTGACCATTTGCACCAGGTTGGGGGCCAGAATGCTCAGTGCCGCGCACAACTGCCGCGAGGTGATTCCCGGGTTGTGGACGATCAGCGACAGCACCGAGAAGTCCACAATGCGCAACTCGAAGACGGCCATGCGCTGCAGAAACACCTCAATGATGGTCAGTGCCGCCCGGCGCGCGTTGTAGCCCAGCAGCGTTTCCAGGTAACGGGCGTTGACCTTGTCGACGTGGGGATGTTGGGGCTTGGCGTCCATGGGAATCTGGGAGGGGAAACCAGGAAGCATACCAAGCCGTTCAGGCGCCGCCGCCGTCCAGCCGCGCCGAGATGATGTGCAGGCGCATCGCAAACTCCGGCAACACCCAGTGGCGCACGGCACTGGCGGGCTCCGTCCAGCGCGACCCGTGGGTCGCAGAGGCATCGCCCTGGGTGGCGTGGCCGATTTGCAGCCAGGCCCAGGACATCAGGCACAGCGTCAGCGCACGCAGGTAGTCGTCGGCTACCCAATACAGCAGTTGCGGGTCGCCAGGGGCCGCCTGCGCCAGACGCTCGGTCACCCGCCGCAGCGCGGCAATCTGGTCCAGGAATGCGGCGTGTGCGGCCACTTGGGGGTCCAGGTCGTAGCCGAGCGTTTGCAGCAAGGTGAACAGGCCCAAGCCCGCGTCGGGCATGACCTTGCGCACCAGCAGGTCGATGGCTTGGATCTCGTTGGTACCTTCGTAAATCATGGTCACCCGGGCGTCGCGCACGATCTGCTCTATGCCCCATTCGCGCACATAGCCGTGCCCGCCAAACACCTGCAGGCATTCGCTGGCACCTAAGAATGCCTGCGCGGTCCAGGCGGCCTTCAGCACGGGCGTCACCAGGCTGCACCAGCGCTGCGCGGTGTCGCGGCGGTCGGCGTCGGGGTGGTGTTTGAGCAGGTCGAGTTCGATGGCGGTGCGGTAGGCCAGAACGCGCCCGCCGTCGATCCAGGCGCGTTGCGTGGACAGAATGCGGCGCATCGCCGGATGCTCTGAAATCAGATCTGGCGCGCTGCTCATCTGCGCCTTGGGCGCACGCATCTGGCGTCGCTCTTTGGAATAGTCATCGGCCTTTTGCCACGCGGCTTCCAGCAGGCCTATGCCTTGCAACCCGACATGCAGGCGAGCGGCGTTCATCATCACGAACATGGCGTTCAGGCCACGATTCGGTTCGCCAATCATCCAGGCCGTCGCCTCGTCAAAGCGCATCACACAGGTGGGGCTACCGTGCAGACCCATTTTTTCTTCGATGCGTTCGCAGTGCACGGCGTTGCGTGTGCCTTCGTGCAGCAGCTTGGGTGCCAGGAACAGCGACAGGCCCTTGGGTCCGGCGGGGGCATCGGCCAAGCGCGCCAGCACCAGGTGGACGATGTTGTCGGTCAGGTCGTGCTCACCGCCGGAGATAAAGATTTTGGTGCCACTGACACGGTAACTACCATCCGAGCGGGGCTGCGCCTTGGTGCGCACCAGGCCCAGATCGCTGCCCGCATGGGGTTCGGTCAGGCACATGGTGGCCAACCATTCGCCGGTGGCTACTTTTTCCAGATACTCTGCCTTGAGCGCTTCGCTGCCGTGGTGCTTGATGCACTCGTAGGCGCCGTGCAACAGGCCGGGCGCCATGGTCCAGCCATGGTTGGCACCGCTGAGCATTTCAAACAGCACAGCCTCCAGCACCGCCGGCAGGCCCTGGCCACCGTCCTGCGGCGCGCAGGCCAATGCGGGCCAGCCGGCCTGCCAAAACGTCTGGTAGGCCTCTTTGAAGCCGGGGGGCGTGGTGACCTTGCCCCCATCAAAAGTGCAGCCGACGCTGTCGCCCACTGCTTGCAGGGGCGCCACCTGGTGGGTGACAAACTTGCCCGCCTCGTCCAGCACCTGCTGCACCAGGTCGGCATCGACCTCGGCAAAGCAGGGCAGCGCGAGCAGTTGCGTGGGGGCGTGAAGAACATCGTTGAGGATGAACTGGATGTCGGCCAACGGGGCTTGGTAGTGCATGCGGAGTGCTATGGAAATAGTAGCTATTTAGGCTTATTCCACGAGGGCTAGAGGCCTATTTTTTGCTTAACGATTGGGCGCTTCACGCGCTGGCGGGCTCGGGCTTCTTGCGGGCCGCACCCAAATAGGTGTCGATGACGCGGGGGTCCGTGGCCAGTTCGCGGGCCGGGCCGCTCAGGGCCATGTCGCCCATCTCCAGCACGTAGCCGTAGTCGGCCGCTTCCAGCGCGGCGCGGGCGTTTTGCTCCACCAGCAGCGTGGTCACGCCGGTTTTGCGCAGGGCTTCGATGGTGCGGAAGATTTCCTTCACCACCAGCGGCGCCAGGCCCAGGCTGGGTTCGTCCAGCATCAAGAGCGTGGGGCGCGACATCAGCGCGCGGCCCACGGCCAGCATCTGGCGCTCGCCGCCCGACAGGGTGCCGGCTGCCTGGTGGCTGCGCTCCGCCAGGCGCGGAAACAGCTGGTAGACCACGTCGAGCTGGTCGCGCCAAGCCTTGTTGCCCAGGCGCACCTGGCGAAAGGCACCCAGGATCAGGTTATCCTGAACCGGCATGGTGCCAAACAGTTCGCGCTTTTCGGGCACCAGCGCAATGCCCAGCATCACGCGCTCTTCCAGCGACAACGCGGCTATGGATTGGCCCTGGAATTCGATGACGCCTTGGGCCGGCAACACGCCCATCAGCGCATTGAGCAGCGTGGACTTGCCCGCGCCATTGGGGCCGATGACGGTGATGACGCTGCCCTGCGGCGCTTGCAGATCGATGCCGTGCAGCACCTCGGCGCGGCCATAACCGGCGCGCAGGCCTTTGACGGTGAGAAGGGGTTGTTGGCTCATGGGTGGCTTTCGTTCTTCGGTAGACGCTCAGTGCTCGACGCCGAGGTAGGCGGCGCGTACCTTGGGGCTTTGCTGCACTTCTTGCGGCGTGCCTTCCATCAGCATGGTGCCGAACTCCATGACCACGATGTGGTCGGTGACGTCCATCACCAGGTCCATGTCGTGCTCCACCAGCAGAATGCTCATGCCCTCGCTGCGCAGCTGGCGCAGCACGGCGATCAGCGCCTGTTTCTCCTTGTGGCGCAGGCCGGCGGCAGGTTCGTCCAGCAGCAGCAGGGCCGGGTCGCTGCACAGGGCGCGCGCAATCTCCAGCAGACGCTGCGGGCCCATGGCCAGGTTGCCGGCCTGCTCGTGCATGGCGTGGCCCATGCCGATGCGCTCCAGCTGGCGCGCGGCCTCGCGCAGCAGGCTTTGCTCTTCGGCACGGTCTAGGCGCAGCATGCTGGACACCGCATCCTTGTGGCCGCGCAGTTGCGCGCCCAGGGCGACGTTCTCCAGCACGGTCAGCTCGGGAATCATCTTGACGTGCTGGAAGGTGCGGCTGACACCGCGGCGCGCAATCTCGCGCGACGGCAGGCCGCTGACCTTCTCGCCACAAAACCGCACCTCGCCCGTGGTCAGGCCCAGAACGCCGGTGATCAGGTTGAAGGTGGTGGACTTGCCCGCGCCATTGGGGCCAATCAGGCCGACGATCTGCCCGGCCTGGATGGAGAACGTGATGTCGTTCACCGCCGTCAGGCCGCCAAACTGCTTGCGGATCTTCTGGACTTCCAGCACCGTGTCGCCATGCGCGGGCTTGGCGCGCTCGGTCAGCGGTTCCGCGTTCTGCCAATCCATCACGCGCTGCGGCTTGGGCAGGAAGCGGCCCACCAGCGACCACACGCCATCCGGCAAATACTTCAGCACCAGCACCAGCACGATGCCGAACACGATGACCTCGTAGCTGCCACTGGTTCCCAGCAGCTTGGGCAGCAGGACTTGCAACTCGTCTTCCAGCAGTTTGGTCATCAGCGCGCCGCTGATGGCGCCCCACACATACCCCGCGCCGCCCAGCACCGCCATGAACAAATACTCAATACCAAACTTCAGGCTGAACGGCGACGGGTTGACGGTGTGCTGGAAGTGCGCAAACAACCAGCCCGAG
>Ga0208514_100692_pt1 | contig 14220 bp, 10 predicted proteins | sample LakWasMet70_HOW9_2_FD_183900 | JGI IMG/M metagenome (GOLD analysis project Ga0208514, IMG submission 183900) | Freshwater sediment methanotrophic microbial communities from Lake Washington under simulated oxygen tension - Sediment Metagenome... | ecosystem: Environmental > Aquatic > Freshwater >...
CTATTTTTTTGAGCGATTGGGGGGGGACATGCGCACCATCACTATCAGGCAACTCGCCGTCTGCGCCGCCTTCGCATGCTTGCCACTATCGTCCCTCGCGCAAGACAAGTCCAGCAACCATCTGGCCCAAGTCCAGGCAAACAAAACGGTGCGCGTCTGCATCTGGCCCGACTACTACAGCATCACCTACCGCAATCCCAAAACCCAGGAGTTGAGCGGCATCGATATCGATCTGGCCCACGAACTGGGCAAAGACCTGGGCGTAGCGGTTCAGTTTGTCGACAGCTCCTTTGCCAAACTCATAGACGATGTCACCCAGGACCGTTGCGATGTGGCCATGTTTGCCGTGGGCATTACCCCCATGCGCTCTGAAAAACTGCGCTTTACCCGGCCCCACCTGGCCAGCGACATTTACGCCGTTGCCAGCAAGACCAACCGCCGCATCAAGGACTGGGCCGACATCGACAAGCCCGACTCGGTGGTCGCCGTTGCCAAGGGCACGCTACATGAGCCGGTCATGCGTGACAAGCTCAAGGCCGCGCAACTGCTGGTGCTGGACACGCCCTTTGCCCGGGAGCAGGAGGTGCAGTCCGGGCGTGCCGATGTGTTCATGACCGACTACCCCTACAGCCAGCGTTTTCTGGCCAATGCCGACTGGGCGCACCTGGTGTCGCCACCCGGCGTCTACCACATCACGCCCTACGCCTACGCGGTCAAGCCCGGTGACGAGGCCTGGCTCGCACGCCTGGACGCGTTTGTCAGCACCATCAAACAGGACGGCCGCCTGTTGGCCGCTGCCAGGCGCCACCGGCTTGAGCCCATCGTTTCACCATGAGTACGCGCGGGCGACAACTGCGCCGGGCATTTATTGCCGGTTTGGCGCTGTTTTTGCTCAGCACTCTGGCCCTTTCGGCGTATTCGTTGTGGCGGCTGCGCGCCGAGGCCATTGCCAACGGGCTGCAGCTTGCGGAACTACAGACACACAGTTTTGAAGACTTCCTGACGCAAAGCCTGCTGGTGACCGAGCAGGCCGCGGTCACCATGGCCCCCACCGGGACCAGCCCGGCCGAATTGCAGCGGCTGCAGCACACGTTTGCCGCAACGCTGCGCCAGACCCCGTCTTTTCGTTCCCTGTCGTTGCAGGACGAGTCCGGTCGAATTGTGGCCAGCTCCAACCCTGCCAACGTCGGCATCACCGTCGGGACGCAGGCCTACCTGCCCCCAGCCAAGCCGGCACAGGAAATATTCCGCATCGGCCAGGCCTGGAGTGGCCGCGACTTCAACAATGGGCAGCCGTCCACCCCGCAGAACCCGGTTGCGGCCGATGCCCAGGGTTTCATCCCGGTGACCCGGTCGCTGGCAGTGGGCGAGCGCACGCTGACACTGCTGATCGCGATCAACCCGGACCACTTCATCAACCACCTGTCGGACATCATGGAAAGTGGCGACGGTGAGGTCGAGGTGCTGCTGTACGACGGCACGCTTCTGCTGGGCACCGCCGCGAACGCCCGTGCCGGTGCGTCCCATGCGCAGACCATTCGGGAGCTGCAACTCAACAAGTTGGAATCAGGCAGCTTCGAGCAGCCATCGCAGGAGGCTGGCACCACATTGACCGCGTTTCGGGCCTCCCGGCTGTACCCTTTCGTGGTGATTACGCGCCTGTCGCGTGAACACGCGCTGCAAAGATGGCGAACCGAGGTCAAGACCCTTGTCGGCACACTGGTCCCCACGCTGCTGGTGATTGCGATGCTGGCCACGGCCTTTTATCGCCGCCAGATGGACGCCGCCGCGCAGCGCGCCGAGGCCGAGCGCCTGCTGCGGATCAACGCCACGGTATTTGATGCCAGCTCCGAATCCATCGTCATCACGGATGCCGACTCCAACATCATTTCGGTGAATGCTGCGTTTACCCGCATCACGGGCTATACCGAGGCTGAGGTGTTGGGACGCAACCCCCGCCTGCTTGCCTCCGGCCTGCACGAAAAGTCTTTCTACGCCAGCCTGTGGGCCCAATTGGTGGCGACCGGCAGATGGCGTGGCCAGATGGTCAACCGCCGAAAGGATGGAACACTTTTTGACGCCGAGTTGTCTATCAACATCTCCTGCGATGGCCGTGGCCGCCTGCAGCACTATGTGGGCGTGATCGCGGACATCACCGAACGCAAGCGCAACGAATCGCGGGTGCTCGAACTCAACCGCGACTTTGTCTCGTTTCTGGACAACACCAGCGACTTTGTCTATTTCAAGGACCGCAAGAGCCGCTTTCGCTTTGCCAGCCAGCCGCTGGCCAACATCACCGGGCACGCCCACTGGCGCGAATTGATTGGCAAGCACGACCTGGAGGTGTTCCCGCCAGAGACGGCCAGGATTTACCATGAAGAAGAGCAGCCAATCTTCCGGGACGGAACGCCTCTGCTCAACCAGGTGGACCCTTACTTCGACGTGGCAGGAAGAAAAGGTTGGGTCAGCACCAGCAAATGGCCTTTGTTCGACACCGACGGCAAGGTCGAGGGCCTGTTTGGCATCAGCCGCGACATTACCGTGCACAAGCTGAACGAGGAGAAACTGGAGCTCGCCGCCAGCGTCTTTCACAACTCGCGTGAAGGCATCACCATTACCCGGACCGATGGAACCATCATTGACGTCAACGAGGCGTTCACCAACATCACCGGCTACAGCCGCGAAGAGGTCATTGGACAAAACCCGCGCATCCTCAGCTCGGGCCGGCATGGAAAGACGCACTACGCCGCCATGTGGCAATCATTGATTCAGAAGGGTCATTGGTATGGCGAGATCTGGAACCGGCGCAAGGACGGTGAGGTCTATGCGGAGATGCTCACCATCAGCACGGTGCGGGATGCCCAGGGGAATCCCCTGCACTATGTTGCCCTTTTCTCGGACATCACCAACGCCAAGGCGCACGAAGAGCAGCTGGAACACATCGCCCACTATGACGCCTTGACCAATCTGCCCAACCGCGTATTGCTGGCGGACCGGTTGAAGCAGGCCATGCTGCAGGTGCAGCGGCGCGCGCAACGGCTGGCCGTGGTGTTTCTGGATCTGGACGGATTCAAGGCGGTCAACGACGCGCACGGGCACGAAGCCGGTGACCAATTGCTGATGGCGCTGGCTGACCGCATGAAGAGCGCCCTGCGCGAGGGCGATACCCTGGCCCGCATTGGCGGTGACGAGTTCGTGGTCGTTCTGGTCGACCTGTTGGATGCCACCGAAAGCATGCCCATGCTCAATCGCCTGCTGCTGGCGGCGAGCGAACCGGTGAAACTGGACGCCGTCACGCTGCAGGTCTCGGCCAGCCTGGGGGTTACGCTGTTCCCGCAGGACGAAGAGATGGACGCCGACCAGCTGCAGCGCCAGGCCGATCAGGCCATGTACCAGGCCAAGATTTCCGGCAAAAACCGCTACCACTTCTTTGACGCCGCCCATGACCGCCATGTGCGCGACCACCACGAGAGCCTGGAGGACATCCGTCGTGCGCTGGTCGATGGCGAAATGCTGCTGTACTTCCAGCCCAAGGTGAATATGCGCACCGGCCAAGTCATCGGTGCGGAAGCCCTGATTCGTTGGCAGCAACCGGAGCGCGGTCTACTGGAGCCCGCGCTATTTTTGCCCGTGATTGAAAACCATGCGCTGGCCGTCGAACTGGACGAATGGGTGCTCCACACCGCTCTGCGGCAAATGCAAACCTGGCAAGACGCTGGCCTGCGCGTACCCGTCAGCATCAACGTGGGGGGGCGGCTGTTGCAACAACATGATTTTGTGCAACGCCTGCAGGCAATCCTGGCGGCCCACCCGGGTGTGGCTCCCGACCTGGTAGAGCTCGAAGTGCTGGAGACCAGCGCGCTACTGGACATCAACCGGGTTTCACACACCTTGCACGAATGCCTGCAATTGGGTGTGAAGTTTGCGCTGGACGACTTCGGCACCGGCTATTCATCATTGGCATACGTCAAGCGCCTGCCAGTGGCGACGCTCAAGATCGACAAGAGCTTTGTGCGTGACATGCTCAACGACCAGGACGACATGGCCATTTTGCGCGCCATCATGGGGCTTTCCATCGCGTTTCAACAGCACGTCATTGCCGAGGGCGTGGAGTCGGTTGCCCACGGGATCGCACTGATGCAGATGGGCTGCGATTTTGGCCAGGGCTACGTGATTTCACGGCCCATGCCCGCCGCCCAATTTCCGCTATGGGTCAAGTCCTGGCAGCCTGACCCGGCGTGGCGCGCGCTGCCACCTATGGCCGCTTAGGGTCTACGCTGGGGCCTTCACCAGCGAAGACAGTGCAGCCAACCCAATCGGCGGCAGCACTTGCCAGGGCACCACAAAAACGCGTTTCGACAAGCCATTGGCAATGCGCTGCATCTGCTGGCGCTCGCCTGTCAATCGTGCGCCCAGCAAGGGGTCATGCGTTCCAGCGGCCAGCACGCTCTTGTTAACCACCCAGGCAAACGGTTCAATCTGCGCCCGGCGCAAATCCTCTTGCAATGCCTGGGCTTGTGACACGGGTGTGGTTTCGGGCAACGTGACCACAATGATCCTGGTGTAGGCCGGGTCCTGCAGCCGCATCAGCGGCGTGACCATGCGCCCCGCGGAGTGGCCTTCGAATTCGCGCACCATCTGGCGGTGGTAGGCGCCGGTAGCATCCATCAGCAACAGCGAGTGGCCCGTGGGCGCCGTGTCCAGCACGACAAAGGCGCTGCGCGCCTCGCTCACCACCTTGGAAAAGGCGTGGAACACCGCTACCTCTTCGGTGCAGGGCGAGCGCAGGTCTTCGAGCATCAAGGCCTTCTCCTGCGCGTCCAGATGCGGGCCTTTGGAAGCCATGATTTTGTCTACATAACGTTGCGTCTCCACGATGGGGTCGATGCGGTCCACCCGCAAGCCCTCCACAGCACCATCCAGTGTGACGGCCAAGTGCGCGGCGGGATCGGTGGTGCTCAGATGCACGCTCTTTCCACGCTGCACCAGGCCAATGGCCAAGGCCGCGGCGATGGTGGTCTTGCCGACACCGCCCTTGCCCATGACCATGATCAGCCCCTTGCCAGCCTGCGCCAACGCGTCGGCCAGTTCATCCAGCCCGGCCCCCTGCCGCAAAGTCTGAAGGTCCGCTACCGGTGGCGTCGCCGCGACGGCCTGCGCCGTACCCAACAGGGCACGCAATGCCGCAAGGCCCACCGTGTCAAACGCGCGCAGCGGAACCTGGTCTTGCGGCAAAACCAACAGGTTGCCGGGCATCGCGGCCAGTGCCTGCTTGCCCAATGTTTCGATGGCACCGGCAATGGCGTCACTGCGGTCACTGGCATGAAAAACACCATTCACCACCAGCCGCTGGTTGTGCAGCCCCAGAGCGTTGAGTTCGTCCGCCGTGCGCGAAGCCTCGGCGATGGCGCCAGCGTCTGGCCGTGTCACCAGCACGACAGTGGTCTTGCTGGGGTCACTGAGCGCGTCCAGCGCCGCCTTGAAGCGCACTTCCTGCATCTTCAGCCCCGAGTGCGGCCCCAGACAGGACGCACCCCGGTCATTGCCGGCCAGGAAGCCGCTCCAGGCCTTGGGCAGGCTCAGCAGCCGCAAGGTGTGCCCTGTCGGCGCGGTGTCAAACACGATGTGGTCGTAGTGGTTGTCGGCATCCGACAACAGCGACGCGAACTCGTCGAAGGACGCAATTTCGGTGGTGCAGGCGCCCGACAGCTGCTCGCGCACGGTGGAGAGTTCGGCATCGCTGGAGTCGGCTGCCATCTGGGCCACGACCCGCTGGCGGTAGGACTCGGCGGCGGTGTCGGGGTCAATGTTCAGCACCGACAGATTGGGTGCGTCCGGCACGGGAACCGGCGTGTTCTTCAACACGATGCCCAACATTTCATCGAGGTTGGACGCCGCATCCGTACTGACCAGCAAGACCCGCTTGCCCGCATCGGCCAGGTGCAGCGCCACGGCGGTTGAGAGAGACGTCTTGCCAACGCCGCCCTTGCCGGTGAAAAACAGGTGGCGGGTGGGGCTCCGCAGGAGCTCCAGGGGCTGAGGCTTGAGCCAGGCTTCGACCGCTTCATGTGCGGGTATGCCGCCGCTGTGCACCACGACCCCATCGATCATGACCGCAGGCGTTGCCGCAACCCGCTCAATCATCGCAACCGTGCTCTTGCACTTGGCGCAGCCGATTCCCAAAACAGTGACTTCCATACCCATCCCCAAATTTTTCAAGCGCTATTGACAGTCTATGCACTGTTTGCTGAAACACCTTGATCTGTTCGTAGTCCAGCACACGTATGTGCTGAGTGTGTGCGGACGCACAGAACTCTTCGCGGGCGGCGTCAACAATTCCAACTCATTGCAAACATCATCTTGGGGACCCTCATGAAATCAAAATTATTTACTGGCTCATTGCTGGCCTCAGCCCTGTTCATCAGCCTGTGCGGAGCCCCGGTCATGGCGCAGGGCACCAACACACCCGCCATTGACCGTACGCAACAGGCCATCAGTGCCCGCATCCAGCAGGGCATGGCATCCGGGCACATCACGCCGTCCGAGGCGCGCGAGCTCTACCGGCGTGACCGCGATATTGAGATGCGCGAAATCCAGATGAAATCGAATGGCAATGTCAACCCGCAGGAACGCCAGCGCTTAAGGGCTGATCTCGAGGGGCTCAGTGCCGAGGTCGAACGCATGATGGCCAACAGCAACGTGGTGGGACAAGGCCGTGACAACACACCGGGCATCGACAACGCCCAGGCCAACATCAGCCAGCGCATTGACGAGGGCGTGCGTACCGGACACCTCTCCCGCCGCGACGGACGCCGGCTGCAAATGCGCGAGCGTGCCATTGCCCGCCACGAAGCCAGCTTCAAGAGGGATGGTGTCGTGACTCCGCAGGAACGCCGTCAATTGCGCGATGAACTGAACGGTCTGCGCGATGACGTGGAACGGCTGCTACAGGGCGATCGCCGCGGTTAATCCTGGCAATCGGAGAACACGTCGCCGCAGGCTTCGGTAAACGGAACCCTGACCACTTGCAGGGTCACGTGCGTGATTTCAAACCGGTCGTGCATCTGCGTGGTGGCGTCCTTCAAGAACGCATCCCCCGCATGGCCATCGGGCATCACCAACTGGGCCGTCAGCGCTATTTGCGATGTGCCCATGGCCCAGATGTGCAGGTCGTGCACGCGACCCACGCCGGGCAACGCAGCCAGGCAGTCATGCACCGCTTGCGGGTCCACGCTGGCGGGCACACCATCAAACAGCAGGTGCAGCGATTGTTTGAACAGCCCCCAGGTTCCCAGCAGAATGACACCCGCAATCGCAAGGCTGGTGACGGGGTCCAGCCAGGTCCAGCCCATCCAGAGTGTCAACGCGCCCGCCACTACCACGCCTGCAGACACCAGCGCATCACCCGCCATGTGCAGAAAGGCGCCGCGAATGTTGAGGTCGCTCTCGCGTCCACGCATGAACAGCAGGGCCGTGGCGGTGTTGATCACAATGCCAAAACCGGCGACGGCCATGATGGTCACGCCCTGCTCCTGCAGCGACACGTCGCCCGACAACAGGCGGCCAATGGCTTCCCACGCCAGACCGCCCATGGCGACCAGCAGCAGCAAGGCGTTGGCGAACGCGGCCAGTATGGTGGCCCGCTTCCAGCCATAGGTGTGGCGGGCATTGGGCCGCAGTTTGACGGCCAGCGCACCGCCCCAGGCCAGCACCAGACCCGCCACGTCACTCAGGTTGTGTCCCGCATCGGCCAGCAAGGCCAGGGAATTAACCCGCCATCCGTAAAACGCCTCTATGGCCACAAAGACCATATTGAGCACGATGCCAATGGCAAACGCGCGGTTGAAATTGGCTGGAGCGTTCGTGTGGGAATGACCGTGTTCGTGGCCCATCGTTTTGGCTTTCGTGCGCAGTGAAGGGTGCGTTGGTTGGACTATATGGAAAAAGAGCCGCTAGCCCTCGTAAAACCTTCGCAAACAGCTATCAAACCAATAGCACCACTCCCGCTCCCCCTTCCCGATAGTTTGCGTTTCCCACGCAGTGACAAGGCAGTCTATGGCTCAAATGGATTTCTGATTGACCCGTTTGGAGATTTCTTCAGCACTCTCTTTGCGTTCACTGTAACGGTCCACCAGATAGGGCGCAATGTCCCTGGTCAACAACGTGAACTTTACCAATTCTTCCATCACGTCCACTACGCGGTCATAGTAGGCGGAGGGCTTCATGCGCCCTGCTTCATCAAACTCCAGAAACGCCTTCGCCACCGAGCTTTGGTTGGGGATGGTGAGCATGCGCATCCATCGCCCCAGAATACGCATCTGGTTGACGGCATTGAACGACTGCGAACCGCCGCTGACCTCCATCACCGCCAATGTCTTGCCCTGGGTTGGGCGCACGGCACCCACCGACAGCGGAATCCAGTCGATCTGGCTCTTCATGATGCCAGTCATCGCGCCATGGCGCTCAGGGGAACACCACACCATGCCCTCGGACCAGGCGGCCAATTCGCGAAGCTCCTTGACCTTGGGGTGGGTGTCCGGCGCGCCATCGGGCTGCGGCAAATCCAGTGGGTCAAAGACCTTGACCTCGGCCCCCATCGCTTCCAGCAATCGGGCCGCTTCCAGCGTCAATAGCTTGCTGTAGGAACGCTCGCGCAGCGAGCCATAGAGCATCAGGATTCTTGGTGGGTGGGTCGATGGGGTCTGCGTGCTCAGCCCCGCTAGCGCGGGCACCTGAAAACAAGCGGCGGCAACATTGGGCATTTGCAACAAGCGATCAGACACGTTGTCCTTGTGCGTTGAAGACCACTTCACCATCTTCCTTGGTGAACGCGCCCTGCTGCGGGTCGGGCAATAGGTCCAGCACCAACTCGCTGGGTCGGCACAGCCTGGCGCCCAGCGGCGTGACGACCACCGGGCGGTGTCTTCAGGTACTCAATTACCTCGGGCTCGGCACCGCTGTTGCGTATCAGCGCCAGGGTGTTGCGGGACGTGCCGCAGGCCGGGTTGTGGTAGATCGTGACGTGGGCCATGTTCATGCCTTCTGGGTGCTGGCTCCACGCTCGTACCAGCCCTTGGAGTTGTTGACGATATAGACCACCAGCAACATCACCGGCACTTCAATCAGCACACCGACCACGGTGGCCAGCGCGGCGCCCGAGTTGAAGCCAAACAAACTGATGGCCGCGGCCACAGCCAGCTCGAAGAAATTGGAGGCGCCTATCAAGGCTGACGGGCAGGCGATGTTGTGCTTCTCGCCCACCGCGCGGTTGAGCCAGTAGGCCAGCGCCGAGTTGAAAAACACCTGGATCAAGATCGGAACGGCCAGCAGCGCAATCACCAGCGGCTGCTTCAGAATGGCCTCGCCCTGAAAGGCAAACAGCAGCACCAGCGTGACCAGCAAGGCCGCTATCGACCACGGACCAATCTTGGCCATGGTGGCATCGAAAGCGGCCACACCCTTGGCCAGCAATGACTTGCGCAACAGCTGCGCCAGGATCACGGGGATGACGATGTACAACACCACCGAGGTCAACAGCGTGTCCCACGGCACGGTGATGGCCGAGATGCCCAGCAGCAAACCGACCAGCGGGGCAAACGCAATTACCATGATGCTGTCATTCAATGCCACCTGCGACAGCGTAAACAGCGGGTCGCCCCCCGTCAGGCGGCTCCACACAAACACCATGGCGGTGCAGGGTGCTGCGGCCAGCAAAATCAGCCCGGCGATGTAGCTGTCCAGTTGGTCGGGTGGCAGCATGGGAGCAAACCAGTGGCGGATAAAAATCCAGCCCAGCAGCGCCATCGAAAACGGCTTGACCAGCCAGTTGACGAACAGCGTGACACCAATGCCCTTGATGTGCTGGCGCACTTCGCCCAGGGCGGCAAAATCTACCTTGACCAGCATGGGGATGACCATCACCCAGATCAGCAGGCCTACGGGCAGGTTGACCTTGGCGATCTCCATCTGGCCGACCGCCTGAAACACGCCAGGGAACAATTGCCCCAGCGCGATGCCGACGACGATGCACAAGAACACCCATACCGTGAGGTAGCGCTCAAACACACTCATGGCCTACTCCTGCGCCAGGCTGCGGGCCGTGGACTGGATCAGTGTTTTCTGCAGCTTGTCGGCTGGCAGGCTGACCAGTAGTTCCAGACGGCGGTGCAGCGCATGCACGGTCTGGCGAAAGGCCTCCAGTTTTTGCGCATCGCTGCCATCACCGGCGGACGGATCGGGGTAGCCCCAGTGGGCGGTGGCTGGCTGGCCGGGCCAATAGGGGCAGACCTCGCCGGCGGCGTTGTCGCAGACCGTGATCACCAGGTCCATATGCGGCGCATCGGGCAGTGCGAACTCGTCCCAGCTCTTGCTGCGCAGGCCTTCAACAGAAATGCCGGACGCCTGCAGCACCTGCAGGCCCAGCGGATTGGGCTGCTGGTTGTCGCGCGGGCTGCTGCCGGCCGAATAGGCCTTGAAGCGTCCTTTGCCAACATGGTTCAGGATGGCCTCGGCCAGAATGCTGCGCGCCGAGTTGTGGGTGCACAGGAACAGAACGTTGAGAACTTTGTCAGTCATACAGGCAAGCTTTCAGGAAGTTTCACGGGGTAGATTCGATAGCGGAATGGCGGGACAGTCGCAGCAGCCGCTGCACACCCACCGGCTCCACCGCCAGCAGCGGAACCAGCGCATAGCGGGTGGCGTGGCGCCGGGCTACGGCGTCGATCTCGGGATGCTCCTGGTGGGCTCGTTCGCGCAGCAAGGGTGATGTGACCGCCACCGCAGCCACACTGTTGTTGATGACCCATGCCCAGGGCTCGATGCCGGCGCGGCGCAGGTCGGCCTGCAGGTTGGCGGCCTCCAGCACGGGCATGGTTTCGGCCAGCGTGACGATCAGCACCTTGGTCTGCCTGGGGTCTTGCAACTGCATCATGGGCGTGGTGAAGTGCACGCCGGTGCTGCCCATCTGGCGCACGATGTCGCGGTGGTAGGCGCCGGTGGCATCCAGCAGCAGCAGGGTGTGGCCGGTGGGCGCGGTGTCCATCACCACAAACTTCTTGCCGGCCTCGCGGATCACGCGCGAGAAGGCCTGGAACACGGCAATCTCTTCCGTGCAGGGCGAGCGCAGATCCTCTTCCAGCAGCGCCCGCCCCTGGGCGTCCAGCTTGGCGCCCTTGGTGGCCAGCACCTGGGCACGGTAGTGCTCGGTCACGGTTTGTGGATCGATGCGGCTGATGGTCAGGTTCTCCAGCGTGCCGTCCAGTGTCTCCACCAAATGCGCGGCCGGATCCGACGTGGTCAGGTGCACCGGCAGGCCGCGGTGTGCCAGCTCCACGGCCACCGCAGCGGCCAGCGTGGTCTTGCCGACGCCGCCCTTGCCCATCAGCATGACCAAGCCATGGCCGTCAAGTGCGATGGAATCCACCAGAGCCGACAGGCTAGGCGCGGCCGGGCGGCCCTCGTCCGCGGCGGCGTGGTTATAGGCCGCCGGCGTGCGGCTGAGCAGTTGGCGCAGGGCGTCCAGCCCCACCAGGTTGAAGGGCTTGAGAGCGATCTGGTCGGTGGGTAATTGCTGGAGTGCTGCGGGCATGGCCTCCAACGCCCGCGCCTCACGCGTGCAGATGGCCTGCGCCAGCGGGTCGCCAGACACTTCTGCCGTAGGGAACACGCCGTTGACCACCAGGTATTGCTGCGTCAGCCCAATGGCGGCCAACTCGCGGTGCGTGCGGTCGGCCTCGCGCAGCGTGGCGGCCTGGGCGCGCGCCACCAGCACCAGGCGGGTCCGCGCGGGGTTGGCCAGCGCGTCGACGGCGGCCTTGTACTGCGTGCGCTGCTTCTCCAATCCGGCCAGGGGGCCAAGGCACGACGCATCACCCTTGCCCTCTTCCAGAAAGCCGCTCCAGGCGCCGGGCAACTGCAGCAGGCGGATGGTGTGGCCGGTGGGCGCGGTGTCGAAAATGATGTGGTCGTACTGACCTTCCAGGCTGGCATCGGTCAGCAGGTTGGTGAACTCGTCGAATGCGGCGATCTCGGTCGTGCAGGCGCCGGAGAGCTGCTCTTCAATGCCCTTGACCACGCTGTCGGGCAGCACGCCGCGCACCGGGCCGACGATGCGGTCGCGGTAGGCCTGGGCCGCGCCCTGCGGGTCGATCTCCAGCGCGCTTAAGTTAGCCACCGCCGCCACAGCCGTGATGTGGTTGCCAATGGTGATGCCAAACACCTGGCCGACGTTGGAGGCCGGGTCGGTACTGACCAGCAGCACGCGCTGGCCGGCATCGGCCAACTGAATGGCCGTGGCACAGGCGATGGAGGTTTTGCCCACGCCGCCCTTGCCAGTGAAGAACAGGAAGCGCGGTGCGTTGGTCAGGAATTGCATGGGGTCCTTGATGGGTTGTTCAGCAGCACTTGCCGCCGGAGCAGCAATTGCTGGTTGCACTGGTGGCACTGGTGGCACTGGCGATGCTCACGGGCTCCAGCGGCAGCGCAATGCCAGCCCAGCGGGCCAGATCGGCGCGTGTGGGGTAGCGGCCGGCCAGGGCGACCTCGCCATCCACCAGGGTCAGCGGCAGCGCGTCTTCACCGGTGCGCTCCAGCATGCCCTTGACGACGGCACGTTCGGCAAACACCATGGGCTGCTGCGACAGGTTGAAGCGCTCGATCTGTGCGCCACTCTTTTTGGCCCAGTCCACATCGGCGGCAAAGTCCACCAGCTTCTGGTCAACGTCCACACCGCATACGCCCGAGCTGCAGCACAGGGCGGGGTCAAAGATTTCAATGGTTTTCATGGCAATTCTCCGGTTCGGGGGTTACAGGTTTCAGCGCAGTGCTCGGGGTGGCCGGCACAGCATTCCTCGGTCATGTAGGCAATGACTTCCTGCATCAGCGCCAGATTGGCGCGGTAACGCTGGAAGCGCCCCTCCTGCACCACGGTGACCAATTTGGAATGGGTCAGGGTCTTGAGATGGAAGGACACATTGCTGGGTGCCATGCCGATGGCTGTGGACAGTTCGCCCGCCACCAGGCCATCGGGCGCGGCCTTGACCAGCAGCCGGAAGATGTCCAGCCGGGCGCCGGAGGACAGGGATTCAAAGACAGAGGTGGCGGTTTCTTTTTCCATGCTTTGATATTACAACAATTATTGAAATATAAATTGCATAAAGAGACGACAGAGACCACCCAGCGCTACGCTTGCCGGCCCCCGTCGCCCGTCGTTCGTTTACACCTTGCTCAGCTTGGTTTGCGTCAGCTCACCCGTGAGGTAGCCCACCGCCGCGCCAAACTTGTCCTTGTAGTTCGCCTTGAGCAAGGGGTCCAGCGTGGTCTTGACCACGTTGTGGATGCCACCCCAATCGCCGGGGTGCTGGAAGTTGCTCATGATGTAGGTCCAGCCGTTGAGCTCGTCCACCGCATGCAGGCCGGTCGACTCTCCACCGGCCGGGATCGACATGACACGTGACAGCACCTTGGTGTCGACGTTGTAGGCCCACAAGAAGTTGTTGACGTGCTGGCCACTGTCTTCACCGATGAACAGGGTGCGCATTTTTTCGGAGAACTTCAGGTTATCCGGTGCTGCGATCTTGTTGGGGTTTGCAATATTGCCCAGGGCGTCAGCGGCAATGTCTTCGCCCAATAGCAAGAACTTGGTTTGCACTGGAACCCATTCGCTGGCTATGGCCGTGCCACCGGTGTCCTTCTGGCCGCCCGTCAGGTTGTGTGCCATGACCCCACCGGCCACCAGGGCCTTGTCGATGACAATGCCGCTCGCCGGATTGTTGGCAGCATTGCCCTTGACCATGGCGGACTGCATGTTCTGCAGTGCCGAATAGGCAATCTTGTCCTTGATGTTGACCGTGGTGCCTTCGAGTTTGGTGAAGCACATGCTGGCACCCATCAGGTTGGCATAGCGGTGGGTTTCCAGGAACGCAGCCGCTTTTTCCATGCCGGGCTTGAGCTTGCACCACTGGGCACCACCGTCCAGGTACATCTTCGTGTAGCTCGCATCAACGGGGTCGGTCTTCACCGCCGTGAAGATGTCCGAAGGCTTGAGAGCCTTGGCCATTGCTTCGATCTCGGCGCTGGTCGCACTGCCCAGCTTGATCCACGTGAGCGCCGCGCCTGCTGCTGCGGTGTCAATGGAGAAGCCGCTGCCCACCTTGGCCACGTACAGGCTGCCGGAGGACAGGTCTTTTTCCTTGTCCGCCACAAACATGAACAGACCACCGT
>Ga0208514_100695_pt1 | contig 14160 bp, 16 predicted proteins | sample LakWasMet70_HOW9_2_FD_183900 | JGI IMG/M metagenome (GOLD analysis project Ga0208514, IMG submission 183900) | Freshwater sediment methanotrophic microbial communities from Lake Washington under simulated oxygen tension - Sediment Metagenome... | ecosystem: Environmental > Aquatic > Freshwater >...
GGGAATAGGTTACGTCCTGCCAGCGGGATTGCTCCCCGGCGGCGCCCACTCTACAACCCGATCAGGCGCTCAGGGGTGGGGGAATTTGACCCGGCCGGAGGTGGGGGAATTTGCCTGGCCAACGGGGCGCAGGAAACGCTGTTCGATCTCAAGCGACAGAGAAAATGGTCGAACGCAACCTATAACTCGTACCGAAAAAACCTCGTTTCGTATTTTCAGGTCCTCGCGGACTGACAGGTCGTGCCCACCAACCCCATACGCCGGATTCGGCGCTGTATCGAGCCGATGACCGACCAACCCCGTTTCAAGAGGGAGCAGATCGCACCGCTTCTCATGTTGGTGGGCAAGCACCAGAAAGGCATGCCGTACCTCTTGTACCGACGCAACCACCTGTACTTCCTGCTCGCATATTACACTTGAGCGCGTCCTGCTGAGCTCTTGAAGCTGACTCTCGATTCGTTCACCGAAAACCGTTCTGTGCTACGCGTCGGCAGTGCGAAAGGGAAGTGACGTAGTCGCTGGTACTCCCTTTGAACTGACGTACAACGCGCTCTCACCGACTACGTACGCGAGTGCACGTTCTCGGGCCGTTCGCACGAGCTCTCGCGGCATTTGTTCGTTTCAAGCCACTCGTGCAAGCCTTGGACCTACACAGGGCTCAGGGAAGTATGCCGGCACCTGGCTTCGAGCCTGGGTTTTGCCGTCCGACCGTACATGTTCCGCAGGTTCGTAGCAACACAGCTATTCGCAAAGAAGCTTCCGATCCAGGACATCCAGCACCATCTGGGTCACGTGCTTCAATACTCGACGCTCAGATACGTCCAATCGCACCACGCGTTTACGAGCGCCGGCATAGCAGCCATGTCCGAACTCCTCCATGGGCAGGCACACCTGGCGCACGGCGAAAGGGCTAGTTGAGAGGGTGTCGTTCAATCGAGTTTGCCTTGAGGCGGATGGAACTAGCGAGGTAAATGGACGTCGTCGTTATGTCCGCATGCCCCATTAGCTCCATGAGCGTGCGCAAGTCGCACCCACCTTCGAGCATGAGTGTGGCAAAAGTATGCCTGAGCGTATGAGGCGTTACTTTAAAGCCGACGTAATTTGAAAGGCGCCTAAATACCTGGGTAATCGTGACGTGGCTGACCGAATTGTCCCGCTTTGCGGATACGAAAAACGACGTGCTCTTGCCCTGGCGCAGTTCCCTGGCCCGGAGATATTCCTTCAAGATCGCAGCAAGGCGAGTCGAGACCGGAACGACCCGGTCTTTTTTTCCTTTTCACTGGTTGACTCGGATCAACATGGCCTCCTTTCCCGGCGAACGGGTTAGGCTGACCTCGGGGCCGCCGATATCCACGTCGCAAAGCTGGAGGTTGACCATCTCCATGCGCCTGAGACCGGTGAAGAGCATCGTAGCGACCATGGCCGTATTCCTGATCGCCGTGAACGCGCCTTCGCTCCTCGATTTGCGTGCGGCCATCATGAGTTTCTCAGCCTCCTCGGCATTGAGCCTGCGGGGGATTCTTTTCGGAATTCTCGGGCGTTCGATCCATAGGGTCGGATCGTCCGGGATGAGTCCTTTGATCCTCAAGTACCTGAAGAAATACGCGAGCTTCCGATGGTATGACACGTAACTCGACGGTTGCCAGTCCTTTTCGATGCGTCACCGGATAAGCCACTGCTCAATGCGGTGGGGAACGCACTCGTCCAATCGCGTTATTCCGGTTTCCTTGAAAAACACGGCCAACGCCGACTTAACCGACTCGAGATAGAACGGAGAGTGGTTCTTGACGTAGACCCCGTGAAGGAGACATTGGTCAATCAGTTCCTGGATATTTTCCATAGAGGGCGAGGTAAGTATTAACTTTCCACTCAAGGAGCATCACGACCGCCTTTTCCATTAAGTTGACCACTTCCCGTGAGGATGTGTATCAGCACGTCGAAAAATCATTAGTTTTTACCGGCGATTTTCGTATTATCCTTTGGACTGAATTTTTCCGAAAGTAGCTATAACCAGTTGTGGGCTTAGCTTAGACAAGCAATCTCTGAACACTTCAGATTTTCATTAGATGCGTGGAGTGGCAATATCGCGACGATTTGCAACTTTGAATTGAATGGAATCAGAAATCATTCAATCCAGACCACTTTCTATGGAAGAATCCAAAAAAATAAAAAAGAACGTGTTCGGCGGAACTGTTTGCGGAAATCAGTCTTCAAATCCACACAAATACCGGTTTTGGCCGTGACCACTCCCTGAGCAGCGCTCGCATTATCTGTAAACGCCGCTAGAAGTAAACAAAAACGCGGAAATCCGTGGGCCAAAAATTCACTCGACCCCACTGAAATTTCTCCGGGTAGCGAAATCTAACGTAAACACAAAAATAAAATTCATCATTTCCACCAAGACACATTGCTGGCGAAAACAAAAACAAACTTGCCGCTGTGTTCACTTTTCCTGCCGCGCGATATATATTCACGGAAACACAGTCTCTCGGATCGGTTGGCCTGCCCGGGGCCCGAGCAACGGAGGAAGTATTCACTGCTTCGTGAAGCGAAGCAGTGAAAGTTGCGAGGAATTCCACGGCAAACCTCTGATCTAAAAGGCTTTTTAGGAAAAACGTGAACGTCAAATACGCGCACCCATACGCGCACTCTTCCCTTACCCAAGCGACGGAGGGTCTTTGAACGAAGCATGCCAAGTTGAGCCCGAGATGCGAGTCCTTGCGGCGGAAAATTCAGAGCTAGTTGCCCACCTGGCGAACGAAAATTACGCCCAACTCGGCATACCTTCCTATCAAGACTTCGTGCAGGCGCGGGCCAGCGCGCCCACGCCACCCCAACGCCCGATCGACGCTGTATACGACGGCTCCAATTCGGCCAAAAGGCTCGTCTTCGAGGCATTCAACCGCGAACGCAAAATATCCCATAACAAGAAAATCACACAATATGAAAAGGAAAAAAGGAGCCACGACATACTGAACACATACTCCGGCGATCTGGCTGGTTATGGAGCGTACGTTTCTAGTGCTTATCCGCAGGTCCTGGAGTTTTTTGGGACGCGACGGCGCTTTTACCTCCACGAGAGCAGCCGTCGCTTGCATACATATCTGGTCGGAGGATCAGGAAGCGGCAAGAGCGAGGCTATAAAGTCGATGATCTGGCATTACCTACATGAGGAGCTGGATACCGCCATCGTCTATGTTGATCCGCACAACGATATTGCCGAGGAAGTTGCAAAGTTTCGGCCGAACTCCACGAGCGATCGTCTCGTCTACATTAAGCCGGCAGTCAGCCAGGATGAATATCCGGGGCTGAACCCTTTCGATGTCGACGGAAAGGAATTATTGAGCGACCAACAGGCTGAGGATTACGCGCGAGCATTTCTCTCCGCCTTCCGGGAAATCCTTGGAGGTAATCTGACCGACCAGATGGAAAATCTGCTCGTCAACACCATTCCGGTGATCGTGAAAATGCCCGGAGGTTCGGTGTATGACCTCATCGAATTCCTTACGCCCAGACAGAAGATCTCGAAGCAGATCACATCCACCGAGGAGCAACAAGCGCCTCCCGAATACGCGGCCGAGCGGTATGTTGAGTTTGCGAAGAAGAATTTTCGGAATCAGGTGATGTTGCACTTCCTCACGAGGCAATTTGAAGAGGACACATCCTACATCTCGACGAGAAACAGCCTCACAACACGTCTTCAAACGGTCTTCGGAAGTACGCGAATGCAGGCGCTGTTCCGAGGCCCGAGAACGATCAAGCTCGAATCCCTCATCCCGGCCCGCAAGCTCGTCGTCTTCAACCTGGCAGAACTCGGCGAGGAGACCGAATTGATTGGGCGTTTCGTCCTCATTAGCGTCAAACTCTTCGCCCTCGCGCAAGCTGCCACCCCACTCATTAAACGAACCCACTGCCAAGTATTCGTCGATGAGTGCCAAAAATTCGTCACGGATAGCATCTCTGAGATCGTCCAGGAAGCGCGGAAATTCCGCATATACCTCACGCTGGCCCAGCAATCCGTCGGCGGTGAAATGGACGCCAAGTTACTGAACGCGGTTCTTACCAACGCAGCGACGAAGATCACGGGTGCAAACGGTGGAGACTCGGTCACCATCATGGCCAAAGAGACCGGTGTCGCGAGCGATACGATCAAGAACCTTAGGGTAGGCCAATTCGTCGTCCAGCAGCGCGAAGCAAGCCCGCAGACTGCCATTGTCCGGATGCCGACCAATACGCTTAGGAACCGCGCAGGAATGAGTGACGACGAATGGCGAGCCCTCATCGCAAGCCAAATGCGCAAGTACTACCGAGCGCCGTCGAGTGTCAGATGCGAATCGACGACGGGGACTACAGAAGCGTATGAGTCTTCTGACGAGACACGATCTCCACATGCGCCCTCAAGCGGCAAGAGCTCCAATGACCCACTGAATGCGGATCTGGACATATTTCTTAACTAAGCGCGCATGCCGAGCAATCAAGTTACGCCGAAGCGGATCGAATTTCTCCGACTCCTCACGAGGACGGGTTTCGCATCGACCCGACACCTCGCCGAATCGGGACTAATCGAACGGGCGACGGAATACAGTCAGTCCGCGTTCTTCAAGCCGCTCCTCGAACAACTCCTTGTCGGACGGATCACCGTGGTCTCGCCCTACGGTATCGGCAAGCGCGTGATGTACTACCTCACAAAGAAGGGTGCGGATCTGGTTGCCGAAGCGGACGGGATCGATCCAGACTCGGTCCGCTTCGTCCCGCTCAAGGGCGGCATCGTGAAGGCGGCAGATGGCGGGAGCGCGGAGAGCTTGGTCCGGGCCGACTTCCCCCATAAAGAAGCCTACGTCTCGACGCTCCTGGCGCTCGAAAGGTATTTGGAGAACACGGACTACCAGGTCGAGAACTACCGCCACTACTACGATCGAAAGGCAGGAGTCCCAACGTTCGATCTCGGCGGAAGACGGTTCCGGCCCGACGGCCTCGTCACGCTCCGTCCTGCGGTCTCTGGATCACCCGAATACTCGTTCGTAATCGAGCTTCATCGCCATAGCGACCGAAAGAAGATCACTGCGCAGTTACTACGACACGTGGAAGCCATCAGATGTGGGGCAATGGCTCCGCACTTTGGAAAGGGCCGCCCCCATTTCGTCCTTTCGGTCTACGCAGCCGAGAACGTTGCGGTGATGCGGCAGGTCGTCGAATCGCTCAAACAAGACGAAGCTGCATGGCCGTACTTCGAAAAGTTCTTCCTGTTCGCCGAGCTCACAGAGCTCCGGGACGACTTCTACCGCGCGTGCGGGTATTTCGGCGGAACGAAGAAGCCGCTCCCGCCAATCATCGGAAGGGAGGCCTGAAGAAGGACCACACCACCATTCGATTGTCGGGGCTGGTTACGACTCGCTCCACGACTCATGCAGGCATAACCAACACAACAAAACACTACGGAGAGAATTATGGGCAATTTCCTTGCAAAGTTTTTCGGCGCCGGCGTCTTTTTCCTGTTCCTTTGGCTTGCTGTATTCAACAGGATGGAGATGCTAATCCCGAGCGCGATCGCGACCGTCCTGCTCTTCTATGTCATCCCAGCGGTCGTCAAGAAAGTGAAGCAGTCATCGGACGAAGCGAAGTGGCAGAAGCAGAACGAAATCGCCCGTATCGAACGGGCGAATCAAGAAGAACAGGCTCACCAATTGGCGCTTCGACGAGAACGCGAACGACTCGAAATGCAGGCGGAAGTACGTGTTCGGGAACTCATCGCTACTCTCGAAGCCCAATACAGGATGGACGCGATGAAGATGGAACGGCTTTCGAAGATCAAGGCCGAATTCGCCGATCGACAAAAGGCGGACATGGCGTCCTTGCTCGGACAGCTCGAAGCTATGCAGGCGGGGGCGTGATGCGCTTTGTTTCGCTCAACGAATTCGCGTCGATGCTCGACCCGCAAGCGCGCGGCCGCGACGCGACGGACCGCTACGTAAGCCAATGCATCGCGCAAGCCAAGCTCGAACAGGCCGAACGCCACCACTATGAAAAGATCTCGCTCGAACGCGAACGGATCGAAGCTAGCGCGGAGGCGGCTCGGATTCAGGCCGAAGGCGCGATCGCGCTCGAAACGCTCAAGCACGACAACGAACTCAGTCTCGCTAATCGGAACCACGTCCTCGGAGTGGCTGCGAAATCGAGCGCACTCATAGATGAAGAGACGATGTCGATCTTTCGTCAAGGCGAGGAATGGAATCGCACGTTCGGTGCAACATTCCAGTCCCTACTGCTAAAGCGCGCCGACCTCGCGTTCCAAGAGCGCCTCAAAATCCTGGACCACAAGCAGCAACTGCAGAAACTCACGCTGGAAAGCAACCTCCGAATGGTTGAAGTCGTCCTTGCGCATGAACTACAGAACGCCCGGCTCGCGTTCGAAAAGTCCTGCGACATAGCGTTCAGGCTCGTGGAACGCACGCTGGATTTAAAGGGCGAGGAATCGCTCCGAAGCGAGACTGTCGGAGAATGGGTGCGCGAGGCGATGATGCAGGTCGATCCCCAATGATGTCGATGGTTCCAATCCCGCGCCTGAGCGACCAAAAAACCGCCCCTAAGGGCGGGCGAATTCGTATTCCTCGGGCAGCAGAATCATCGTAGACGATCTGTCCTCCTCGGTAATGACCAGTACCGGTATGGCGTTCGGATTGACGCGATAGGTCGAGAGCAGGCGCAAATCGCCCCCAGCCTCGCGGTTTGGGACCTGGTCGTGTTTGCACAATTCCGACCAATCGAGCTGGTGGCGTTGTAGCAGAACGGCCGGCTCCATGCCAAGCGATTCCAAAGTCTCTTTTGCACAGGGCGTTATTAGGCACTGGCCAAGCGGAAAAAGCGGCTTTCTCATGTTTTTGATCTCCCTATTCGCTGCCTCCCCCATTGGGAAGCAGGGGCAGGGAGACCATGTGATGCATTGGCCAAGCTCCTCAACAGTACGAGCCAGTGCCGGCTTATCCGACACATCACTACCTATGGCGATGTGGGGGCGCTGTCACCGCTCATCATATTCGGATGGTGCATCTAGTCAAATCACGTGCCCATGCTCGTTACATTCTGCGCATCTTTTGTCCCAAACGGGCCGCTATACTTTACTGATCGAAAACACATTACCGCTGAGTAAAAGCCATTCGATGAATCTCAGCAATACTCTTATCCACCTGACCAAACTTTGTTGACCAATATGAAGAACAGAATGAATCCAAAAGTCTTTGTCAGCCACGCCAGCGAAGACAAGGTGCGCTTCGTGCTCGAATTTGCCACCAAGCTCCGCGAAAATGGTATTGATGCATGGCTCGATCGATGGGAAATGCTCCCCGGTGACAGCCTCGTGGACAAGATCTTCGAGGAGGGAGTGAAGGAGGCTACAGCCATCATCGTCGTGATCTCTAACTTCAGCATCGCCAAGCCCTGGGTTCGCGAGGAACTAAACGCCGCATTCGTCAAGCGCATTGAGAAAGGGGTAAAGCTAATCCCGGTCGTAATCGACAACTGCGAAGTTCCCGAAGCTCTGAAAAACACGCTGTGGGAAAAAATCGGCAACGTCGATTCGTACGAAGAAAGTCTCGCACGGATCATCGCTGCGGTTTATGGAAAGACGCACAAACCGCCACTAGGGTCGGCACCGAAGTACGTGGAAGAGTTCACCCATTCGATCGGAACTCTTACCGCGATCGACAGCCTTGTATTGAGACTCTCATGCGAGCACGCGAGAAAGATCGGCTACCAATTCGTCAACAGCATTGACGTCTTTTTCAAAGAGGGAGTTGCGCTGATTCCTGAAGGCGAGCTCGACGATTCATTGGAAATCCTCGAAACACACGGGTATGTGAAGGTAACCAGGTTTGTCGGAGGTGGTCCTGCCCCCTTTCAGATCACCACATACGGATTCAACGCCTACGCAGAAGCGTGTATCTCAGACTATGGAGACCGAATTGATTCCGTGGCGTCAGCCATTGTCAACGGAGGGCTCACAGGCAATCAGGAAATCCGAGAACGTCTGGACGAGGAAATCATGATCGTCGATCACATCCTGGATGTATTGGAAGTCCGTGATTTCATCAAGCTGTCCAAAACGGTCGGTGGCCACTCACGGATCTACAACGTTTCTCCCGCTCTCAAGCGAAGGTTGGCTGAAGCATGATCTCGCAAGAAGTCAGAATTGCATTAATGCTTGCGGCAGGCGGATTTGCGGGGGCAAGATGACTACCACACAGAGGCCAAACGTCATTGAACTGCACGGCGCGTTACGCGCAACGTTCAATCACGCGATCAGACCGCGAGAGCTTCTACGAATTACGTTCGCTCCGACAGAGCGCTCCATTTTCACGCTCGCGTCATGGACTACCGCAGTCTGCACGTTCGCGTTCGTTAGTGCCGAGCTTGTAGTACCTGGGCGCAATGGTCAATTTTTCGGTCTCGGTATCGCTTGCTTCTTGGCCTTCCTTCTTGCATCCGAATTGGCGATCCAACATGGCATCAGCGAAGCATTTCCCGATTACAGCTACATCAAGAATCTTCCCGAACAGCCGTGGGTCCTCAGGCGACCACTAATGAGATACGCATTCTTCCGGAAATCGCTGGAGGAGCGAAGGATTACGCACACACTCGACGAACTGAGGTCGTGTCTCGAATTCATCGAAATCAACAGAAGAGAACGTCCTCCCGGCGTAAGTGCGTTCTTTCGGCATCCGCTCGTTGTCGCCGCTCTGGCAATACTGATGTACGTCTTCGTGCTGGGTGTGGTGCCTGAGGTAAAGGTTGCTGGCATGGCGCGATTCCTTGCGACACTCCTCCCCTTATCCGTTTCCTTTCTTTCCGTCGGGTGGTTCACTCATTTCCTGAGCGTCTTCGATCCAGGCGAATACTGGCAATTTGAATGCTGCATCCGCTGGTACTACCTTCACGGCTCAGAATCGATACGCTTCCAGCATAAATCGATCAGTACGTGTCCAAACTAGCATGTGGGCTATACGTCTGAACTGCCGAGGGAGTACCAATGGTGCCCTCAGAAGAGTTTACATAAGCATTGCCTAGTTCACTTGGAGCTTCCAATGGTCTTCAGCCATCACATGGACTATGAAAAATTTGAAAGACATGTTCGTTTCGAACGTAGATACGTCCGCTCGACGGAGACTGAGGGCTTCCTTACTGCCCTAAAGTCAACGTTATCGGAACGAATTCGACCACTCCCAAAGGACTCTATCCTGTACCGTTCCCAAGTTGGTTACGACGAACACCTGACTGAAGGAGGGCCGCAAATTTCCGGCTTTTCCGTAAATCGAATGACGCCCAACCGCGAGTTCTGCGGGGAAGGACGCGCAAACCCCAAGGGCATTCCGTACTTGTATTTGGCGAACGACGAGAAGACGAGTATGGCAGAGCTTCGCCCACACATCGGCGAAATGATTTCCGTTGCGGAGTTCCAAACCCAACGTGATCTCAAGCTAGTGGATTGCTTCTCCGATCGGAGGGAGTTCGGCAATCTTGAGTTAATTTTCAACCCGCCGACCTCACAGGAAGAAATTGCCGACGCAATCTGGTCTAAGATCAATCGCGCATTCAGTCGCCCAGTCTCCAGAAGCGATTTACACACCGATTACATTGCTACTCAAATCCTCTCTGAATGGTTCTGCGACCAAGGTTTTGACGGGATATGTTTCAAGAGCGGTCTTGCGGCGGGCTACAATTTTGCATTGTTCAATTTGAATTCGGCTGAACTTGTTAGCTGCAGCGTTTTCAACGTAGACGCTTTGAAGTATGAGTTCTCCGAATGTGCGAACCGCTACTTCCGAAGGCTAAGCAATGATTCCGAGGGCTAGCGAATGACAAGTGAGCCGGCGGAGGCGGCGAGCTCTAAGCTGAACGGATCTAGCCCCATACTGCACTCCGATTTACAATAAGACGCCCCCGCAAGGAGGCGTCTTATTTCTTAACGATACTCGTATGAAAACGCCCACGCGCGAACAGCGCAGGCTGGAGAATCTGAAATGGGAAAGGGACATGGCCGTAGCACGTCTCGTGCGCGAACTGACCTTCCTCGTTCTGTTGTCCGCTTACGCGATCTCGCGGTTCGTCTAATACCGCTTCGGACGGAGTAGGACCCCGATGTCTGGGTCGGATGAGGGGTGACGGCGTTACAGCGCTGTCACCCCCTTATCTTATGCGGAAGATGTACATAGTCAACTCCACCCATAAGGTCCCAGTGCTTAAGGCAGGATGACCGTGACCTACTGAGCACCGTCCTTATCGACGATCAACTGCGCTGCAGACCGCGTCATAGAAACAACCGTGCCTGCTTTCCCGAGTCCGTTGTGCCCGTTAAACCAACGCTGCGAGCGCTCTGCTCGTTCGTTCGGTATTACGCCATTACGTTCGAGCATCGTACCGAGATAGCTCATTCGGTCAAACATCCCCGGATAGGTGGACTTCTCCGAATCAAACATTCCGATGTATTCCCTCAGATGGTTGGCCGCTTCCGCATACGGATACGTGGTCCTGTTTGCGAGGATCATTTTCAATCGTGGCACGTAGGTCGGATCGGGCTCGAAGGTTTCCTTATGCGTTTCGAAAAACTCATCCATAAGCGCCACGTATTCCTCGTGCGGTAACGCGGACATTTCCTCGGCAGTCATGCCTTTGAACGTGTTTGCCATCGGTTAATCTTTAGGTTTGTAAGCGCGTATTTCGGCTCGAATTTTCTGGACCTTCGAGGCGTTTTCGGCACTCATGACGAAGCCGCTTTTTAGCCTCGTGGTCTCGGTATGGAGCCAGGTCTCGGTGAATGTGGTCTTGACCCTGTTGAACAGGGCGATTTCCCCGTTTTTCCACTCCGCCTCTGGCAACCATTTTCGGCAATTCCTGCAATAGTCAAGCAGGTTCTGTAAGTTTCCCAGGCGAGCTTCGATCCATCCATTGGCGTTAGCGTCAATGATATCCGTCGCCAACGAATCCGCAACTTCCCTCCTCCCTGTTGTTATTGCTTCGAGATTGCGTCCCGGATCACGAATCAGCTCAAGCTCGCCGTTGACGAGCTTTCCGACTTCTTTCGGCCGGACGTTCTCGTACTGGTTGAGAGATCATTGACCAGGCGGCGCAGCTCTCTCTCGGCCAACAACGCCCTCCTCCACGAGCTGCCGGCGTTCCGAGTGATCGAAACCAGCATCCTTCAAGATGCCCGCCTTTTCACGAAGCTCGATAGAGGAATACGAACCAATGGCATTTTCCCCGGCCTCATGCGCGCGTATGACTGCTTGGCGTTCGGCTGGGCTGAGCTCACGTCCAAGGATGCCCTCAGCTTTCGAGATCCTCTCGGCTGCCGCAAGCGAGCGGTCAGAATGCGATAACTCCGACTTCAGCTCTTTCACGAATGCATGCCTCGCGCCTCGCTTGGCAATGCCGTACGCAAGGCCGGCACCACTCGCCACCAGGCCGAGTTCCCCCATAGCTCTTCCTGTATCGTACGGGTCACCGGAAGCCAAATCGAGAACGCTCTGCCCGAGCGATGCGATGGCGTTCCTGATTCCTTCGATCGTAAGGAATCACTTTAGCATTGTGATGATCTTAGACGGGTCTTTGACTACTGACTCGATGAGTTCGGCGCTGCTCACCAGCGAACCGTCTATCAACCCCTTGAGGAACTGCTTCGGCGCGGAATTGCTTTCGAGTCGCACGTCGATTCAAAGTGCTTCGTAGAGCCTGGTCATTGCTACGTGCGTGAGGAGTTCGGACGAAGACTTGGACGCTTCCGCTCGAATCGACATCATACCTTGGTCATACCGGCACAGAAGGTCATCCTGTTCGGCTAGCTGACGCTCATGTAACGAGAGAGATCCGGCTAGCGATTCGGGACGCAGTGAATCCTTTCAGGTCTGCCGTACTACGTCGAACGCGACGCGATTGACACGGAAAAATGAAGATTGCGAAATAGCCTCGGCCGCACGAGGCAGCTGCCGATCGGTCTGAGTCTCGGGAGCGAAATGTGCGCGGAAGATGTCCAGGCTTTTCGATTAGTTGGCTCCAGAGTGCCACATCTTTCGAAGACTGCCAAATCTAACGCTCTAAAACCAAGTATTTCGTATCGACGTTGCGCTTGCACCTCTGTATACCAACTCCAAATAGCGCAATTCAGCCAAATCTGTGGTGCTAAACAAACGGAATGAAAAACTGTTGCTCTTTTCGAAGCACTAGGATATGGTTTGTTGTATCGGGCACGCTTCAACGAGGGCTCGACCGGAATGCATGCACCCGCCCCTTGCGCAGGTATATCCATTTCGGCCGGTTGCTACTCGCAAATGAGGCAGCTCTTACTGGAGCCGATCATATGCAATCCTACCTCTTAGGACGGCCGTTTTGTTTACTCCCGCTTATCCTGCCTGTTTCCCATCCCACCAGTATTGACCCCGCCGTTTCGTTGCACACCGCGACAGACACTCCCCCCCCTGATCCTCGAAAATAGCCGCAGTATCCTGCGCGGTTGCCTCTAATACCCGACAAAATCGTTGATGCTTCGTATGTAAATACGACGGCAGGACTTTTGTTTCCATAACGTGACAGAAACTTCTGGACAGACGGCCAGATGATGTATAGCATTGCTCGAAGCCTAATTTCCAGCAACCAAAACAGTATGTTTCAGCAGTAGGTTGCGGGAATAAAAAAACCGGGCGAAGGCCCGGTTTGAAGGTGAGGAGGGAATGCTAGATCCACTACGTTTGCCGACGAAAAAATCTAGCACTCCCGGTTGCGTGAACCCACTCGCACTGCATGCCAAAGGACTTGCAGCTGCCCTGATCTTGGAGAACATGCGCTTCTGGGCCACGTCAAGTCCTTAACATTAGCCGATCTCCTTTGGATCGTCAAGTGTTATCGAACTCGACTGAATCATACTACAGAAAAATTTTATTTTGCAAGCTTCGTGAAACTTGCTCTGTTATTTGGTTCACAAAGAATCGCTGTTGTCTCCCCTGCCTGCTAATTGACCGAACTCAGTCATTGCGCAAATGACTCGTTCTAACCAGGAAAGGAACGGAGATGAAATTCATTCAGCGTTTGCTAAATGGCGCAGCAAAGTGCTTAGATAAAATGACTGCCATGGCAGTTACGTTCGATACGCACCGCGTCGGCGCATTCCTCGTCATCATCTTGATCTTCATCATCTGCCTTGCTGGTGTTGAGGGCCTCAGGTTCTATGCAATGACCTGAGTCGATAGAGAGCCCATCAGCCGCTCGCAGCTGATGGGCTCTCTTTTTTTGTTCGCTTCCAGCTTACTGATTCCGAAGCACTGAATCAGATTCCACTGCGCATCGCTGGCCTTGCGTTCAGCCTCCAGAATGCCATAGCGCTTGATCCACTCATAAATGCTGTGCTGGCTCACCCCAAGGCACTCTGGTATCGCCAACCTATTCATCCGAATCTGCCTCCGGTTTGTCTTCCTTGGTCTCGCCGATTGGAACGCTCAGCAGCGCGGCATTCATTTGCCGGTAGAGCGGCTCGACATCGGATTCGACTTCGTCGTAGTACTCGGGAAGCAGCATGCTGTACTTCTTGTCAAAGACGGTTGTCTTGTCGAGGTGGGCATCCGAGTGTTTGGTGACGCAGACTATGAGCTGCATCGAATCCGGAAGACTTTCGGCAATGAACCCGAGGACGACATGGAGATTCAGATCGTCCTGATCCTGCTGGTTCGGAGAGTCTATGACTACGGGGATCGAGATGCCTAGTTGTTCGCCATGGCAGACCTTCCATAGGGCGGAGTAGTAAGCAAGAAGCAGACGAGGTCCTCCGCTGCCGGAACGGTTGGGCCTGCTGACAAGACTCGGGTTGCCTGACGGATCCGGCACGTTGAGCGACGTCCTCGCTAGCCGGTAGGCTTCCCTAAACGCAGCCACGATCCTCTTTGCACGTTTCTTGTCGGTCAACGCGCCCAGTCGTACCTCTATCTCCGTAAGCTTAGCGTTCCAGTCTGCCAGTTCGCCGGAGATTTGCTCCCTTTCCGCATCGAAGGCCCTATCCCCGTTGGCCAGGCAAATTCCCCCACCTCCGGCCGGGTCAAATTCCCCCACCCCTGAGCGCCTGATCGGGTTGTAGAGTGGGCGCCGCCGGGGAGCAATCCCGCTGGCAGGACGTAACCTATTCCC
>Ga0208514_100696_pt1 | contig 14130 bp, 13 predicted proteins | sample LakWasMet70_HOW9_2_FD_183900 | JGI IMG/M metagenome (GOLD analysis project Ga0208514, IMG submission 183900) | Freshwater sediment methanotrophic microbial communities from Lake Washington under simulated oxygen tension - Sediment Metagenome... | ecosystem: Environmental > Aquatic > Freshwater >...
AATCTTGGCAGGCTTGAGCACCTTGCCGGAGGTGTCGCCCTTGACGGCGGGCTCGGTCCAGGTGATTTCGCGCACCACGCTGGTGGGCAGCTCGACCGAGATGGCCTTGCCGTCATAGAACACCACTTCAACGGCCATGCCGTCTTCGAGGTAGTTCAGGGTGTCGCCCATGTTTTCGGCTTCGACTTCGTACTGGTTGTACTCGGCGTCCATGAACACATACAGGGGGTCGGCAAAGTAGGAGTAGGTGCAGTCTTTCTTGTCCAGAATGACTTGGTCCATCTTATCGTCGGCCTTGAACACGACTTCGGTGCCGAAGTTGGCGATCAGGCTCTTGAGCTTCATGCGCACGGTGGCAGAGTTGCGGCCGCCGCGGCTGTATTCGGTTTTCAGGACGACCATGGGGTCTTTGCCGTGCATGATGACGTTGCCGGCGCGGATTTCTTGAGCGATTTTCATAAGCTGTATGGAGCGGTTTCGCTGTTAGCCAGTGCTGTCAGCGATGTTAGGCCGCAAGCTGCGGCGGAGCATGATTTGCCCAAGGGTCACGGGCAAAGTCAGCAAAGCCTAATATTTTACCGTTTTTTCAGGACGAATTGAACCAGCTGTGTGACCAGATCGTCGATTTGCAGCAGGCGTTCCCGAGTCGCCTGCAACGATTGCGACCAAGAATTGAGGTCGATCAAGGGCAGGGCGTCATGGTTGGTCGATGGGTGAGCGCCGTTCCACACATGATGAAAGTTTCTCAAGGATGCGGGGGCGCCGATGGCGTCCAGAAAGGCGTCCAGCTTGTGGACATGTGCGGCGTCGTCCTGCGGGTAGATCTGCCAGACCAGCGGTTTGCCGGCCCACAGCGCGCGCACCAGCGAGTCTTCGCCCCGCACGAAATTCAGATCACAGGCCCACAGCAAGTGGTCAAAATCGGCTTGGGTCAGAGGGGGGAGGTAGGCCACCCGCAGGCGGTGAAAAGCCTGGGTGTTCTCAGCAGCGCGTTGCGCCAGAGCGGTTTCCACGGCCTTGCTGGCCCGTCCGGCGCTAACCAGGAGCAAGATGGGAGTTGGTGCGGCATCCAGTTGTGCCAACAGGGCTGTCAGGGCTGTGGGTTCATAACAAAACAACGAAACCAGCTGCTCGCCGGCCCAGGTGATGCCGTGGCGCGCCAGCCAGTCTGCTCGCCCGTCGCCTTGCGCAAACGCCTGCTGGCGCTGCAGCATATCGGCTTCGCGCAACAGGCCGCCGGTGCGTGCGGAGAAGCCAGGGTAGAAGAAAAACTTGGTCCAGCCCTTTGCCGGGCCACGCATGACCGGTGACGCCAGACCGTGCGACCGCTCTACATAGCGCTCTGCGGACAGATACTCCAGATTGATCCAGACTGGAGTGTCATGTGCTATTTGGCCTGTAGCCCTCGTGAAATCTGCACGAGCAGCTATGAATTCAGTAGCAATCTCGCAGCCAAACCCTTCGACCCATACGTCGGCGGGCGTCAGGCTGGCCAGCAGCGCTGCATCCTGGGATCGCTCCCAGTCCAGTACTTGCACTCCGGGCCAGGTGCCTTCCAGCGCACCGGGTGCCATCCAGCGCAGTGGGGTCGTGTCGTCCACCCACAGGCGTACCGCGTGCCCGCGCGCGCGCAGGTCGGCGCACAGGCGCCAGCACACGCCGATGTCTCCAAAATTGTCGACCACGCGGCAAAACACATCCCACCGCAGCGGCGTGCTTGAAACGGTCGTAATCGGTTGTGCCATGCATGTGATTGTCTACCGGCAAAGCAAGGACAATACGGCCCATGTCCGAAACCCATTCTGAAGAGTTGCTACGTGAAGTGGCGGCGCTCCCGTCCTTGCCGGGGGTGTACCGCTATTTCGACGCGCAGGGCCAGTTGCTCTATGTGGGCAAAGCCATCAATCTGAAGAAGCGGGTTTCCAGCTATTTTCAGAAGAACCACGGCGGCACGCGTACCGGCCATATGGTCGGCAAGATTGTGCGCATGGAAACCACGGTGGTGCGCTCCGAAGCCGAGGCACTGCTGCTGGAAAACAACCTGATCAAGACGCTCAATCCCAAGTACAACATCCTGTTTCGCGACGACAAGAGCTACCCCTATCTCAAGATGACCGGGGTGCCTGCAGCATCCCGGCGCGAACGTCTGGGTGAGGCGGGTGATAGCAAGAGCCCCATCGTTCCGGCGGCGCCGATCGCGGCGGATTTTTCCCGGGTGTCGTATTACCGGGGTGGTGTGGAAAAAAAGCACCGTTACTTTGGCCCTTACCCCAGTGCCTGGGCGGTGAAAGAGGCCATTTTGCTGATGCAGAAAGTGTTTCGCCTGCGCACCTGCGAAGACCCGGTGTTCAGCAACCGCACAAGGCCATGCTTGCTGTACCAGATCAAGCGCTGCTCGGCACCGTGTGTGGGGCATATCTCGGCCCAGGATTACGCGGACGATGTGGCCAACGCCGAGAAATTTCTGCGTGGCGATGCCCAGGAGGTGATGAAACATCTGGAGTCCCGCATGATGGCCCATGCCGAAAAGCTGGAGTTTGAGCAGGCCGCGGAATTGCGCAATCAGGTGGCGGCATTGTCGAACGTGCTGCACCAGCAGGCTATGGACAACGTGGAAGACAGAGACGTCGACATTCTTGCGGTCAAGGTGCAGGGCGGCAAAGCCTGTGTGAACCTGGCAATGGTGCGAGGCGGCCGCCATCTGGGGGACAGACCGTATTTCCCGGTTCACGTGGAGGATGCCGCAGGCCTGTCGGATTCGGAAGAGGCCGATGCCAGTTCCGAAGCGGGCAATGGAGCCGTCGTTGATTCGGTTGAGGTGCAGGTTCTGGAGGCCTTCTTGTCGCAGCACTACATTGAGGTTGCCATGCCTCCCACACTCATCGTCAGCGAGCCTGTCAGCAAACACTTGCTCAAAGTTTTGTCTGAACAGGTTGGGTTCAAGGTAAGCGCCATACACCAGCCGCGCGAGCAGCGTCGGGCCTGGCTGGAAATGGCGCAAACCAATGCGGCATTGCAGCTCGCCCGTTTGCTGGCGGAGGAGGGGTCGCAGCAGGCACGTACCCGCGCCCTGGCGGAAGCGCTGGATCTGACCCTGGAAAATCTGGACGCTCTGCGGGTGGAGTGCTTTGATATCTCCCATACGGCAGGCGAGGCCACCCAGGCTTCCTGCGTGGTGTTCCAGCACCACAAGATGCAAAACGCCGAGTACCGGCGGTTCAATATCGAAGGCATTACGCCAGGCGATGACTATGCTGCCATGCGCCAGGTGCTGACCCGGCGATACAGCAAGGTGGCAGAGGCTCTAAAAGAGGCCAAGCATGCGGGACAGGCACCGGCCGGCACCGGTCGTCTGCCGGACCTGGTGCTGGTGGATGGAGGCAAAGGCCAGGTGTCCATGGCGCGCGAGGTGTTTGAGCAATTGGGGCTGGACCTGTCGCTGATCGTGGGTGTGGAAAAAGGCGAAGGCCGCAAAGTGGGTCTGGAGGAACTGGTGTTTGCGGACGGGCGTGACAAGGTGTATCTGGGGGCCGATTCGGCGGCTCTGATGCTGGTGGCCCAGATTCGCGACGAGGCGCACCGGTTCGCCATCACCGGCATGCGCGCACAGCGGGCCAAGGTGCGCGTGGGCGGAGGCAAACTGGAGGAAATTGCCGGGGTTGGACCCAAGCGACGGGCCAAGTTGTTACAACGCTTTGGCGGAGTGCGCGGAGTTGCGCTGGCCAGTGCTGACGACATCGCAACAGTCGAAGGCATTTCACGTGAACTGGCGGAAGAAATATACCGGGCCCTGCATTAGCCATGCCACAATCACCCGATGTTTATGACCATACCCACCATCATGACCTGGACGCGGATCTTCGCGATTCCGCTCATTGTGGGTGTTTTTTATTTGCCGGATGCGCTGGGCACGCAAGCTGAGAAAAACCTCATCGCCACGGTCATGTTTGTCGTATTCGCGGCAACCGATTGGCTCGACGGGTATCTGGCACGCAAGCTGAACCAAACGTCCTCGTTTGGGGCTTTCCTTGACCCGGTGGCGGACAAGTTTCTGGTGTGTGCCTGTGTGCTGGTCCTGGTGCATTTGCAACGAGCCGATGTGTTCGTGGCGCTCATCATCATTGGACGGGAAATCGCCATCTCCGCGCTGCGCGAATGGATGGCCCAGATCGGTGCATCCAAAAGTGTGGCGGTGCACATGATTGGCAAACTCAAGACCGTGGCACAAATGGTTGCAATTCCTTTCCTGCTGTTTGATGGGGTGTTGTTTGGCATCATCAATACACACGTCTGGGGTGTGTGGCTGATCTGGGCGGCCGCCGTACTGACCATCTGGTCTATGGTCTATTACCTGCAAAAGGCGATTCCTGAAATACGTGCGCGGGCCCAGTAAATTTGCTCGTCTTGACGTGTTTTCGGATGCCACCATTACCACAGTTTTTCTTGGGTTTCCGGCCAAATTTTCGTTATAAAAAGAACTAGAATCTGCGTCCGCACCGTTGTAATGCTGCATGGCGTATTGACATGGAATTACGCCGTGGCTTTAATGGGATGCAGCAGCGGTGGCTGCGACAGAATTGATCCAGACCAGCTCCAGGCCCGTTTGCGCGAAGTGCAGAAAACCGAAAACTGTGTCCGGTGAAAATAATATTTGAAGAGACATTTCGATTAACTCTGCTTCCATACAAGGGGTCTTTGTGAATAAAACCGAACTGATAGAACACATTGCAAAACATGCCGATATTTCCAAAGCTGCCGCTACGCGCGCTTTGGAGTCCACCATTGGCGCAGTCAAAACTACGTTGAAAAAAGGCGGGTCGGTGTCCTTGGTAGGTTTTGGTACATTTGCGGTCGGTAAACGTGCAGCGCGCACAGGCAGAAATCCACGAACAGGCGATGCGATTAAAATCAAGGCCGCCAAGGTTCCAAAGTTCCGTCCTGGCAAAGCATTGAAAGATGCCCTGAATTGATTTTTTGGTTTCAGGTGGGGTGATTAGCTCAGTTGGTAGAGCGGCGCCTTTACACGGCGTAGGTCGGCGGTTCGAGCCCGTCATCACTCACCACCCCACAGCAAAGGCGAACATGGATGTTCGCCTTTTTTGTTTTTTTCCTGGAGAGATAGCGCATGTTTGAATTTGTTCGCAAGCACACGAAGGTCATGATGTTCCTCATGTTCTTGATGATCATTCCCGCGTTTGTGTTGGTGGGTGTGGATGGATTCAAGAGCATCAAGGCCGGAGGTGACGCTGTGGCCACGGTTGGCAGTCATAGCATCACACAGGGTGACTGGGATGCTGCCCACAAGGCCGAGGTGGATCGCTTGCGGGCACAGGTTCCCAATCTGGATGCCAAGATGCTGGACTCCCCGCAAGCTCGGTATGTCACGCTGGAGCGCTTGGTACGTGAGCGGGTTCTGACTGAGGCGGTGCAGGATGCACACCTGAATACGTCTGATGCACGCTTGGCCCGTGAATTGCAGCAAAGCCCGACGATCGCTTCGTTGCGTCGCCCAGATGGCTCCATTGATATTGAACGTTACCGCCAGCTTGCCGCGAACCAGGGCCTGACCACCGATGGTTTCGAGGCGCGTGTGCGTAGCCAGTTGTCGGTTCGGCAAGTGGAGGCTGGGTTACTGTCGACTGCTTTTTCTCCGGCGGCACTTGCCGACGTTTCGTTGAATGCTTTCTACGAACGCCGTGAAGTGCAGGTGTCACGGTTCAATCCTGCAGACTATGCGGGCAAGGTCAACCCCAGTGACGCGGAGATTGACGCCTACTATCAAGCCAATCCCACACAGTTTCAGGCCTCGGAGGCTGCCAGCGTTGAGTATGTAGTGCTGGATCTGGATACCGTCAAAAAGTCCATCACGCTGAACGAGGCGGACCTGAAGTCATACTACGAACAGAATGTCACGCGGCTGAGTGGCAAGGAAGAACGGCGTGCGAGCCACATTCTGATCAATGCACCCAAAGATATGCCCGCCGATGACCGCAAGAAGGCCCGCGAGCGCGCTGATGCTTTGCTGGTACAGGTGCGCAAGGCTCCCGACACATTTGCTGAAGCTGCGCGAAAGAACTCACAGGATTCCGGTTCTGCACCTAACGGTGGTGATCTGGATTTCTTCGCACGTGGCGCGATGGTGAAACCATTTGAAGACGCTGCATTCGCGTTGAACAAGGGTGATATCAGCGATGTCGTCGAATCGGACTTTGGCTTCCACATCATCAAACTCACAGATGTCAAGACTCCCAAGCAGCGCAGTTTTGAGGAATTGCGCCCGAGCATGGAAGCTGATCTGAAAACGCAGCAGGCCCAGCGCAAGTTCGCGGAAACCGCGGAAACGTTTACCAATGGTGTCTACGAACAATCCGACAGTCTCAAACCGGTAGCTGAACGGTTGAAACTGGAGGTCAAGACGGTCGACAATCTGCAGCGCAAGCCAGTGCCGGGCGTGACCGGCGTGCTGGCGAATCCGAAGTTTTTGGCCGCCATATTCAGTGCGGATTCTTTGGAGAAAAAACGTAACACCGAGGCTGTCGAGGTTGGACCCAACCAATTGGCTGCTGCCCGCGTGACCGAATACACACCTGCGAGCACCCGACCCCTGACGGAGGTGCGCGCCATTGTGAGTGCCCGACTCATTGCAAGTCAGTCCGCCGAGATGGCAAAAAAGGATGGTATTGAGAAGTTGGCCAACTGGAAGGCCGCGGCACCAGCCAACATGCCTGCGGCAGTGACCGTGTCCCGGGATGGCGCACAAGTCGTTCCGGGTCCGGTGCTGGATGCTGTCCTGCATGCGGATACGACAAGTTTGCCCGTGTGGGTTGGAGTCGATCTGGGCGCCCAAGGCTATGTTGTCGCGCGGGTGAACCAGATTCTGCCGCGTAACGCGCCAGCGCCAGCGACTGCCGACCAGGAGCGAAAGCAATATGCGCAATGGGTAGCAAGCGCGGAAAACAAGGCCTACTACAAGCTGCTGACCCAGCGGTTTAAGGTCGCAATCAAGGCACCGCGTCCTGCGGCAAATGCGTTTGGGCAGCAGGCTTTGCCGGAATAGGGAAAACACCCGCTATAATCATAGACTCGCGGTGGCTGTAGCTCAGTTGGTAGAGTCCAGGATTGTGATTCCTGTTGTCGTGGGTTCGAGCCCCATCAGCCACCCCAGTAAATATAAGGTTCCAGTGCTATCTAATTGGTAGCAACTGGAATTTTTTTTGCCCAAATTGGAATTTAACGATGGATTGCCTTCCTTTGGAGGGCTTGGGAAAGCGATGAATCAGGTGCACATTTTGGTTTTCAAATGAATGCTTCCTCCGACAACACCACTCCGGAAAAGTCCAGCTTCTGGGCGAGGATATTTAGCCCACTTCCATGGTCTAAGTTCAATGCTCTCGGTCATAGTAGTGTTGTTAAGTCATCGTACCTTTGGGTGGTTCTAGTTCCAATCGTTGCCAAGCTACTTTCGCATATCCAACAGGACTACCAACTACCCATCTTCGGCACCAAATTGCATCTGGTATTGGGCGTGCCGTTCACATGGGAAGTGTTGTATTACGCGGCAATTTTCTTTGCACTTGCGAATTTGACGTACACGATTTATTGCCCAGAGGTGGTACAAAAGTTCGATAAGTTCGCTGACTTTTCCGAGCAAGGCATGGGCGGTGAACAGCTCATTCTCTACGCCTATGGGCCTTTAGATGATCGACCTCATGCCGGATCACATAAGGGAATTAGCGTTCCAAATGTGGTGCAGTTTCGGAAGAAGTATTGCAACAAGCGGAACGAAATTAGTCCCGAATTGTCTGAGTTGGACAATCAATGCAAACTCTTAATGAGTAAGCCAATCCCAACCGGATTTCACCCCGATCGGATGGAGGTTGAACCTATATTGTTGCCAGCAGCCTTTTGGTTTGTCCGGGCTGACTACGACCTGCATTCGCCGAAGTTGAGGTGGCTGGTACAGGGGTTGTACGGCGTCGGATTTGGTCTTGTTCTATGGATCTTGGTTAAAAATTTTGCGTACGTCGTTGCGCTGCACCTGGGTTCACCGTCTTAGGGTTTTTTGAACCTATGCCTTTGTGAACCTCAAAGGCTGTCCCGTCTTACCTCCTTTGCTCGGTCATAAATGCGTGCTGTAGTGCCTGGGTTTGCATGCAAATCGGGGAGCGCCCCCCTTTGAATTTTGTGCTGTGTGACGTGGTACGAGCGCAGGTCGTGAAACGTGAACCGCTTTTCGATTGCCTTTTCCTCCAGCGCCTTTAGAACCAACTTTGACCACATCGCTTTGAATCCCTGCTCTGTGTAGCAATTCCCCGCACGATTCGGGAACACAGCGCCCAGGCGGTCATTCTTCGCAAGGGCTCGCAGCCTGGTCAGCAATGTGGCAAGGGCAGGGCTGATGCTGATAACCTCCACCACCTGCTTGTCCCGTTGTTTCCCCCGGATCAATCGCGCCTCTGTGTCGCTGATCTGGGGCCAATGCAACTCCAAAAACTCGATGCGCCTGTTGCCTGTCAACGCTGCAAATTCAGCCATGCTGGCGAGAATCTGAGCTTGCCCCTTGCGCTCGCGCGCCCATTTCAAGAAAGCCACCAGCGTTTCGGGTTCGGGGGCATCTTTGCGTGGTCGTTCTTTATTGCGCCTGGTTTGCTTGCACGGGTTTGCAGCAATGTCGCCGCGCTCTATGGCTACGTTCATCAGATTCGACATCAGGGCCATTTCCCTATTGGCTCGGACTGGTGCCGCTTTTCGTTCAACCCGCAAGTACCGCGCGCAAACTGCCGGCGATATGGTTTCCGGGTCAATGTCACCGAACACCCGCATCAGCTCCTTGCTGCATTGCATGTAATCCGACTGGGTGTTTTTGGACAATTCTTTCCAGTCATCCGAATTGCGATACAGCTGCCAAAGGTGCTTTACGGTTCCTCGGATTGGGTTTTCATTGTTCAGGTCCAAGACCTTGCGTATGGCCGCATCCTTGTCCGTCCCTAGCGGGATTGGCTTCTTTCCTGCTGGGTGGTATCGGTAGCTCACAAGGCCGTCCTTGCGGGGCATGGCCTCCATGCGCGGTAGTAGCCCCTTCGCGCTGGCTCTGTCTCTTGGCCTACTCATGCTGCGACACTCCATGCAGGTGCGCGGCTGCTACGCTGCTCGGCCCGTGCCGATCCGTTCATAGTCGCGTCGTAGTGTGCCCGATTGACTAACGGCCTACCGTTCGGTTTTTGGCGCACGACAAGCCCCATTCTGCGCAAATACCGCACCCGTGCGGCGTTCTGGGACAGTCCGTCGCATATCTGGTCAATTTCGTCATCGCTCAAATCCGCGATCATGATCCGTACCCCCGGAAACCCGCATGGATACTGGGTTCAACCGCTGGTGGTTGATCTGATTCAACTGGCGGTTTGTCCGGTTTTTCCATTGGTTTTCTATCCGCCATGTTCCCCGTTTTGGCCTGAACTTGCAGCCGTGGATTGGAAACCGCGCCGCGGGCGGGATCATTTGACGAACCAAAATCCCCGATCTGGGACAGGCGAGCAAGCTGCGCCTGGATGGCTTCAAGCTCTTCCTGTAGGCACCTGGCCCGGCCAGCACTGTAAATCGCGGCGTTGTGGGCCGCAGCGTCAATTTCCGATATTCCCCAGGTGGTGAGCCAATAAATCGCCAGCATTGCAGAGTGGGGTGCTTTGCCTTCGCGCAGCCAGCGCCAAACACTGCGCTCCGTGACTTTCAAGGCTTTCGCGACTTCCTTCGGCGTCGGGTTTCCAATGTCCGCGAGCATGTCACGCAGCGCGGGAATGTTCTTCGGCATGTAGACAAGCGAACGGTAATACCTCATGACAGCCCCCTGGGTTGCTGGTGGATGGCCGCCCCGGCGGCTGTTCTTGCATTTTTGTCCCGTGTCTGTATGCTTCGTGGCGTTCGACTTCCAATCGATCCGCCCCGCGTTTGGTAGCGGTGCCCAGCGCGGGGCACTTTTCCTTCACATACCCCCCCGGTGTTTTTGTCTTCTTCAAACTCGAACATCAGCGAGTGGTCAAAAATGTCAATGGAATCATGGGGTGCGCAGTTATTGAATCGAGTCCAAGGTGGGGAAAACTCCCCGCGTGCGGCGTCACCCCTTCGCGATTCAATGCGCCATTCGTCAATCCGGGTTGTCAGGTTTTCCGGCGATTGCAGGTCGATTGCCCTGGCGCTCAGACCCTGTAGCCGCTGTACCTTTTCGTCGGCATAGCGGGTACTGTTGCGCTCCGTGTGAATGGGTTTGAAATTCAGAGAGAAGCTGTCGTAGGCTTGGAGCCACGCGCCGTAGTCGTTCTCCCTGGCCGCCTGGTGCGCAGCCATCAAGCCCACGCTATTCGACTCCAAGGTTTTCAGGCGATACATTTCTCGGGTTGGTGTAATGGGTGGCACGCCGAAGAATTGGAATTGCCGTATGCCCCATAGGCGCGCCCAGGCCACGATCCGTGGCGCAGAGTCCTTCCCGTTGTCTCCGGTTTCTTCGTCAACGCCGACGCCTTCACCGTCAATGCTTTTGGAAACGTACTTTGCGACGTATCCAAGCGCGCTACCTCTAGCGGGGTCGATCCGCTCCACCAGAAAACGCCGCTCAGACGCACCTGGCTCGTCTGGGGAATCATGCAACGCGTATGCCCTTACAACCTGTATCAAGGTGTCCGAATGGTCGGGGTTTATGAATGCCAGAACATGCCAGTGTGGGCATCCGTCGTGGTGCGGCTCCGTTACCCTCATGCCGCAGACCTTCACCCCCAGATGGTCGAGCTTGCGCATTGCGCGCCGCCAAACGTCGTTTAGATGGGCTTGTGCTGCTCGCGGGCTGGTGCCGTCATAGCGGTCATTCGGAGTGCCGCCAATGTGCATGGAATGCATGCGGCTTGGGCACGTGACGGTGAGAAACAGCGCAATACTGCCTCGATCCATCTCAAATTTTTCGATGCCTTTTAGCCTGGCCATCATCGCCATTCGGCGGTTTTTTGGATTGGCAAGACTCTGCGACGCAATCTCATCCATGGGGATCATTTCCCCGGTGGTTTGATTCACTGCATACAGAGACGCCAACAGTTCCGCAATGCGCCGCTTATCGCGGATGGCCCTGGCAATGGTTTTCCCAGAAACATATTTGCCCGCTTGCGCGTGCACTTCACCGGCCTGGATGGCCGCATATTCGACGACTTGGAAACGCTTCCGAAGTGCGCGCTTCCACCATGACTGATCACATAGGCGGTTGATTACCTCTTGAAGCCCCGACTTTTCTGGCAACGCTATATGGTGCCGCTTCGAAATCCTGCGCAACTGGCGTCCGATCACTTCGTCTGAAGTGTTGAATCGTTGCCAGTTATCAGTTATCCGACCGCAGGCCTTCGCTGCTTTCTTTGCAGTCGCTGTCAGATCATCCGCTGTCAGGTCGAATTCCTCGGACATGGCAAGCAACTCGGGGCTAAGTCTTGCCGCCATCATGCGCCCCACCCAATGATGTAGGCGGCTTGTTCGCGAAGCCTGCACTCGGTTGCGTAAACCTCTGATTCCAGCGATTGATCTGCAAGGCATATCTCAAGCCAGCCTTTCAGACGCAGCAGGCGAATCGCGCCCTCGCTCAGGGTCCTACCTTGCTTTGTGGCAAACCAATAGTCCGCCAACTTTGGGCATTGCTTTGCAGCGTCGGAGAGATTTTCACCAAGCGGCAATTCAATGGAATCAGCTTTGACCCTCGCCAATGGCTTGCGCCGTACCCTTGGGATGGACAGCGCCGCTTGGGACCACTTAGCCCGCTGCAGTGGGCTCGCGGCCCAGGCAATTGCCGGTGGTGTTGGCCCTGGAATCATGACTGCACCCCCGGCCAAAGCAATGCCAACTCAAACGGCCACACCCACAGGAACATGCCTTCCCCGTCAACGTGGAATGAAGCCACGCTGCATCCAGCGTCATTGCTTGAAATGAATCGAAAATGGAGACTTGGCATGTTCAGGCCCTCCCTGCATAGGATGGCGATTGAACGTAGTAAGGGCGAATGGATGCACGCGTGCCCAGCTGGGCCCGCATACGCAAAGCAAGGTCTTCCGCCTCGTCTTCGGTAAGGTGATAGGCCTGGTCTGGACTGTTTGATACTGTTAGCCCACTCGGCCCAAAATTTGCCGCATAGCCTGATGCATCTGGAATCCAGAGAACGCAGGTTTGAGGCCGTAGCTTGTGGGTTTGCTTCGCGTTTGTGGCACGCAGCATGCGCGTAGGCATGCGGCGGCTCGGAGTGCAGTTCAACATCTTGTTTTCCAATCGGGTTGCAGGCGATTACGGTGCACCTGCGTGGTTTGTGCTACCTGGCCGCCGTGCCCGGCGCAGCGGTCTTTTTCATCGCTGACACGACGAAAAGCCCGACAAGGATGGCCACGACAACGGCGGCTTTAGAACCGCCTGCGCCTGAAAGCATGGAGACTGGTGCTTGCATGGATCAGTCCTCGCTTTCGTCGGCTGTGGCTTCTGCCTTTTCTTTGGGCTTTGCCTTCGACTTGGGCGGCGCATCGCCATCGGTGAGCCCCATTACCCCGTAGGCGGGTGAGCCTTTGAACCACTGCGAGAGCATGTCCCCAATGGTTTTAGGCTCGTCCTTGGCGGGTTCAATGACGTTCTTGCCTTGCAAAAAACGGAATAGCAGATGACTCTCGGCAAGGATGCCGAACAGCTCTCGCATGGCTGCGTCGGACTCGTCCGAAACGCCGCCCAGGAACCCGGTTTGGTATGCCGACCCTACCAATTCGGCAATCCGGCTGTCGTTCTCTTCCATCCGGTCAAGAACGCTATCAACCTGGTCTTGTGAGACCTCTCCCGAAATCAGGAAGCCAGCGCCTGCGCGCGGCGTGATGCCGCGCTGCATGTTGCTATCGGCTATTTCGGACTCCTGCTTGGACTTCAAGCCTGCGTCGATTTCGTCAAAATCTGCGCCCTGCGTCTCGTAAAAGTCGCGGAGTTTCTTTTGGTCGATCGCATCGAGGCGGTATCGTCCTGCCTCGAATTGCTTGATTTTGTAGGCTTGGATGCTCGTTTGGTCAATGACGTTTTTCTGTGAAAGCGTCAGTGCGGCGCGTGCAGCTTGGGATTGCTGGTAGCTTAAAAGTGATTGATTTTTGGTTGCCATTCTTCTTTCCTGTTAAGGCGGAATGCCTCGGAACAGGAATATAGCGACCCGATCATCAATCGTCAACCGATTTCGGTTGATTCTTCCAAATTAGGAAATTTTGCCTTCGGATGCAGGCTTTCTGGCCCTGTTCAGTTTCTCCATCCTGCCATTGGCTCTAAGCCATTCGGCGTCTGATGGGTTGCCTATTTGAGAGTCGTCCTTAGTGGCGGCAATGAAACTTTTCAGTGCATGCAATACAAGTCGATCCTCGTTAGAAAACTCGGGTTTTCTTTCTACATGCGTGCCGTACATCAACCAGCCCATAGGAACGTCAAGTGCCTCAACCAGCAAACGAAACTCCCTTAAACCAGGGAGACTTTCCCCTGATTCGTATCGAGAAATGGATGCTGGGGAAAGACCGCTGCCCGTGATGTCGTCTTCCTTTGTAAGTCGGCTTAATGCCTCAATCGTTAGGGTCAAGGCGTTTCTGGCATATCGAACTCGCTCGCCAAGCTTTGATTCAGGCGGCATCCCTGGGGGGGCGGTGATGTCCTTAAGGTCCACCTCCTCAAGCGTCAAACGCGAAGGCTCGAAGAAATGTGTTTGGTTCATGCCCGGTTTCGGCTCTCTTGACTGCTCTGAATTTGACATTGATTCGTGCCCGTAGTTGGTTGATTTTATGCCCTGCTACTGCAGTCGAGGAAGACCGAGCATCCCTGTTTATCATGGCGCGAACTTAGGTTTTTATACCTTGATAGTCTCGCCGCGAACGGGTGTTTTTTGCCCGCTCACATCGCTGCCGCTGGCATACCGCAAACGGGTTCAGTTTCCGCCCTTGTCGGGCTATCCTGGGGCATGCCCCAGAGCTGCGCATATTCACTGCACGGCGCTGACGGGATTTGGCTTTACATTTAATCCATGACAAATCCGCTCTGGAAAAATAGACTCTTCCTGGTCTCTGCGACCGTAATGGCCATACTGTTCTTCTGGACGTTTGCAAG
>Ga0208514_100697_pt1 | contig 14124 bp, 14 predicted proteins | sample LakWasMet70_HOW9_2_FD_183900 | JGI IMG/M metagenome (GOLD analysis project Ga0208514, IMG submission 183900) | Freshwater sediment methanotrophic microbial communities from Lake Washington under simulated oxygen tension - Sediment Metagenome... | ecosystem: Environmental > Aquatic > Freshwater >...
AATCGTAACCGTCTATGACCGGTCAGAGTTGATTCACCGTGCGATTGACACGCTCAAGCGGACCCTGCTAGAAGAAAGTCTGATCGTGGCGGCGGTCTGCATTGTCTTCCTGCTGCATGTGCGCTCAGCGCTGGTGGCCATCCTGATGCTGCCAGTCGGCGTGCTTATCGCATTTTCAGCCATGCGCTTGCTGGGCATGAACTCCAATCTGATGAGTCTCGGTGGCATCGCCATTGCGATTGGCGCCATGATCGATGCGGCGATTGTGATGATCGAGAATGCGCATAAGCACATTGAAAGGCTGCCACACGACCACAGTCACAATGACCGCGTTGAGGCCATGATTACCGCCTGCAAGGAAGTCGGTCCCGCGCTGTTTTTCTCGTTGCTGATCATTACCGTTTCCTTCCTCCCAGTGTTCACGCTTGAGTCTCAGGAGGGCAGGCTCTTCTCGCCCCTTGCCTACACCAAGACTTTCTCCATGGCGGGCGCTGCCTTCCTGTCGGTGACGCTGGTGCCGGTGCTGATGATTCTGTTCATCCGCGGCAAGATCATGCCGGAGTCCAGGAACCCGGTGAACCGTTTTCTGATCTGGAGTTATCGACCTATCATTGCGGGCGTACTGCGGTGGAAGAAGACGACCATCCTGATCGCGTTGCTCGCCTTGGCCGCTTCTCTCTACCCTGCCAGCAAGCTGGGATCGGAGTTCATGCCAACCCTGAATGAGGGTACGCTGCTGTTTATGCCGGCCTCCTTGCCAGGTATGTCCATCACCAAGGCGGCCGAGCTGATGCAGACCCAGAACAAGATCATTAAGAGCTTCCCGGAAGTCGCTTCGGTCTACGGCAAGGCGGGACGCGCCAACACGGCAACGGACCCCGCACCGACCGAGATGTTTGAGACCGTGATCAACCTCAATCCGCAGTCAACCTGGCGCCCAGGTATGACCACCGACAAGCTCATTGCGGAAATGGACAAGGCATTGCAATTCCCCGGCGTAGCAAATGCCTGGACCATGCCCATTAAGGCGCGTATCGACATGCTGTCTACGGGTATCCGAACACCCATCGGTATTAAAGTTTTCGGCAAAGACCTCAACGAGATGGAGCGGCTTGCCCGTGAGATTGAGACAGTTGTCAAAACCGTTCCGGGCACTACCTCGGCCTTCGCAGAGCGCATTACGGGTGGCTACTACCTGAACATTGAACCCGATCGCACCCAACTGGCGCGGTATGGTCTGGCCGTCGGTGACCTGCAGGATGTGATCGGCACCGCACTTGGAGGCGAGATGGTGACCACCACGGTGGAGGGCCGCGAACGCTTCGGCGTCACGGTGCGCTATCCGCGGGAACTGCGCGCGGACCCGCAACAGATTGCCCGCGAAGTACTCGTCCAGACCATGGACGGAGCCATGATTCCGCTGGGGCAAGTGGCGCGCGTGGAAGTCGCCAAAGGCACACCTGGCATACGCACTGAGAACGCCTTGTTGTCGGCGTACATCTTCGTTGACATCCGGGACCGGGACATTGGCGGCTACGTGGCGGATGCCAAAAAAGCCGTGGCCAGCCAAGTGAAATTCCCGCCGGGCTATTACGCCACCTGGAGCGGTCAGTTCGAATCCATGGAGCGTGCGATTGAAAAAATGAAGGTTGTTGTGCCGGTCACGCTGCTCATCATCTTCCTGCTGCTCTACCTGAACTTCAGGCGACTGACGGAAACCATGATTGTCATGCTCTCCGTGCCCTTTGCATTGGTGGGTGGTATCTGGCTGATGTGGTTGCTGGGGTACAACATGTCGGTTGCCGTGGCCGTGGGCTTCATTGCCCTGGCCGGGGTTGCCGCTGAGACCGGCGTGATCATGCTTATCTACCTAGACCACGCATGGGAGGCGTTAAAGACCAAGCGGCGTGCAGAGGGACAAGTGCCAGGCTTGACCGACCTGTACGAAGCCATCATGGAAGGGGCTGTCGAGCGCGTGCGTCCCAAGATGATGACGGTCGTTGCCATCATGGCCGGTCTGCTACCCATCATGTGGGGAACGGGAACCGGGGCTGAAGTCATGAGCCGCATTGCGGCACCCATGGTCGGCGGCATGATTTCCTCGACAGTTCTCACGCTGGCTGTGATTCCGGCGATCTATGCGCTGGTCAAACAGTGGCGCCTGAAGCGTGGGATGGAATAGCCGATCGCGCGAGTAGTCATGGCTGACCCTACAGACAGGAGCAAAGCAAAGGCATTTCGGGGTATCCGGGGTCGGGTTGCCAGGAGGCTCGCTGTTGCGTGGGTGTTGCTGTCCCTGCTGGTAGGAGGTACCGTGGCTTACCTCGAATTTCGCAGGGCGGATGAGATTGCCTTCGGTCTGGCAGCGTCTGTGGTCGATTCGTTGCGCCAGCATGTTGCCCAGTCTGGAGCGCCCCATGTCGCCTCACTCAATGCAGCGCTGGAACCCTTGGTCAGGCAGGGCTACGTGCAGGCACGCGTAGTCGATGCCGCAGGAAATGCGATCGCTACTGCCGCAGCCATTGGCCAACCTGAATTTTTTTTGGATCATTTGCCTGAGTGGAGATCGGCTCCCGCCACGTTCATCACCGGCAACCACCGCGTCCTGTGGAGAGACAACGAACTGGTCGTACTGGTCAAAATGCCTTTGCAGGATCAGTCCGGGCGTCTCATCGGCTATTTCAATGGAGCCTACCGGGTCGATCCGGCCACGCGCGAAAGTGTGCGAAGGGACTTTGTCCATAACATCTCGGCGGCGCTGCTGGCTGTATTGGCGACTACCTTTGTCCTGTATCCCGTGATCATGAGCCTGAACAAGGGCGTTTTGAAACTATCCGCAGAGCTGATGCGAAGCAACGTCGAGCTGATGGAGGTTTTGGGAAGCGCGATCGCCAAGCGGGACTCTGACACTGATCTGCACAACTACCGCGTCTGCCTTTACAGCATCCGCTTTGCGGAGGCTCTTGGTCTTGATGACAACACCATTCGCATCGTGATTGCCGGCGCTTTCCTACACGACGTGGGGAAAATAGGCATCAGTGATTCGATCTTGCTAAAGCCGGGGAAGCTGACTGAGGAAGAGTTTTCCGTGATGAAGACCCACGTCCAATTGGGAGTGGACATTGTTGCCAAGTCAAGTTGGCTCAATGGCGCCAGAGAGGTGATCGAATATCACCATGAACGCTTTGACGGAAGCGGCTATCGACAGGGTCTGCGCGGAGAATCGATACCGCTGGCGGCCCGTTTGTTTGCCATCGTGGATGTCTTCGATGCGTTGACGTCGCGTCGGCCCTACAAGGAGGCGTTTTCGCTGGAATCAGCCATTCGAATTCTTGCCGAAGGGCGTGGAAGCCATTTCGATCCAGATTTGCTGGATGTCTTTGACCACATCGCACCGGAACTTCACGGTGAACTTGCCGGTCTGGGAGAGGCTGCACTGCGAAGCCGCTTACACCAACAGGTGGGGAAGTATTTATTCGATGGACGTGAATACCGAGAACGCGCGCATATAGCCTTTGTCGTTGCCACCGACTACTCGTGAAAAAAACCCTACATTGCAATTCCATGACGAAAAGGTAATTTTGCTGTTAGCCAATTGTTGGGGGCTTGGCGGCATACTGCCAGCTACCCTTCAGGTGATCTGGCCCTAAAGATTGCAGAGGAACTTGAGGGGTTGCTGTTATCCGTCTGAAGGGAATACGCCATGAAATCGTCTACACCGTCAATCGACATCATCCGCCCTCTCACCGGCGTTGGCCAAGCATTGGGCAAATCGGTCGTGACGACGGGCACGGGTTTCAAGGATGCCATGCTGCAGGCACTGCAATCCACCAGCGATTTGCAAAAAGAGTCCGGCCGCCTTGCCAAGGACTTCCAGTTGGAAAAATCCACGGCCAGCCTCGAGGAAACCATGCTCGCCGGCGTCAAGTCGAACATTTCCTTCCAGGCGACCTTGCAGGTCCGCAATCGGGTCGTACAAGCCTATACGGATGTGATGAACATGCAAGTGTGAGCGGCTGCTGCGGCACCTCTGCCGGCAAGTGTCAACTTGTCGAGTCCAGGTCCGATATGCGCCAATATGTCAAAAATGTAATCTTACAGTCACTTCTTTGTTGGATACGAAGACGCACACTGCAACCCATTAGCTTGGTGGTTCCCCTGCGGTAGAAAGGGCAGAGGGCCTGAACATGGTTGTGACACCGTCATATAAACGCTAGGCGATACGCTGACAAGCAATTTTGAGTACGATTGGAAACATGCGAAAGTTCATTGGGACACTCCTGACTTGGTTGCTGCTGCTTGCCATCCCCATGCAGGGACAGGCCGCGACCGCCGTGCTGTTTTGCGGCGCGGGTCACCATGGAGTGTTGGCGCAGAGTAGCGCACAGCCTGTTTCTGAGCATCACCCAACTATGGTGGTGACAGCAGAGCCGGGACAGGACGAATGGATGGGTGTGGCCGCTCCTGGTCACGAACAGGCCGTGACTACACCAGTCTCGCAAATCGGTGAATGGACGGTAGACCATGCCAGCGGTGATGACAAATGCAGCGCGTATACCGTCCTGGTGGGCACTTCATCTGCTGTTCAGCTTCCCGCGACGGTCTCACAACCGATTCCCTACGCCCTGGAATCCTTTGTCAACTACATCCCAAAGCGCCTGGATCCTCCTCCGCGGGCGATCTTCGCCTGACGTGATTTGCGCGCATCGAGCGCGCGAATGTATCGAAATTCCCCCTTGCTGCAGAGCCAACGGCCTCTGGCTTGCGTTGCGCATTGGGGTTTCATTTCTTGCGAGGACTTTATGGATTTACATATTTCAAGTTGGCCCAGATTGGCGAAATCGACGATATTTTTGGGAATCGCGCTGGGCGCCACAGGTGCCCTTGCCCAGAGTAACCCCGGCGTCCCCACCCTCAAACTGACCTACCGCTCTGCATGGTCCCAATACCAGGGATTCACAGAGCAGTCTGTGACCCCATGGCGGCAAACCAATGACACAGTAGAACGCGCGGGTGGCTGGCAGGCCTACGCCAAGGAAGCGCGGCTACCCGATGCACCAGACAAGAGTGACGCTAAGCCCGTCACTTCCAGTGTGAAGAGCCAGCAGGGGGTCAAACCATGATAAAAGTGCGTGCCATTTCTGCGAATCGCATGCCAAGACGTTTTGGCAAGAAGACACTGGTGGTTGCGGCCGCTCTGATCGTTCTTTCAGGCTGTGCCAGCATCGATTTTGACAAAACCTTGGCCACGACCAACCGCGACGCGGCCGGATTCACAGACGGCAATCTGGCACTGGTTCAAACCAAAGAGCAGCGTGCAGACCGGGATAAGGTCGCCTCGGAAATTCTGGCCAAGCCCTTGGGCCAAAGTGATGCAGTGCGGCTGGCACTGGTAAACAGCCCAGCACTGCAAGCGCTCTTGGCGCAGAGTTGGGCGGATGGCTCCAAAGCAGCTCAGACCGGACGCATCTCCAACCCGATCTTTACTTTCGAGAGTGTTCGGTTTGCCGATGAGTTGGAATTGGGAAGGCAGCTTTCCTTTGGCTTACTGGATATTCTGACTCTGCCTCAGCGCGCCAGGATTGCTGAACGTCAGATCGCACTGCAACAGGTACGGCTGACCACTGCCGTCGTCGACCAGGTGACCCAGGTCCGTCAGGCTTGGGTAAGAGCCGTCGCAGCCCAGCAAAGCCTTGGCTACGCCAGCCAGGTTAACGATGCCGCGCAAGCCAGCAGCGAACTGGCTCGCCGCTTGTACGCAGCGGGCAACTTCAGCAAGTTGCAACGTGCCCGCCAACAGGCGTTTTACGCCGACGCGGTCACGCAGTTGGCGGCAGCGCAACACGCGAGCGTCTCGACACGAGAGGAATTGGCGCGTCTGCTTGGGTTGACCGACAGCCAGGTCGAAGCATTGGTGCTGCCTGAACGTCTGCCGGATTTGCCAAGAACCCCGCGGTCACCGGGAGAGGTCGGTCAATGGGCCAGCCAAAGCAGGCTGGATATTCAACTGGCCAAGTCAGAGTTTGAGGGTGCTGCGCGCCTACAGGGACTGACCGCTATAACCAGTCTGACTGACATCGAGCTGGGCATTCGTCGTGGGACTGTCTTTGACAATGCCGCCGGCACCGAAACCTCAAAGCAAGGGTATGAGGTGAGCGTTCGCCTTCCTGTGTTTGATTGGGGTGGCAATCAGCGCGACAACCTGAATGCACAAACATTGGCGGCCGCAAATCGACTAGAGGCTGCGGTTAGAGCTGCGGGGTCCAGTCTGCGTGAGAGCTACTCTGCCTACCGAACTGCATTCGATGTATCGAAGCACTTCCGCGATGAGGTTGTTCCACTGCGCAAGACGATTTCCGAGGAAAACGTGCTCCGCTACAACGGCATGCTGATCGGTGTATTCGAGTTGCTGGCGGACGCGCGCGATCAGAGGCACAGCGTATTGGCCGCGATTGAGGCGGAGCAGCAGTTCTGGCTTGCCGATGCGGGATTGCAAGCCACCATGCTGGGCAAGCCGACTAGAGCGACAGTGGGAGCCATGGTGACAGGGGGAGGTGTCGATGCCGGGCACTGACTTTCAGATCTTCAGGATCAACTTAACGGGATGCATTGCCTCCCGTTGCGGACCCAATATTCAAAGGAATCTAACGTGAACTCCAGAAGACAGTTCTTTAAGGCAGCAGGTATCGCCGGCGGTGCCATCGCCGCATCGGCCGTCAGCAGGGTGGCAATGGCCGCCCTACCGGAGCCTGTGTTGCAGACCAAGCCGGACACCATGCCGCCCCTGGTGCCCAATAGCGGACGCCCCTACAACCCGGTTGTGACCCTGAATGGCTGGACTCTGCCATGGCGTATGAACCAGGGGGTCAAGGAATTCCACTTGGTCGCCGAGCCGGTGGTGCGCGAGATGGCACCAGGTATGAAAGCCCATTTGTGGGGTTACAACGGCCAGAGTCCGGGACCCACCATCGAAGTCGTCGAGGGCGACCGCGTGCGAATCTTCGTCACCAACAAATTGCCAGAACACACCAGCGTTCATTGGCACGGCCAGCGCCTGCCCAATGGAATGGACGGTGTGTCAGGTCTGACGCAGCCCGCAATCCAGCCAGGCAAAACCTTTGTCTACGAGTTTGTCGCACGTCGCCCCGGCACGTTCATGTACCACCCCCATGCGGATGAGATGACGCAGATGGCGATGGGCATGATGGGTTTCTGGGTCACCCATCCAAAGGTAAAACATCCACTGATTGATGACGTCCATCGCGATTTCTGCTTCCTGCTCAATGCCTATGACATTGACCCTGGAAGCTACACACCAAAAATCATGACGATGAATGACTTCAATCTTTGGTCATGGAACAGTCGAATCTTTCCCGGCATCGACAGCCTGAATGTGCGCCTGAACGACAAGGTGAGGATTCGAATCGGCAATCTGACCATGACGAACCATCCCATTCACCTGCACGGCCATGAGTTCCTGGTAACAGGAACGGATGGCGGTCCCACTCCCAAAAGCACACGCTGGCACGAAGTGACGACCGATGTAGCCGTTGGACAGATGCGTCAGATCGAGTTCTTGGCCGATGAGGCTGGGGACTGGGCCTTTCACTGCCACAAGAGCCACCACACCATGAATGCGATGGGACACGATGTTCCCACCATGATTGGCGTGGACCACCGAGGCGTGGCGAAGAAGATCACCAATCTGATTCCTGACTACATGGTCATGGGCGAGCGTGGCATGGCAGATATGGCCGAGATGGAGATGCCGTTGCCCGACAACACCGTGCCCATGATGACGGGCCAGGGCCCGTTTGGTGGTGTAGAAATGGGCGGAATGTTCTCCGTCCTCAAGGTTCGCAAAGACCAGAAGCCAGGCGACTACAAAGACCCTGGCTGGTACAAACATCCTCCCGGAGAAGTCGCATTTGAGTGGACGGGTGCCATGCCCGAGCCCGCGCGATTCCAGGCAGAGGGAGGTCAATCCATGCCGCGCCTGGTCAAGCCCAGGCAGGAGGTCGAAGTTCAGATTCGCAAGCCGCAAAGTACATCAGGCCATTCCGGCCATTGACACTCTATCAAAACTCAACGAAGGAAATCTCATGAAAATCAATACCCTCATCGCCGCAATCGCTTCCGCATTGATTGCATCCACCGCGTTGGCAAGCGGAAACCACGCCGGCGGTCATCACGCGGACTCCAATGCCATTGGCCAACCGGGCAAGGCAGACAAGGTGTCGCGGACCATCTCCGTTGACATGACCGATGCGATGCGTTTCACCCCTGCTGACATTGCAGTAAAACGCGGCGAGACGATCAAGTTCGTGGTCAAGAACTCAGGGAACGTCAAACACGAGATGGTGCTTGGCACCGAGAAAGAACTCAAAGAACACTACGAAGTGATGAAGAAGTTCCCTGAGATGGAGCACGCGGACGAAAACATGGTCACTGTGCAGCCAGGGCAAACCGGTGAGATCGTTTGGCAATTCACCAAGGCCGGAAAAGTCAATTTCGCCTGCCTGCAACCGGGCCACTATGACGCAGGGATGAAGGGCGTTGTTGCGGTGAGCGCAAAGAAGTAACAGGCAATGGACTACCAGTTACCGCGCGCCAATCACGTATTCACATCACTTTCGCACCAGGAATCAATCATGAAAACACTTACCTATACCTTTGTCGCTTTGCTGACCGTCGGCACAGCGCTTTCAGCCCATTCGCAGTCCCAAGAGAAACCGGCCACGGCGCAAGTAGCGGCATCGACCGCGAATATGACGGACGGTGAGGTCCGCAAGATCGACAAAGAGGCCAAGAAAATCACCATCAAGCACGGCGAGATCAAGAACCTGGACATGCCTGGGATGACCATGGTGTTTCAGGTGAGAGAAGAGGCGTTGCTGAGCAAGGTCAAGGCTGGGGACAAGGTTCGTTTCATTGCCGAGAAAATTGACGGTGCTATTGTCGTGACGGACATTCAGCCCGTAATGTGAACTGGGCACAACGCCGGTAACAGAGCGGACGTTTTTCGGCGTTGGTGACGATTGAAATTCCAATCATTCGCGGCCACCTTATGTGTGTTGCCGTACTGTCAGAGCGAACCATAGAGGGTGAAGATCAGCATCCAATCAACCAACAAGTTCAGGAGAGCAGGATGCTTACCCCAAAGGAAATTGAATGTCTGCGCGCTTGCAACGAATGTGTAACTGCGTGCCTTCAGTGCGCGACAGCTTGCTTGACAGAAGAAGACGTCAAGCCCATGGCCGGATGCATTGCGTTGGACTTCGAGTGCGCCGATATCTGCCGCCTTGCCGCAACGTCTATTGCGTCGGGCAGTACACAACTAGACGCTGTGTGCGCACTTTGCGCCAGCGCATGCGACGCTTGTGCTTCGGAATGTGACAAGCACTCAATGGACCATTGTCGGCATTGTGCAGAAGCCTGCAAGCGATGCGCTGACGCTTGTCGCAGCGTGGCGAAGTAATTTCTACTCTAACGCAAGGACACGTCCATGAGCTACTCAACACACAAACCAGTCCGGGCTCTTGGCCTGATCGCCTCTGCCTCATTTTGGCTTTTATCCACCACGGTGCAGGCGCAGAACGCTATGCCGATGGCGGCTTCCGCTAGCGCGCCCATGGCGGGCATGCAGAGTGGCACGATGGGTTCGCCCGACATGAAGCAGTCTATGAAGGCCGGTATGGACGGCATGCAGAAGATGCAAAGCACCGGCGACGCCGACAAGGATTTCGCGTCGATGATGAAAGTGCACCATCAGCAAGCCTTGGACATGGCGGAAATGGAACTGACGTATGGAAAGTCGGCAGAGTTGAAAGCCATGGCGAAAAAAATCATCTCAGGGCAGAAAAAAGAGATTGCCCAGTTTGATCGGTGGCTGGCGAAGCAGAAGTGACCGCATTAGCGCGGAGAAAGACCGGGTTGCGACTTATCTTCTGGCGACGCAGAGCATAGGACTTGCGAGCCACAACAGCGCCGGGACCAGCAACACCCAACTGTAATCGGAGTCCAGCGAAAAGTTGCTGGAACTCATCACCGCAACGGTTGGCAGACCGACGAGTCCAATGGTCCAGGACGTACCCGGCAATTGCAACGGCATCACCACGCGAGCAATGAACATGGTCAGCACACCAGAGAGCCGGTTATTTAGCAACACGACTAACTCAGTGCAGGCTTTGTCAGAGTCGGGCAGGCTACCGCTTGCTGCACAAATAACAGCGCGGCGTCCTGCAACCAGCAGATCAGCGTTGCGTTGCGCAGGGACGGGGCATTGCGTATCCTGATGAATACCACTATTCAGATCAATCCAACGCTGGCTGCACATCTTGCAGAAGCCCTCTGGTCGTCAAACGTGCATCAGTTCAGTTGCTTGATAGACTCCAACTAGCTACAGCACTCGCCGTGCCTACCCGCTTCTTGAATAGGCGGGCAAGGGTTTGAGCCATAGGAACAAAATACACAGCAGTCCGCGGGCAGCGGCGTAAGCACTGTGTGGCAGTTCAGACACTCGTAAAACCATTGACAGGCATCCGTGGGCATCGTCTCACTCCGGGAAAAACCGCACTCGGGACACCTTAGCGTCGACTCCAGTGTGACGGTCTTCATTTCGCTGTCCCCACCAGCGTGGACGGGTAGCCGGCATTTTTGGTGGATTCAGTTAAGGCCGCCACATTGGTCTTGGCATCGTCAAATGTGACCACTGCCTGCCGCTTCCCAAAATTGACATCCGCCTGGCTGACACTGGGAACCTGGGACAACGCCTTTTTGAGTGTGATGGGGCAGACCGGGCAATCCATCGACGGAATTGCCAAGGTGACTGTCTTTGGCGAAGCGTTGACCACCACGGAAGCACCGCAGAGGATGAAGGTAACGGTAGTGAAGACGAGCTTCCTTGCTTGCGACGGATTCGGAGTTTTCATGTGAGTGTGCTTTCAGTAAAACCAGGGAGCAATCAGCGGGAAGACCAGTGTTATGAGCAAGAGTGCGCAGATGCCCACAAAGAAGCATTTGTAGCCACGTCGGACGTGCGGGACTGCACAGAATTCACCAGCAGCACACTCGGCCACAGGGCGCCAGATGCGTTTGCCAGCAAAAAACAATGCAATCAACGCCGCGCCGATGAATAGCGGTTGGAAGGGCTCCAAGACGGTGAACTTGCCAATCCATGCGCCTGAAACTCCCAAAGTGATCAATGCCAACGGCCCCAGGCAACACGCAGACGCGAATAGGGTCGCAAGTCCCCCGGTCAGGAGACTAGAAAGGCCGGTTCTGTCGCGGCTTCTTTGTGTTTGCGTTGTACTCATGCATTGAGCATACTGCCGTACTTCAGTACGGAGTCAAGACAAATGAACACCTCTTTTGAAAATTTGACCATTGGCGCTCTTGCCATCCATGCGCAGGTCAATGTCGAAACCATCCGCTTTTACCAGCGTAAAGGCCTTGTGCAGGAGCCAAGCAGGCCGCAGGGCAGCGTGCGCCGTTACGTTGCTGAGGACTTGGGGCGCGTACGTTTCATCAAGGCGGCTCAGCGATTGGGCTTTAGTCTGGCCGAAATTTCCCAACTACTGAAGCTGGAAGACGGCGCGCACTGCAATGAAGCGCGGGAGCAGGCGCAGTTGAAGTTGGTGGACGTGCGCGCCAAGCTGGTGGACCTACAGCGCATTGAAACTGCGTTGACGGACTTGGTGGATCGCTGCTGCGAAGTGCGAGGTGACATTCGCTGCCCCTTGATTGCCGCTCTGCAAGGCATTGAATAGGCTTGTCACAATTAGCTCCCCCACACACAAAGGGCGCGGCGGTTTCGTTAAAACCTGCCGATTGGCTTTTGAAATCACTTTTGCCGGTGACAGCATTCAGACGGGCAATCTGGAATCTCTTGCAGCGGCCTTGGGTCTGAAGTCGAATTTGAAGCAATTGCGGTCACTATGCCTCTGCTCGCATGGGCAAAAGCCGCAACTGCAAGCATAGCCAGACCCGCTGCCTCAATGCCGGCGGAAATGACCGATGCAGAGATGCTCAAAGTGGACAAGGAAAGCCAGAAAATCACGGGGAAGCACGGTGAAAAATAGAACCTGGATATTACCCCCATGAAAATAGGTGTCTCGCGTTAGCGCCCCATCATTTTTGGACCAAGTCAAACCTGGCAACAAAGTGCGCTTCAAAGCCCGCAACGAAGATGGAAAACTGACTGTGACCGAGATCATGACAATCAAATGGTGGTTTTCCGCCACGTTTCAGCCGTGTGACTGTCATCAGACTTTATGGTGCCTGTGCGGTCCCGGATCATTGAGACGCCCTTGGTCGTTTTGGGGCGTCATCCTTGCGAGAAGGCTTTTCGGCGGCAATCTCGCCCTCGCGCGCCGCCCCCCACCAGGCGAGCGACAGTGCGGCGCCAAGCAACAAGACCAGTGCAGCGGCCCAGAACGGTGCCAATGGAGTAAAAGTGAACAACGAGCCGGCACCCATCGATCCAAGTGCCTGCCCGAGATTGCCCGCTGCAGCCTGTTGTCCAAGCAAAGTCCCGGGTTTGGCCGCCTGGCGCTCCAGCAATTCGTACGATAGTACTGGGCCTATCATTCCTGCACCGGTGGCTACTACCGCGATCAATAGGCCCAATGACTCCGCATCTGGCACCAAAGAAGTGAACGCCAGCGCGAGGGCAGAACCGGCAAATGCGGCGGCCACCCAACGTTGGTCAACGCGGCGACGCACCGACGCTAGCAGCAGAGTCGACTGTGCCGCCAGCATCGCGAGGCTGCAGGTAATAAACATCGCGGCCATCGTCGCCGTGGTCAGGCCCAGAGTCTGGCTGCCGAAAAGGTTGAAACCCACCTCAAAAGTTCCGACTGCGAAGGACGCCAGCAGCGCAAGCAGCATTGACGCACGTAGGAATTGCCGTCGCGATGCGCCAACCTCTGAGTCCGGCGGCTGAACCATGGTTTGATTAGGACCAAGGCACCGGGGAGTTAAGAATAGTAGCGGTACGCCTGCCACGGCAACAGCAAAGGCTGGCCAGTTCAACATGCCCCCCATCTGCCCAACGACGGTCCCCATCACTGGCCCCGCCAACCAAGTGCCGAACGCGGGACCCGCCAGGAATCCGACAAAGGACGCACTTCCCAACAGGACGAAACGTCGACTGCGGTCGACGGTCGAACTGCAGTCGGCGATATACGCCTGTGATGTCGGCACAATCGCGGCGGCGCCGATACCGCACAATATCCGTGCTGCATAGACCATACCAAGATTCGGCGCCAATGCTGTGGCTGCGCTACCCAAAAGAAACGCGGAAAAACCGATCAAGAGTACGAGTACCCGCCCGTGTTGGTCTGATAGTCGCCCCCACAATGGAGCGAAAAGAAATAGGGAAAACAGATAGACACCACCCAACATCCCGATGTGCCAGGCCACTGATGCCGCGGGCACAGAGCCTAAATGGCGCGACAAATATGGCCGAGCCAGTGGTAGTCCGGCGCCATAACTCAGCGACACTATGAAAACCATTGCGCACAGAAGCGCAATTGCGCTTTTAGCGATGCGATCTGACGGGAGGGCTCCGTGTTCGACATTGCCTGAATCCACGGTCGCCATAGCACTATCGCTTTGCCAAATACAACGTGACGCTTGCGAGCCAAGTCAACGCCGGGACCAGTAGCAACCATCGGAAATCCGATTGGATCGCAAAGTTGGTTGCACTCATGAGTGCAACCGTGAGCACTCCCGCCAGGCCGACGGCCCACGCCGTGCCGTTCAATCGTGAGGGCATGGCTACGCGCGCGACAAAGACGGTGAGTGCGCCCACGCCCGCAATGAATCCGCCCAATACGGTGAACACTTTGTGCAACCAACTCTCAAGGCCCGGCACAGCGGCCCGAACCTGTTCGATCGAGGCATCCATAAAACGCAAGTCTTCCGGCAACAGTGGCGGGCGTAGAAAAATGAAGTAGAAACCCAGTGCGACGAGCCACAGTCCGCATGCGATCAGCATCCACGTCGAGACGTTGGTTTTGATACGTTCTCCATTGGCCATGGCTTACCTACATCAAAGCACGAGCGGTTTGTCTGTCAGTTCATTCCTTCGGGCACCAACAGCGGGAAAATGCTTTGCAAGAT
>Ga0208514_100709_pt1 | contig 13807 bp, 7 predicted proteins | sample LakWasMet70_HOW9_2_FD_183900 | JGI IMG/M metagenome (GOLD analysis project Ga0208514, IMG submission 183900) | Freshwater sediment methanotrophic microbial communities from Lake Washington under simulated oxygen tension - Sediment Metagenome... | ecosystem: Environmental > Aquatic > Freshwater >...
CACGTCCTTGGAGCCGAAAATCTGGCCCAGCACTTCGTTGCCCTGGCTCGGGTCCGTAGGCTGCGGACTCAGCACCTGGTCGAGCAGTCCGCCGCCGCCCAACTGCCCAAGCAGTCCGCCAAGGCCCTCTAGTCCCGCGGGCTGGGCCTGCGCCTGATTTTTCATGCCGCCCAGGATGGCGGGCAGCAGTGCCTCAGCGCCGGCGGCTGCCTGACCTTCGCTCAGACCCAGATCGCGCGCGACCGATTGCAGGCCACCCGCCTGGGCCAGGATGTCGGTGAGGTTCATGGTTGTCTCTCCGTTCAGTCGAGTAGTTCTTTGGGCACATTACCGCCGTTGGCGGCGAGCTTGGCCAGCACGGTCTTGTGCAGCCACATGTTCATCTGGGCCGAATCACCCATCAGGTTCGCCGGGCAACCGAGCTCCGTTGCCAACTCCTTGCGTGCATTCAGGCTGCTGTCGATGTCCAGCAGCTTTAGCAGATCCACAATCGAGGTGCGCCAGTTCAGCTTCTGCGAATTTGCAGCCGCCTTCTGCTCGAGCTGCGCTACCACATCGACCTCGCGCATGGGCGTTACCGGTTTGGCCTCGGGGGCGGCAGACACGGCCGCAGTACTCGCTGACGGAAGCGGCGCGCGCAACATCTCCTCGACCTTGCTGTTACCGGCATCGAAACCCAGTTTGTCCAGAATTTTGCTGAAAAATCCCATATTGCTTCTCCTGAGGTGATGCGCCTGTGCCGGGCCGCCGGGATGGCCGGATCTCCTGCACGGGTCGCGCTTCCATCCTACTGAGAATTAAGTCCAACGGGCAACAAAATTGGATTCCCCTTCAACTTTCCCAGTCTGTGAGTTTCTTGGCGAGGCGGATGCCAGCTCCCGCCCCCCAGAACTGACTTCAATTGCCGTTTCGCCCAACATCCCACCCCCATGGCTTGGGTCGTCGGTCCAAAACATGATTGCTACTAAATCAGTAGCTATAAACCCATATTTCACGAGGGCTATCGAGTGATTTAACGAAAGCATTCTCCGAAGATGGCGGACAAACGGGGTCAGCGCACACGTTCGCTGCGCGAACGGTGATCCGACCCCATTTGCCCCTTCGCCCCAGTGAATCAGCTTCTGCGCAAATCCCGCGTAAACGGAAACTCCTTGCTGGCCGCCACGTTGATCGTGGCCGGTGGCACATGCATCACACCCGGCGTGTGTCCAGCCGCGGTGAATCGTGTCAGGCGGCGGCTTTCGGCCTCGAAGGAGTTGACGGGGAAGCTCTCGTAGCTCAGACCACCCGGGTGGGCCACGTGGTATTGGCAGCCGCCCAGCGAGCGCTTCATCCAGGTGTCGACGATGTCAAAGGTCAGCGGTGCGTGCACGCCAATGGTGGGGTGCAGGCTGCTGGGTGGGTTCCAGGCCTTGAAGCGCACGCCGGCCACATATTCGCCGACCGTGCCGGTGCTCTGCATGGGCAAGGCTTTGCCGTTGCAGGTGATGACGTAGCGGCTCTCGTTCAGGCCCTTCACGTGCACTTCCATGCGCTCCAGCGACGAGTCCACGTAGCGGGCGGTGCCGCCGGGCGCGCCTTCTTCGCCCATCACATGCCAGGGCTCCAGCGCGCAGCGCAACGTCAGGTCAATGCCGGCGGATTGCACGGCGCCCACCAGCGGGAAGCGGAACTCCACGTGTGGTGCAAACCAGCTCGGGTCAAAGGGATAACCGGCCAAGCGCATGTCTTCCACCACACCGTCGAAGTCCATCTTGATGAAGGTGGGCAGCATGAAGCGGTCGTGCAATTCGGTGCCCCAGCGGGTCACCGGTGCCTTGTACGGAGCCTTCCAGAACCGGGCGACCAAGGCGCGCAGCAACAGCTGCTGCACGATGCTCATGCGCGGGTGCGGTGGCATCTCAAACGCGCGCAACTCCAGCAGGCCCAGGCGGCCGGTGGCCGAGTCGGGCGAGTACATCTTGTCGATGGAAAACTCGCTGCGGTGGGTGTTGCCGGTGGCGTCGATCAGGATGTTGCGCAGCGTGCGGTCCACGATCCACGGTGGCATGGACTGGCCATACAGCTCGCGGTTGGCATAGATCTGTTCGATGGCAATTTCCAGCTCGTACAACTGGTCGTTGCGCGCCTCGTCCACGCGCGGGGCCTGGCTGGTGGGGCCGACGAACATGCCGCTGAACAAATAGCTCAGGCTGGGGTGGTTGTGCCAGTACAGCAGCAGGCTGGCCAGCAGCTCCGGCTTGCGCAGGAAGGGGCTGTCCGCCGGTGTGGCTCCACCCATCACAAAGTGGTTGCCACCGCCGGTGCCGGTGTGGCGGCCGTCGGTCATGAACTTCTCGGCCGACAGGCGCGACTCAAACGCGGCGTTGTACAAAAACTCGGTGTTGGCGACCAGCTCCTTCCAGTTGTTCACCGGGTGGATGTTGACCTCGATAACGCCTGGGTCGGGTGTCACCTGCAAGAGCTTCAGGCGGGGGTCGCGGGGGGGCGGATAGCCCTCCAGCACCAGCTTCATGCTGAGTTCTTTGGCGGTGGCCTCGATGGCAGCCAGCAGGTCCAGGTAGTCTTCCAGCTTTTCCAGCGGCGGCATGAAGATGTACAGCACGCCGGATTTGCTGCCGACGGCTTCGGCCTTGGGGCCACTGGCGCGGCGCGGGTCGCGCACCTCCACGCACAGTGCGGTGCGCGTCACCCAGTGGGCGGACTCGCCGCGCGCGGGTACGCGCGCAAAGTCTTGCGGTTCGGCTTGCGACGCACGGCGGGCGGCCATGTCGGCCAGCGTGGTGCTGGTGCCGGTGTAGGCGGGCACTGCGGTTGCCGCCGTGTCGGTTTTCCCGTTCAAGGCATTCTGGAATTTGCGCGCGGCTTCCTGTGGGCTGACCGCGCTGCTCAGGTAGGGCACGTCGGCGCGCGTTGTGGGGATGGCACTGCCTGCCGTGGTTGCGGCCGCAGTCGGCCCGCTGGCGTAACGCGCAGCCAGCGCACCGTGCGCAGGCAATGCGCCGCGCTCGGCGCTGGGGTCGGTCTCCACCAGGTAGGGGAAATCGGCCTTGCTGACCCAGGGCAATGAGTCCAGCGGCAGGCGCAGGCCCATGGGCGAATCACCCGGCATCAGGTACATGCGCTCGTCGCGCAGGAACCAGGGTCCGGTGGTCCACTTCGGTCCCGCCAGGTTAGGGCCTTCACCGGCCTTGACCGGCAGCACATAGCCCACGGCAGTGTCGAGCTTTTGCTCGAACACGCGGCGCAGGCGGGCGCGTTCCATCTCGTCGTCCAGCTTGGAGTGGAACGGGTCCACGTTGACCGGCAGGCGGCGCTCGCGCCACAGGTAGTACCACGAGTCTTCATACGCGGGCAGGATGTACTGGTCTGTCAGGCCCAGGCGCTTGCTCAGTGCCTTGGTGAAGCGCTGGGCGTCTTCGCTGGTGTAGTGGGTGGGGTCGCGCTCGTCGGTGAACAGCGTGGGGTCGGCCCATACCGGCTGCTTGTCGGCGCGCCAGTAGATGTTGAGCGCCCAGCGCGGTAGCTGCTCACCGGGGTACCACTTGCCCTGGCCAAAGTGCAGGAAGCCGCCCTGGCCATACTCGGCCCGCAGCTTGTGCACCAGCGCGGTGGCAAAACCGCGCTTGGTGGGGCCCAGCGCGTCGGTGTTCCATTCGGCGGCGTCGCGGTCGCTCACCGCCACAAAGGTCGGCTCGCCGCCCATGGTCAGGCGCACGTCGCCGGCCATCAGTTCTTTGTCCACGTCTGCGCCCAGGGCCATGACGGCAGCCCACTGCTCGTCGGTATAGGGCAGGGTGACGCGGGGCGATTCGTAAATGCGGGTCACCTGCATGTGGTGGCTGAATTCCACCTCGCTCTCGTCCACGCCGCCTTCGATGGGCGCCGCGCCGGATGGCTGGGGCGTGCAGGCCAACGGGATGTGGCCTTCACCGGCCAGCAGGCCCGAGGTGGCGTCCAGGCCGATCCAGCCAGCGCCGGGCAGATAGACCTCGCACCAGGCGTGCAGGTCCGTGAAATCGACCTCGGTGCCGCTGGGGCCGTCCAGCGCCTTCACGTCGGACTTCAACTGGATCAGGTAGCCCGACACAAAGCGCGCCGCCAGTCCGCAGTGGCGCAGCAGCTGCACCATCAGCCAGGCCGAATCGCGGCAGGAACCCGATCCGAGCTGCAGCGTTTCATCCGGCGTCTGCACACCGGGCTCCATGCGGATCGTGTACTTGACGCTGTTGTGCACCATGGTGTTGAGGTCGACCAGAAAAATCACCGTGCGGCGTTTGGTGTAGTCGATCTTGGCCAGGTAGTCGTTCATCAGCGCGGTGCGCTCATCCGCCATCAGGTAGGGCAGCAGCTCTTCCTGCAACTGGGGGGCGTACTTGAACGGAAATTCCTCGGCCTCGGGCTCCAGGAAGAAGTCAAACGGGTTGTAGACCGCCATCTCGACGACCAGATCCACCGTGACCTTGAATTCGCGCGTCTTGTTGGGGAACACCAGGCGCGCCTGGTAGTTGGCAAACGGGTCCTGCTGCCAGTTCATGAAGTGGCCCTCGGCCGGCTCCACCTTCAGCGAATACGAAATGATCTTGCTGCGGCAATGCGGCGCGGGGCGCAGGCGCACCACCTGGGGGCCTAGCGCCACAAGGCGGTCATAGGTGTAGTGGGTAACGTGGTTGAGTGCTGCGTGGATGGACATAGGTGTCTCGGTGGTTCTCGGAAATCGGGCCAAGGCCGAATGAAGCGCCTGGCTGACATGGTAGCAAGCAATTCCCGAGCCACCCTGCATGCGGGGACGTTTGGCGCAATTTCACGGGTTAGCATGGACAGGTGCAGTCCCAGACCTACCCATCCCATCGCCTGGCCCAGGTGCTGTTCGCGGCGCTGCTGGGCTTTGTGCTGGGCACGGCGTTGCAGTTGCAGCAGGTGGCGTTGTTTCCATGGCAGGCCTATGCATCAATTGTGCTTCTAGCCCTCGTAGGGTATGCCTTTGTAGCTACTAAAAGCATAGCGTATGGGTGGCGCATGGGTCTGGCGGTGGTGGCGCTGGGGCTGTTGGGCTTTGGGGCCACCGGCTGGCGTGCCACGGTGTATCTGGGTGACACGCTGACCCCCTCGCTGGAAGGGCGCGATGTGCGGGTTACGGGCGTGGTGGCCAATCTGCCGCAGCGCAATGAGTCAGGGTTGCGGTTTCGGCTGGAAGTAGAGGCCGCCGTGCTGGATGGGCAAGCGTTGCACGTGCCGCCGCTGATGGATGTGGGCTGGTATGGTGGCGCGTTTTCGGCCGGACCCGCAGTGGTGGGTGACGCGGCCCCCGTGGCGGCACTGAACCGCCTGCCAGCCGATGTGCAGGCCGGTGAACGCTGGGACATGACGGTGCGACTCAAGGCACCCCATGGCGGCCGCAACCCCCATGGCTTTGACTACGAACTGTGGCTGTGGGAGCAGGGCGTGCAGGCTACCGGCTATGTGCGCGCCACGGCGCGCGACCCGGTGCCGGTGCTGCTGGGTCAAACCTGGCGCCACCCCGTAGTGCTGGCGCGCCAGACGGTGCGAGCCCACATCTACCAGCAGGTTCAGGAACGTCCATTCGCCGGCATGATTGCCGCGCTGGTGGTCGGGGACCAGGCGGCCATTGACCGCGTGGACTGGGATGTGTTCCGGGCAACGGGTGTGGCCCACCTGGTCTCCATCTCGGGCTTGCATATCACGATGTTCGCCTGGGGCGCGGCATTGCTGGTGGGGTGGCTGTGGCGCCGCTCGGGGCGCCTGTGCATCGCGCTGCCGGCTCCGAGTGCGGCGCTGGTCGGCGGCGTGCTGCTGGCCACTGCCTATGCGGTGTTCAGCGGCTGGGGCGTGCCCGCCCAGCGCACCTGCCTGATGCTGGCCACCGTGGCGCTGCTGCGCCTCTCCAACGCGCGCTGGCCCTGGCCCCACGTGTGGATACTGGCCTGTGCCGTGGTGGTGGCGGTGGACCCTTGGGCCTTGCTGCAAGCGGGATTCTGGCTGAGCTTTGTCGCGGTGGGGGTTTTGTTTGCTACAGATTTGGGAGCTACTCAGGCAGATTCCACGAGGGCTAGCGGCCTGAAAGGCAAAGTGCTTTCAGCGTTTCGGGAGCAATGGGTGATCACGGTGGCGTTGACGCCTTTGACCCTGCTGCTGTTTGGCCAGGTGTCCGTGGTGGGGCTGGCGGCGAATGCGCTGGCCATTCCCTGGATCACGTTGGTGGTCACGCCGCTGGCCATGCTCGGGGTGCTGGTGCCTGCTTTGTGGGACGTGGCGGCCGCTGCCATCAGTTGGCTGTATGCCTACCTGCAGTGGCTGGCCGGTTGGCCCTGGGCCGTCATCACGGTGGCGGTGCCGCCGCTGTGGGCTGGCGCAGCGGGTGTGCTGGGTGGCGCGGTGCTCGTCATGCCCTGGCAGTGGTCGGTGCGGCTGTTGGGCGTGCCCCTCCTGTTGCCAGTCTTGCTGTGGCGTGCACCGTTGCCCGCGGCGGGGCAGTTCGAGCTGCTGGCGGCCGATATCGGCCAGGGCAATGCGGTGCTGGTGCGTACCGCCAACCATGCGCTACTGTATGACGCAGGGCCGCGCTTCAGCCTGGAGAGCGATGCCGGCCACCGGGTGCTGGTGCCACTGCTGCAGGCCCTGCACACGCGGCTGGACACGCTGATCCTCAGCCACCGCGACATGGACCACGTAGGCGGGGCCCCGGCCGTGCTGACCATGCAGCCGCAGGCCGAGTTGCTCAGTTCGATGGAAGCCAGCAACCCGCTGCAGGCCCTGCGCCCCGCCCAACGCTGCGTGGCCGGGCAGCATTGGGACTGGGATGGCGTGCAGTTTGACATCCTCCACCCGCAAGCGGCGGACTACGACGCCCCCGCCGCCAAGCCCAATGCCATGTCCTGCGTGCTGCGCATCTCCAATGGTGCGCAGACCGCCTTGCTGGTGGGTGATATTGAACAGCCGCAGGAAGCGGGCTTGGTGGCAAGCTTGGGGACAACAACCCTCAAGGCCGATGTCCTATTGGTTCCGCACCACGGCAGCAAGACCTCCAGCAGTGCCGAATTTTTGGACGCCGTGGCGCCGCGCCTGGCCATCGTGCAATCGGGCTACCGCAACCGCTTTGGCCACCCGGCGCCTGGGGTCTCGGAACGCCTGGTGGCGCGACAGATCCGGGTGGTGGATTCTCCCCATTGTGGGGCGTTTACGTGGAAATCCTGGCAGCCGCAGCAACCCCAGGATGGTGCATGCACGCGCTTGCAGGGGCTACGCTATTGGCACCATCATGTGCCATAACCAGAACTTAGTCCCCGCCGCTGTGCATGGGTGTGATGGCACTAACCTTGCTATGCTGTAACCAGAGAGGTCTTTCATGCAGAAATTTGACGAGATGTACACCAGCTTGCCCTATGCGTTCTTCAGCAAGGGCGAACAAGTGCGGGACCACTACAAAATCTACGACGCCTGGCTGGCCCGCCAACCCGGCGACATGATGGCCAAGCGGCGCGAAGAGGCGGAGATGATCTTTCGCCGCGTCGGTATCACCTTTGCCGTCTACGGCGAGAAGGACGAGGATGGTTCCGGCACCGAGCGGCTGATTCCGTTTGACCTGATTCCCCGCATCATTCCCGCCCATGAATGGTCCAGCATGGAAAAAGGGCTGGTTCAGCGCGTCACCGCGCTGAACCGCTTCATCCATGACGTCTACCACGACCAGGAGATCATCAAGGCCGGCATCGTGCCGCGCGAGCAGATTGAAAACAACGCCCAGTTCCGTCCCGAGATGATGGGCGTGGACGTGCCGTACAACATCTATTCGCAGATTTCGGGCATCGACATCGTGCGCGCGCCCGACGCCCAGGGCAACGGCGAGTACTACGTGCTCGAAGACAACCTGCGCGTGCCCAGTGGTGTGAGCTATATGCTGGAAGACCGCAAGATGATGATGCGGCTCTTCCCCGAGCTTTTCAACGCCCACCGCGTGGCCCCCATCGCCCACTACCCCGACCTGTTGTTGGAGACCCTGCGCGCCAGCAGCCCGGCCACCACGGCCGAGCCCACGGTGGTGGTGCTGACGCCGGGCATGTACAACAGTGCCTACTTCGAGCACGCCTTCCTGGCCCAGCAGATGGGCGTGGAACTGGTGGAGGGGCAGGACCTGTTCGTCAAGGACAACTTTGTGTACATGCGCACCACGCGCGGCCCGCGCCGGGTCGATGTGATCTACCGCCGCGTGGACGATGATTTTCTGGATCCCACGGCTTTCAGGCCGACCTCCACGCTGGGCTGCGCCGGATTGCTCAACGCCTACCGCGCCGGCCATGTGACCATCTGCAATGGCGTGGGCACCGGTGTGGCGGACGACAAGTCCATCTACCCCTATGTGCCCCAGATGATCGAGTTCTACCTGGGCGAGAAACCCATCCTGAACAATGTGCCCACCTACATGTGCCGCAACAAGGATGACCTGGCCTACACGCTGGCCAACCTCAAAGACCTGGTCGTCAAGGAGGTGCACGGCGCCGGTGGCTACGGCATGCTGGTCGGGCCGGCCGCGACCAAGGCCGAGATCGAGGATTTCCGCAAGGCCATCCTGGCCAACCCCAGTGGCTACATCGCCCAGCCCACGCTCAGCCTGTCGAGCTGCCCCACGTTTGTGGAGAGTGGCATCGCGCCGCGTCACATCGACCTGCGCCCTTATGTGCTCAGTGGCAAGACCGTGCAGATGGTTCCTGGCGGCCTGACCCGTGTGGCGCTGAAGGAAGGCTCGCTGGTCGTGAATTCGTCACAGGGTGGCGGTACAAAAGACACCTGGATTTTGGAAGACGACGCCAGCGCAGCAGCCACCGCGGCCACGGTTGCCCAAACGGAAGCAGCAAACAGCACCGCCACGCAATCCCAATCCTGAAGAAGCCAAGGAGAACCACCATGCTGTCACGCACCGCCGACCATCTGTTCTGGATGTCCCGTTACACCGAGCGGGCCGAAAACACCGCCCGCATGCTGGATGTGAATTACCAGACCTCGCTGCTGCCGCAGTCCGACGCCGTGGCCCTGGTTGGCTGGCAGGGGCTGCTGTCCATCAGCGAGTTGCTATCCACCTACACCGAGAAATATGGCGCCATTCAGGCCCGCGAGGTCATGGACTTCATGGTCAAGGACGAGAGCAATCCGTCCTCCATCCTGTCCTGCCTGGGTGCCGCCCGCGAGAACGCCCGTGCGGTGCGTGGTGCGCTGACTACCGAGGTCTGGGAGACGCAGAACACCACCTGGCTGGAGGTCAAGCGCATGCTCAAGGCCGGCGAGTTCGAGCGCGATCCGTCACAGTTTTTTGAGTGGGTCAAGTTCCGCTCGCACCTGTCGCGTGGCGTCACCGTGGGCACCATGCTGATTGATGAGGCCCTGCACTTCATGCGCCTGGGCACCTTCCTGGAGCGGGCCGATAACACGGCGCGCCTGGTGGATGTGAAGTTCCACGCACTGCAGAGCGATTTTTACGGCACCGCCAACGAGAAGGACCAGGAGTACGACTTCTACCACTGGAGCGCAATTTTGCGCAGCGTCTCGGGCTTCGAGGTGTATCGCAAGGTCTACCGTGACGTCATCAAACCCGAGCGCGTCGGCGAACTGCTGATTTTGCGCCCCGACATGCCGCGCTCCATGCACGCCAGCCTGAACGGCGTGGTCAGCAACCTGCAACTGGTCGCCAGCGACCCGGCCAGCGAGACCCTGCGCCGCGCCGGCAAGCTGCGCGCCGAGCTGCAATACGGCCGCATCGACGAGATTCTGGCCACCGGCCTGCACGCCTACCTGACGCAGTTCCTGGATCGGGTCAATGACCTGGGTGCGCATATCAGCCGCGAGTTCTTGGTACCCGTCAGTGCCTGAGTGACAGGGCGTTGCGCCCTGTCAGATTCGTCACACATAACCCGGCAATAATGGGTGCTGGTAATTACCTTGACCGGAATTGGTATGCAGACCCCAGTAGTCCAGAGCACCGCCACCCCTTCACCCACCGACCGAGAACTTGACCGGGCCCTGGCATCCGGGCCGCTGCGCGACATCGTTATCCCCCCGTGTCCCGAGCTCTTGATCGCGCTGCGCGCCGAGATGGACAAGGCAGACCCCGAGCCACAGGTGGTGGCAGGCATTGCCGGCCGCGATGTGGCCATGTCCGCGTCCCTGATCCGCACGGCCAACAGCCCCTATTACGCGCGCTCCCGCCCGGTCACGTCGGTCACCGAAGCCCTGGGCCTGCTGGGCCTGCGCATGACCGAGAAACTGCTGACCGCATTCCTGACGCGCAATTCCATCCGGGTCAGTTCACCGCTGCTGGAGCATTTTTGGGATACCTCCACCCGCCGCGCCCTGGCCATGGCCCACATCGCCCGCCAGCTGTACGGTGTGGACGCCGAACTGGCCTACACCTGCGGCCTGTTTTGCCACGTCGGCATCCCCATCCTGATGCAGGGTGTGCGCGGCTACGCGGGCACCCTGACCGAGGCCCTGGCCCGCCAGGACCGCAGCTTTACTGAAACCGAAAACGCCGCCCACAAGACCGACCACGCGGTCGTGGGGGCTTTGGTGGCGCGCACCTGGCGCCTGCCCACACCCATCTACCAGGCCGTGCGCCTGCACCACGATTTCACGATCCTGCGGGATACGAACGTGGCGACCGATGTGCGCACGCTGGTGGCCATGGGGCTGGTGGCGGAACATCTGGTCACGCTGCACGAAGGCGCCACCGAACAGCGGGAGTGGAGCCTGTACGCGCCAGCGTGTCTGGCCTGCCTGGCGGTGAGTGAGGAAGAGGTCGACACCTGGCTGGACGCGCTGCACCCGGTATTTGAAGGCGTCGCGCTGGCGTGACGGCGGCTACACGGTCAGCCCGTAAGCGATGACAGGACTTTTCCCTCTGTGGGCGCGCCACTATCCGCGACAGCACCTCGGTGCTGACCTGCTGGCCGGCCTGGTCGTCACGGTATTGGTGCTGCCGCAAAGCCTGGCGTACGCGATGCTGGCGGGCCTGCCGCCGCAGGCCGGGCTGTATGTGAGCATCCTGCCGGTGCTGGCGTATGCGCTGGTGGGCAGCAGCATGACGCAGGCGGTGGGGCCGGTGGCCATCACGGCGATCATGACTTTTTCGGTGCTGAGCCCGCTGGCCGCGCCGGGCAGCCCGCACTACATCGCGATGGCCGCCGTGCTGGCACTGCTGTCCGGGCTGCTGGTGCTGGGGTTTGGGTTGCTGCGGCTGGGTTTCTTGTCCAACCTGCTGAGCCGCCCCGTGGTGAGCGGGTTCATCTCCGGTTCGGCCCTGCTGATTCTGGTCAGCCAGACCACGTTGCTACTGGGCGTGCAGGTCCATGTGGCCGGCACCTGGGGGCAACTGCGCGCGACGCTGGAGCAACTGCCGCACGCCAACCTGACCACGCTGCTGCTGGGAGGCGTGGGGATGGGCGTGCTCTGGTTGTCGCGCAGCGTGTTGGCCCGCATGCTGGTGCACTGGGGCGTCGTGCACACCCGGGCCGAAATGGCCGCGCGTCTGGCGCCCTTGCTGGTGGTGGTCGTCTCAACCCTGGTGGTGGTGGCGCTGGACTTGGACTTGCGTTATGGAGTGGCCGTCGTCGGGCCGGTGAGCAGCGGACTGCCTGACTTGGCGTTGAGCCTGCCGGGCTTTTCTGAACTGGGCTTGCTGGCAATTCCCGCGCTGGTGCTGGCCTTCATCGGCACCGTGCAAAACATCACCATGGCACAGGCCCTGGCCATGAAGCGGCGTGAGCGGGTGGATGCCAACCAGGAACTGGTGGGCCTGGGGCTGTCGAACATCGCAGCTGCATTTTTTGGTGGCATGCCGGTCGGTGGCGGCCTGTCGCGCTCGGCGGTCAACGTGGCCTCGGGTGCCCAGACGCCGCTGGCCAGCGTTGTGTCGGCGGTGGGCATGCTGTGCATCGTGTTGCTCGGCACGGCGTGGTTTGCCCGCATTCCGCTGGCCATTCTGGCAGCCAGCATTGTGGTTGCCGCCATCGGCATGATCGACGTGGCGGAATTGCGGCGCGCATGGGCCTATGACCGCGCCGATGCGTTTGCCTTTGTGGGCACCGCGCTGGGCGTGCTGGTGCTGGGCTTGCAGCTGGGCATTGCGCTGGGCGTCGGCTTGTCGCTGGCGACCTTGCTGTACCGCGCCAGCACGCCCCACATTGCCGTAGTCGGGCGCATCGTGGGCACGGAGCACTTCCGCAACGTGGAGCGCCACGGCGTCGAAACGCTGCCGGGCGTGCTGTTCCTGCGCATCGACGAAAGCCTCTTCTTTGGCAACCTGCGCGCCGTCGAGTCGCGCCTGTTGGCGGAAATCGCCAAACTGCCCGACGCCCACGACGTGGTGCTCATCATGAGTGCCGTCAACAGCGTGGACCTGACCGCGCTCGAAGCCCTCACCGAAATCCAGCAGGACCTGCGCGCGCGCGGCATAGCACTGCACCTGGCCGAAGTCAAAGGCCCGGTGCAGGACCGCATGTTGCAGACTGACCTGTGGAAGAGCCTTGCGGGCCACGTGCACTTGTCGGGGAATGCGGCTTTTGAGCGCCTGCTGGTGACGGGTCGAAAGGAACCCTTGCCTTTGTAGTGGGTTGGAGTTGTCAGGCTTCGCAATCCACGTTACCGTACAGGGTATGCAGATCGAATACCTGGGGAACAAATGACAAAGGAGGGCGGCGGGGTTCTTGATGGCCCACTTGGGATGGCGATTTTTGATTCATTCCCCAGCGGCATTGTGGTACAAGGAACGGACGGAAAAATCGTGGCTGCCAACCCGGCCGCTGAAAAAACGCTGGGTCTTACGCTCGCCCAGATGCTGGGTGTGACCTCTGTTGGCCCGGGGTGGCGTGCGTTGCGCGCTGATGGCAGTCCCTTCCCGGGAGAGGATCATCCGGCCATGGTGGCGCTACGCAGCGGTCACGCCGTTCGCGATGTTGTCATGGGGGTATACAACCCCACGACGAATGATTACACCTGGATCAACGTCAACGCCATACCGGTTCGGGATGCGGCAACGGGTAGTGTGCAGGGTGTCTACTCCGCTTTCGAAGACATTACCCGCCAGCAGCAGGCGGAGCGGGCACTGCGCGACAAGGATGCCGAGTTCCGAATTGCCGTGCAAACGTCCAGTGATGGGTTCTGGATCGTCGATGCCGCCGGCAAGATATTGGAGGTCAACGAGGCCTACTGCAAACAATCGGGGTACAGCCGGGACGAACTGCTCACGCTCAGCATCGCAGACCTCGACTACTTTTTCAAGTCCGAGGAGGTCGCTTCCCGCATGCAGCGCATTGTGCATAACGGAGCCGAGCGCTTTGTCTCTTTTCATCGTGCCAAAGATCAGCGGCGCTGGCCAGTGGAAGTGGTTGCGTCTTACTCGCCGACCGGGGGTGGCCGCTTCTACTGCTTCATCAAGGACCAGACAGAACAGCAAAGTTCGGCTGAGTTGATCTGGCACCAGGCCAACTTCGACCGCCTGACGGATTTGCCTGGCCGTGCCCTGTTTTTTGACCGGCTGTCGCAGGAATGCTCTGCTGCGCGCCGCAATGGCAGACAGGTGGCACTGCTGTTTGCCGACCTGGATGCGTTCAAACCGGTCAATGACCTACACGGCCACGATGCCGGTGACGTGGTCTTGCAGACCGTTGCTTCGCGCTGGTTGTCCTGTGTGCGCGGCAAGGACACCGTAGCCCGCCTGGGAGGCGACGAATTCGCCATCATTGTGGGCGACCTGGACGGTCCCCATGAGGCCGCCGCCATTGCCACCAAGATCATTGCA
>Ga0208514_100711_pt1 | contig 13774 bp, 10 predicted proteins | sample LakWasMet70_HOW9_2_FD_183900 | JGI IMG/M metagenome (GOLD analysis project Ga0208514, IMG submission 183900) | Freshwater sediment methanotrophic microbial communities from Lake Washington under simulated oxygen tension - Sediment Metagenome... | ecosystem: Environmental > Aquatic > Freshwater >...
GGCTGGCTTGCTGGCGCTGGCTGAGGAAATGCGCCTGCGCGGCGCCAAGGTGCTGCTGGCGGCACCCGCGGGCACGCCGGGCGCCAACCTGCCCATCGTCGAAACCGCGTCAGTTGACCTCGACCCGATTTCGCTGATCCAGAGCTTCTACCCCATGGTCGAAGCCCTGGCGCGCGCGCGCGGCCGCAACCCGGATGAGCCCCGCTTCCTGGCCAAGGTCACCAAAACCCACTGAACACAGAATCCCCCCCGCATGCAGCACCGCACTTTGCACCCCGGCCAACTGGTCATGGTGGACATGGAGGGCACGGCCCTCGACGCCGATACCGCCGATTTTTTGCGCAGCCACCACATCCGCGCGGTCTGCCTGTTCCGCAAGAACCTGGGCACTGCCGCCGAGGTGCGCCAGCTCACCGCCGACCTGCGCGACGCCATGGGCCCCGGCGCCCTGATTGGCATTGACCAGGAAGGCGGCTCGGTGATCCGTGCCACGTTTTTACCGCAGGCACCGGCGGCCATGGCGCTGGGCGCCTGTGGCGATCTGGAGCAGGCCCGAGAGGTGGGTGCCGCCGTGTCGCGCGGGCTGGCCAGCCTGGGCATCAACTGGAATTTCGCCCCGGTGCTGGACGTCAACAACAACCCCGCCAACCCGGTCATCGCCGAACGCAGCTTCTCGGCCGACCCGCAGGCCGTGGCGCGCATGGCGGGCGCGTGGATGGAAGGCGCCGTGTCCGAGGGCGTGGCCTGTTGCGTCAAGCACTTCCCCGGCCACGGCGACACCCACACCGACTCCCACCACGCCCTGCCCACGGTCGACAAATCGCTGGCCGAGCTGGAGCAGCTGGAGCTGATCCCGTTCCGCGCGCTGGCCGGCGTGGCGCCGGCCGTCATGACGGCGCACATCGTGTACCCGCAGATCGACCCCGAGCACCCCGCCACCTTGTCGCACAAGGTGTTGACCGGCGTTCTGCGCGACGCCATCGGTTTTGAGGGCGTGGTGATTACCGACGCCCTGATGATGAAGGCCGTGCACGACCGCTACGGCCACGCCCGCGCCTCGGTGCTCACGCTGCAGGCCGGTGCCGACCTGGTGCTGGCACAGGGTGCGCGTGCCGAGCAACTGGCCGCCGTAGAAGCCATAGCAGCAGCCCTGCAAACGGGCGCGCTGGACGCTGCCCTGCTGCAACAGGCGCGCGCTCGGGTCGACCGCCTGGCAGCCCGCTTTCCACTGCGCGCCACGCCCTACAGCGAAGCCCAGGAGGCCACAGACCGCGCGCTGATGCTGCAGGCCTGGACCCGTGGCCTGACCGCCGTGGGCAACCCAGTCCCCCCGGCCCGCACCACGCCGCTGCGGGTCATCACGCAGGCCTCGGTGGTCAGTGACGGTGTGTCCGAGGCGGGCCTGCCGCTGGAGCAGGTGCAGGCCTTGTTTACCGGTTTTGACAACGTGGAGCTGTTGCCTGTCGCCAAACTGAGCGCGCTGAATGTGGACTCCCTGCCGCGCGATGGCCGCTGCAATGTGCTGGTGTCCAACCACCACGGCCGCTACCAGAATGCAACCGCCTCAACCGCCATCGACCTGCATCTGGCGATCTGGAACCCATTCCAGGTTCTGGACATCCACGCGCCCGCCGTCGTGACCTGGGGCTATGCAGAAGGTGCGACCGTCGCGCTCAAGGCCTGGTTGCAGGGCGACGTTTCCGCAGCCGGTGTGGCGCCGGTGGCGCTGAAGCAAGCCTGATCCTTTTTGATTGACTGGACCCCCATGACCACTCCCACCCCCGGTTCGCGTTCACCCATCAGTTGGGTCCCCAGTCTGTACTTTGTGCAGGGGATGCAGTTCTTTGTGGTCATGCTGATTGCGGGGCTGATGTTCAAGAACATGGGCGTGGCGAATGACCAGATTGCGCGCTGGACCGGTCTGCTGGGTCTGGCCTGGGCCTTCAAGCCCCTGTGGAGCCCGTTCCTGGAGATGGCGCGCAGCAAGAAGCTGATAGTGGTGGCCATGCAGTTCACCGGTGCGGCCGGGCTGGCGCTGATGGCGCTGGCACTGCAGATGCCGATGTACTTTGCGGCCAGTATCGCGGTGTTCTTTGTGCTGGCCTATGCCTCGGCCACGCACGACATCGCCTGCGACGGCCTGTACATGGCCAGCCTGAGCGAAAAGCAGCAGGCCGCGTATGCGGGCTGGCAGGGCGCATTCTTCAACGCCTCCAAGTTCCTAACACTGGGTGGTTTGTTGGTACTGGCCGGCCATCTGGAGACCCGTTTTGGTGTGTTCAACGCCTGGTCGGCCATCTTCGTGCTGCTGGCGGTGGTGCTGGCCGCGCTGGCCAGTTACAACGCCTGGGCCTTGCCCGGCACCTTGAACACGGAACATACAGACCTGACCGTGGCCGGGGTCTGGCGGACGCTGTTGGAGGTGATCCGAGACTTTCTGCAAAAGCCCGGCATCTGGTTGTCCATCCTGTTCATCGTGCTGTTTCGGTTTGCCGAAGGGCAGGTGCAAACCATTGGGCCCCTTTTCCTGATCGAGTCGCGCGCCCAGGGCGGCCTGGGACTGACCACCGAGCAAGTGGGCGGCATCTACGGCACGGTGGGCACCGGTGCCTTTCTGGTGGGCAGCATTCTGGGCGGCTACTTCACGTCGTGGCTGAGCCTGCGCCGCGCCATGCCGGTGCTGATCGTCGCCATGGCCGTGCCCAATGCGGTGTTCTATTACCTGGCCAGCGCGGCGCCCACCGACATGCTGCACATCGGCTCCGCCGTGGCACTGGAAATGTTTGGCTATGGTTTCGGCTTTGTCGGCATGATCCTTTTCATCATGCAGGCCGTGGCGCCCGGGCGCTTCCAGACTGCCCACTACGCGCTGGGCTCGGGCGTGATGCAACTGGGGTTCATCATCTCCAAGACCATCAGTGGTGACATCCAGATCAGCATGGGCTACGAGCACTTCTTTCTATGGACCATCGCCTGCGGTGTGCCGGCACTGGTGCTGATGGCCTTTGTCAAATTCCCCGCGCCCCAAGTCGCGGCACCCTGAAGGCCCGCCATGCATGTCCGCCGCTGGACCGGACGCTCTGGATTCGCAAGCCTGTGGGGCGCCATCGTTTGCGCTGCAGCGCAGGCGGCGCCAATGGAGGGGCTTTTCTTTGACGACTTTCGCCATGCCGACCTGAACGCCTTTGCGGCGCACGGCTGGAACCACCGCAGCGCGGCCGGCCACCCGGGCATACCCGGGGCGCAGTGGGGACCGGCCACCGTGGCGCTGGTGGCCGACCCGCAACTGCCGGGCAACCAGTTCCTGCGCCTGCGCGCCAGCACCGACGGCACCGCTGCAGGCACGACCCAGGCCCAGGTGTGCCACGCCAGAAAGTACCTGGAAGGCACTTACGCGGCCCGCGTGCGCTTCTCCGACGAGCCGGTAAGCGGCCAGGACGGCGACGTGGTGGTCCAGACCTTCTACCTGGTCAGCCCCCTGCGCCATGATTTCGACCCGACATTCAGCGAGGTGGACTGGGAATACCTGCCCAATGGCGGCTGGGGTGACCCCACCACGCGGCTCTATGGCATCACCTGGCAGACCGTGCGGCTGGACCCGTGGCAGGCCCACAACCAGGCCCACGAGGAAAAGCGCTCGGTGGCCGGTTGGCACACGCTAGTCCTGCAGATCAAGGACGGCAAAACGCAGCATTGGCTGGATGGTGTGCGGGTTGCCGAACACGGTGGCCGCAACTACCCCGTGGTACCCATGTCGCTGAACTTCAACCTCTGGTTTTCACCGGGTGGTCTTTTACCGGTATCAAAAGACCACCGTGTGTATGAGCAAGACGTGGACTGGGTCCTGCACGTCAAAGACCAGCAAATCACGCCCAGTCAGGTGGATGCACTGGTTCAGACCCAGCGCGACAACCGCCAGTTCGTAGTGGACACCGTGGCCGCAGCCACACCCGCACTTCCGAGTACCTGCGATTTCTGAGCGGCCAGGAGGCGGCTCAGACGCCGTTTTGAAGCGGTGAGAAAAAGCCACAACCCAGGGTTTTCACTGAGTACCAATTAATCCATTTTTCTTGCAATTGCCATTAATTGGTAGCATAGTGGCATCTGAGAATTTTGATGTGGTATTAATTCAAATGCATACATCAGACGTTCCACAACCCGCAAAAAAAATACCCTGTAGCCACCCTGACCTATTGAAGAAAAGGACACCATGAAACTCAACCGCACCCCGATTGCCGCCGCCGTGGCCATCACCCTGCTGAGCGTCGCTGCCGCCGCACAGGCACAGCAGACCACTACCAAACCAGCTGCTGCTCCGGTGCTCGATGCCGTGACCGTGACCGGTATCCGTGCGTCGCGTGAGAAGTCCCTGGACGCCAAGCGCAATGCGGACTCGCTGGTCGACGTGGTGACGGCCGAAGACATCGGCAAGATGCCCGACAAGAACGTGGCCGACGCCATCCAGCGCGTACCCGGTGTCAACATTGCATCCAGCGCCGGTGGTGAAGGCGGCTTCTCGGAAAACGACCGCGTCAGCATCCGCGGCACCAGCCCCAGCCTGACGCAAACCATGATCAATGGCCACGCTGTGTCCACCGGCGACTGGTTCGTGCTGAATCTGTTTGGTACCACCGTGGGCCGCAGCGCCAGCTACTCCCTGTTGCCCTCTGAACTGGTCGGCAAGGTCACCGTGCACAAGAGCGCCACCGCCGACCTGCCTGAAGGCGGCGTCGCCGGTGCGGTCAACATTGAAACCCGCCGTCCTCTGGACCTGAAGAAGGGCGTCAGCGCCGAAGTGGCGATTGGTGCCATGCACTCCACGCTGGCCGAATCCACATCACCCCAGCTGACTGGCATGGTGGGCTGGCGCAATGACGAGCGCACCGCCGGTGCGATTCTGCAGGTCTTCAGCCAGAAGCAAAAGCTGCGCCGCGATGGCTCCGAGGTGTTGGGCTATTTCGCCATCGACAAGTCGGTCTTCGCGCCCGGCAGCACGACCGTCATCAACGGTGCGTCCGCACCCACGGCCAACCTCAACGGCGTGCTGGCCCCCAGCCTGATCGGTGCCAGCCTGTTCGAGCAGGAACGCAACCGCACCGGCGCGGCCATGGAAGTGCAGATCAAGCCCACCAGCGACGTCACCCTGGGCCTGTCAGCCTTCCGCTCGCACGTGGACGACCAGAACATGAATACCAATTTCATGGTGTCGCCCAAGTGGTTGCTGCAGGCCGGCGTCGCGCCCACCAGCGCCACCGTCAGCGCCGACGGCAAGACCCTGCTGTCTGCCAACTTCCCGCAAACCGCGGTGTCCAATTCCATCATCAATGACTCGTCCGTGCGCCCCGGCGCCGCACAGGATTCCAACTACATCAACCTGGACGGCAAGTGGAATGTCAATGACAAGTGGACCATCAAGGGCCAGATTGGCCGCACCGAAGGCAAGGGCCAGTCACTGGAGTACTCGTCCGAAGTCGGCAACGTCGGCGGTGCCGGTGCGGTACCGTTTGCACTGGGTTACAACATGCGCGGCCTGGGCGGCGCACCGGGCGTGTCCCTGACCAACTCCACGGGCAAGGACTTCCGCTCCTACGCCAACCAGGTCTGGAACTGGAACTATGGCGCACAGGTCACCGTGCCTGACACCGAGAGCTACAGCAGCGCAGACGCCGAGTGGGCCGTTGACGCTGGCGTGCTGGAATCCATCAAGTTTGGCGCCCGCTTCACCGACCATTCCCGCAACAACGGCAACTGGCTCTCCAGCGGCCCCAACTGGGCCAATGGCAATGTCGGCAACATGCTGCCAACCGCCTCCGGTCAATACCCCGCCAACTTCGGCTCAGCGTTTGGTGCTCCCTTCACCGGCATGTTCCGCCTGACCCAGGACGACCTCAACCGCTGGGCCACCACATCGACCGTTGCCAACCCCAACCCCAACGCAGTATTCAATTACGACCCGGTGCAGCGCCACGAGTGGAGCAACGACTTTGACGTCAGTGAGAAGACCAAGGCCGCCTACGCCATGGGCAACTTCGTCGGAGACAACTGGCGTGCCAACGCCGGCGTGCGCGTGATTGAGACCAAGGGCAGCTACTCCACGCTGCGCAGCCCCACGTCGCAAGACCCGGCCAGCCGCATTGACTCGTCGTCGTTGTTCGGGCCTTTCGTCAAGGAATTCACCGAGCGCTCTTACACCGATGTATTGCCCAGCGCCAACATCCGCTACGCCGTGTCCAAGGAACTGGTGCTGCGCAGCGCACTGGCCAAGACCATGGCACGCCCGGACTACACGGCTTTGAGCTCGACCACATCGGTCAACGACCAGCTCAACACCGGCACCGGTGGCAACCCCAGCCTGGACCCCGTGCGTTCGACCAACTTTGACCTGTCGGCCGAGTGGTACTTTGCACCCCGTTCCATGGTCTCCATTGGTTTGTTCTACCAAAACTTTGAGTCCTTTGTGGACTACAAGGTCACACCGGGAACCTACTTCAGCGATCTGCACAAGCAGATGGAGACCTACAACATCACCAAGCCCATCAACGTCGGTGCCAAGAACCAGGGTATCGAGCTGGGCTACCAGCAGCCGCTGTTCGGCAACTTCGGTGTCAATGCCAACTACACCTATGCCAACGGCTCGGTGGACGGTGGCGGCGAGATGTCGGGCAACTCCAAGAACACCTACAACCTGGAAGGCTACTATGAAGACGACAAGCTCAGCGCCCGCGTGGCCTACAGCTACCGCTCCAGCTTTTACGGCAGCTATGACCGTGGCGTGAAGATGCACATGGATGATGTGGTAACGCTGGCCGCGTCGATCAACTACAAGATCAACGACACCTTCACCATCAGCCTGGACGGCTTGAACCTGAACAACCCGACGCTGAAGTACTACGGTGATACCACCGAACAGCCCCGTGCTTTCTACAGCAACGGTGCCCAGTACTACGTGACACTGCGCGCAAAAATGTAAATTTTCCTGAGCGATGGGGGCTGCCTGAATCGGGGGCGAACGCAGTCTGTTCAATGGGCAGGAAAAGTGATTTTCCTGCCCATTTTTTTATGTTTGAATGCATCTCCCAATTACCTGGAGCCCGCGCCATGACCGGCACACATCCCACTATCCGAATCAGCTCCACTTTCCCGCGCACTCTGACGCTTGCCATAGCCGCACTGTGCTGCAACCTCGCGGCCGGCGCCGCGCCAGCCGATGTACCACCGCCCAACGCACCCGCTGCCAAAAGCAAAAGCGATTTCTCCTTTGGCCCGTACAAACACCTCAACACCGCGCTGGAGACGCCCAGCCTGGCCGCCAGCACCCGCGTCAAGGGCGCACCGCTGGGGCTGGCTGAAGGCGCTCCCGATGCGTTGATGCCCAACGCCACCGGCGTCACGCTGGCCTTTGCCTCGGGCGAGTGCGGCCAGGAGCGTTGGGCCCAGTTCGACGCAGCGCAAGTGGCAGCAGCCAACGTGGCCAGTCTGCATGCGGCGGGCGTGCGCTACACCATCTCCACCGGCGGGCAAGGCAATGTCTTCACCTGCAACAGCGACGCGGGCATGGAAGCCTTTGTGGCACGCTATGAAAGCCCCAGCCTGGTGGGCTTTGACTTTGACATCGAGGCCGGCCAGACACCCGAGATGATTGGCAGCCTGCTCAAGCACATCAAGACCGCCCAACAGCGTCGTCCGCACCTGCGCATGAGCTTCACGCTGGCCACGTTTGCCGCCAGCGATGGCAGCCAGGCCAGCCTGAACGCCCAGGGTCAGCAGGTGCTGGCCGCCATCCGGGCCGTGGGGCTGGAGCGCTACTTCATCAACCTGATGGTCATGGACTTTGGCGCCGCAGCCCCGGCCGTGTGTGTGGTACGCGAGGGCCGCTGCGACATGGCGGCCTCGGCCCGGCAGGCCGCGCGCAACCTGCACCAGAAGCTCGGTGTGCCGCTGGCGCAGATCGAGCTCACGCCCATGATTGGCATCAACGACGTTGTCGACAACATCTTCATGCCGGGCGACGCCATCAAGCTGGCGAATTTCGTTAAAACCGAAAAACTCGGCGGCCTGCACTTCTGGTCGCTGGACCGCGACACCCCCTGTCCGGACGGCAAAGCAGAGGTTTCGCCCACCTGCAACGGCATCCAGGGCCACACGGCACTGGCTTTCGCGCGTGCATTTGCCTGGGGTTTGCGTTAATCTTGGGCATGCTCCCAGACACGCAGCACATCCAGTCCATAGATTACGCAGGCCACCGCTGCCTGCAACTGCAGACCCGACACGGCACCGCCGTGCTGGCGTTGCACGGTGCCCAGCTGCTGTCCTGGGTGCCGGCCGGGCAGCGAGAGGTGTTCTGGCTGTCGCCCCAGGCCTTGCCCGAGCCGGCAGCCATTCGCGGCGGCGTGCCGGTGTGCTGGCCCTGGTTTGGCAAACAGGGCATGCCCGATGGCGCCATGCAGCATGGGCCTGTGCGCAACCGCAGCTGGGAAGTGTCCTGTGTCCACGCCGATGGCCCCGACTGCGTCAGCATCGAACTGGCGCCCGGCACCACCCCATCCCACGAAGACCCGTTGAACCGCTTTGCCAGCGACCTGCGCGTAAGCCTGCGGGTGGACCTGGACGAGCACCTGACCCAGACCCTGCACACCCACAACCAGGGCGCGGACGACTACAGCCTGACCCAGGCCTTGCACTCCTATTTTGCGGTGGCCAACGCCAGCACGGTGCGCATCGAAGGCTTGGCCGGCCTGCGCTATGACGACAAACTGCAGGGCACCAGCGACCAGCTGCAAACGGGCAGTTTCCTGCTGGAAAACGCCTGCGACCGGGTTTACCAACAGACGTCGGGCACCGTGCAGCACCACTACACGGTCATGGACCCGGATGGACAACGCCAGATCCACATCACGACCAAGGGTAGCCAGTCCGTGGTGGTTTGGAACCCCGGAGCGGCGGGCGCGCGCGCCATGGCCGATGTGCCCGACGACGCGTGGTCGCAGTTCTTCTGCGTGGAGGCCAGCAATGCGGGGGACGACAGCATCACCGTGGCGCCAGGTGCCCACCACCGCCTGGTGCAGCGGCTGCAGGTCTCACCCATGAAACAATAGGCGGCATGACGGTCGCCGCCAACCCATCACCTAGCCCTGCACACCCACCCCAGCAACTGGTTCTGCTGGGCGCTGGTCACGCCCATTTGCACATCCTGTCCCAGCTGGCCATGCAGCCACTGGCCGGGGCCGTTGTCACCCTGATCGCACCGCAGCCGCGCCCGATCTACGCCAGCATGCTGCCGGGCTATGTGGCTGGCCACTACGCACTGCAAGACTGTGAGATCGCGCTGGAGCCCTTGGTCCGGCGCAGTGGCGTACGCTGGATGCAACGCGGTATCACCGGCGTAAATGCACAACAGCAAACCGTGCAGCTTGACGATGGCAGCACCGTGCCGTTCGACTGGCTGTCGGTCAACACCGGCACCGTCCAGGACCGGGAGAGCATAGAACGCGCGATACCTGGGGCCAGGGAACACGCGTTGTTCGTTCGCCCGGTCGAGGCCTTTGCCGCCTTGTGGCCGCGCGTAGCCGAGATGGGTGACACGCGCGCCCTGCGCATCGCAGTGATCGGCGCGGGTGCTGCTGGCTTTGAACTGGCACTGGCGGTGCGGCACCGACTGCCCGCTTGCGCCATCACACTGGTCTGCGGCCCTGTACCGGTGGGCGCCAACCATTCTCCCGCCGTGCAGCACCGTCTGCAGGCGGTGCTCAAACACCGCAAGGTTACGGTGCTGCAGGATGTGGCTGTTAGCCTGCGGGCCGATTCCGTGCAACTGGGGTGCGGCGCCGATCTGGCCTGCGACGTGACCTTGCTGGTCACCCGGGGACATCCCCCGCAATGGCTGGCCGACAGCGGATTGGCGCTGGATGCGCAGGGTTTTCTGGCGGTTGACACGTACCAGCGCTCCACCAGCCACAGCCGGGTGTTTGCGCCGGTGGATGCCAGCACCCGCGCGGACCGGACGCTGGCGCGTAGCGGCGTGCACGCGGCGCACGCCGGGGCGGCGCTGGTCCACAACCTGGCTGCCGCGATGGCGGGCACCGCGCTCACACCCCACCAACCGCCTGCCGCCAGCCTGAACCTGCTGTCTTGCGGCGACCGCTACGTTGTGGGCACTTGGGCGTCATTCAGTGCGCAAGGCTGGTGGCTGTGGTGGCTCAAGAACTGGATCGACCGGCGCTTTGTGGCACGCTACAAATTGCCTGAGTCAAATTAGCCTCTAGCCCTCGCGGAATATAGATACTTCGCTATATTTTTTATAGCGCATCGCTGCAGATCAGATCACCCGCAACCGGGCGTCGCTGTCAGCGGTCCCGCTGGCACACACCGCACCGATGTCTGTCGCCGCGCCAAAGCCGTGGCGCGCAAAGATTTCCAGCACCGCAGCCACTGCCTCTGGCGCGCAACTCACCAAGAGCCCGCCGCTGGTCTGCGGATCACTCAGCAATGCCTGGTCCACCGCCGAGAAACCCTCGGGCAGTGCGATCTCATGCCCATACCCCGCCCAGTTGCGCCCGGATGCGCCGGTCACCATGCCTGCGCTGGCCAGGGCATGCACGCCGTCAATCAGCGGCACGCGCGCCCAATCGACCTGCACCACACACTTCGCACCCCGTGCAATTTCCAGCGCGTGTCCGGCCAGGCCAAAGCCGGTGATGTCGGTCAGCGCATGCACGCCATCCAGCGCCGCCAGTTCGGGCCCTGGTGTGTTCAGCTGGGTGGTGACGGCAATCATGCGGGCATAGCCGGCCGCATCGAGCGCCTCTTTCTTCAGGGCCGCCGACAAAATACCCACGCCCAGCGGTTTGCCCAGAATCAGCCGGTCGCCCACGCGGGCATCGGCGTTGCGCTTGACGCGCTTGGGGTGCACCAGCCCCAGCGCCACCAGTCCATAGATGGGTTCCACTGAATCAATGGTGTGGCCGCCCGCAATTGGTATGCCCGCCGCCTTGCACACCGCCGCGCCCCCGGCCAGGATCTGGCCAATGGTGTCCAGTGACAACACGTTGATCGGCATGCCCACCAGGGCCAGCGCCATGATGGGGGTGCCGCCCATGGCGTAGACGTCCGAGATGGCATTGGTCGCCGCAATGCGGCCAAAGTCAAACGGATCGTCGACTATGGGCATGAAGAAATCAGTGGTGGCAATCAGTGCCTGCTCGGCATTGAGCTGGTAGACCGCCGCGTCGTCCGCCGTCTCAATGCCCACCAGCAGTTCGGGCGGCATCGGCATGGCGGTGGTCGTCTTCAGTATCTGCGACAGCACGCCCGGCGCGATCTTGCAGCCGCAACCGCCCCCGTGGGACAAAGAAGTCAGGCGGGGCTCGGTAGCCGGGGCGCCAGAACCGGCGCTTGCAGAGGTAGGATTCATGGGGGTGCTTCTGATGGGTGGTAACAACTACCCCGAATTGTCGCGGAATCCGGATCAACCCGCCTTGGAGGGCTCAGCTTCAGATATAGCCCAGCACAGTCCACCAGACACCGCCGACCACGGCCAACAGCAGAAGGTTGACCACACTCATCACCGCACCGGCGATCCACCACTCGTTCAAAGTCGTGTAGCCCGAGCCAAAGATGATGGGTGCGGTGCCGGTGCCATAGTGCGTGAGCGACATCATCAGGGATGAGGCAAACGCCAGCGCCAGCGCCAGCAGCATCGGTGGGGCACCCAGCGCCACGCCGGCGGCAAAGAACGCCGCATACATTGCCGTGATGTGCGCCGTGGTGCTGGCAAAGAAGTAGTGCGAGTAGAAATACACCAGAATCAATAGCGCCGTGGCGCTCATCCAGCCCAGCCCCAAGTAGCTGATGCCCTGCTGGATGGTCTGCGCAAACCAGCCGACCAGGCCTAGTTTGCCCAGGAAGGTGGCCATCATCACCAGCGCTGCAAACCAGATCAGGGTGTCCCAGGCGCTCTTGGCCTTGAGAATGTCTTCCCATTCCAGCACGCCGGTCAGTAGCAACAGCGACAGGCCGATCCAGGCGGTGGTGGTGGCATTGATCTCGTAGGCCGGACCAAACAGCCACATCGGAACGCCGGCCCACATGAGCAGCATCAGCCCCAGAACCGACAGGGTGATGAACTCGGGCTTCTTCATGGGGCCCAGTTTGGCCAACTCGGTCTGCGCCAGTTCCTTGGCATTGGGAGTGTTTTTGATCTCGGGCGGATACAGCGCATACAGCACCAGCGGCATGACCAGCAGCATGACCAGCCCCGGCACCAGCGCCGCCAGGGCCCACTGGCCCCAGGTGATCTTGATGGCCGAATTGGTGGCCTTGGCGATCAAATCCACAATCAGCGGATTGGGCGCCGTGGCGGTGATGAACATGGCCGACGTGATGGGGTTGGTGTTGTAGTTCACCAGCGCCAGATAGCGGCCGATTTTCTTGGATGTGCCCATGTCCGGGCTGGAGCCAAACACGTCCGCGATGGAGCGCATGATGGGGTGCACGATGGCACCGCCGCGCGCGGTGTTGCTGGGTGTGACGGGCGCAATGACCAGCTCCGACAACACCAGACCATAGGCCACGCCAAGGGTCTTCTTGCCCAGCAGCGCAATGAAATAGTAGCCAATGCGGGTGCCCAGTCCGGTCTTGGTCAGGGCCACGGCAATCATCACGGCGATGGCAATCAGCCAGATCAGCGGATTGGCGAAACCACTTAGCGCATCGGCGATGGCCCCTTCGGGCCTGCCGGGGCGAGTGACACCGGTGATGGCCACCAGGGAAATGGCAATGATGGACATGGCCCCAATCGGCAACGCCTTGCCGATGATGGCGGCAATGGTTCCAATGAACAGTGCCAGCAGATGCCACGCGTCGGGACTGACCTTGTCAGGCACTGGTATGACAAACCAGATCAGAAGGGTGATGCCGACCGCCACAGCGGTTGGCGTACGTTTGGGCAGGTTCAGGTGGTCCATGGAATTTTCCCCCTGCACCCATTTAAGGACTGGCCGGCGCGGAATGCAATGTGATCGGCCGCCAAACCGCCTAATTCACGACGCTCGTTGACCCACATCAACAGCAGCGACCGCGTGGCGTCAAGCGCTGGCTAGTAAACCCCTTCATCGCCTGACGCAACGGTGATATGCGATCGTGCAGATGCGCAAACCGGCGGCGCGCTCGGATAAATGGATGCCTTTTCGCGTTCACAATGCGTCCTCCCGCCAGTTTGCACTTGAAAGCGCCAGAAAAACCCTTATCATTAGCACTCGTCGGAGTTGAGTGCTAACACCATTCTTCACCGCAAGTTAATGAGCACTGACTTTTGGAAGTTGGTGCACGTTTGTGGTTGTTACTGTTTGAAAACCTCTAGGAGATCCCCATGAAACTGCGTCCTCTGGCAGACCGCGTGATTGTTAAACGCGTCGAAAACGAAACCAAAACTGCCTCTGGCATCGTCATTCCTGACAGCGCGGCTGAAAAGCCTGATCAAGGTGAAGTGCTGGCCGTGGGCCCAGGCAAGAAGAACGACAAGGGCGAGCTGATCGCCATGAACGTCAAGGTCGGTGACCGCGTTCTGTTCGGCAAGTACAGCGGCCAGACCGTCAAGGTTGCTGGCGACGAACTGCTGGTGATGAAGGAAGACGACCTGTTCGCAGTCGTTGAGTCCAAGTAATCCGCACCCCATTTAACTTAATTTTCAGGAGCCAAACATGGCAGCAAAAGACGTAGTATTCGGCGGCGAAGCCCGCGCACGCATGGTTGAAGGCGTGAACATTTTGGCCAACGC
>Ga0208514_100712_pt1 | contig 13730 bp, 7 predicted proteins | sample LakWasMet70_HOW9_2_FD_183900 | JGI IMG/M metagenome (GOLD analysis project Ga0208514, IMG submission 183900) | Freshwater sediment methanotrophic microbial communities from Lake Washington under simulated oxygen tension - Sediment Metagenome... | ecosystem: Environmental > Aquatic > Freshwater >...
GTGCCTTATTGGCGCTGATGGCGTGCGATACCGAATTCAGCATCATTGCCTTCATCGGCGTTATCTTGCTGATAGGCATCGTTAAAAAGAACGCCATCATGATGATCGACTTTGCCCTGCAAGCCGAACGCGAACTGGGCCTGGATTCCACGGAAGCCATCTTTGCCGCCTGTAAACTGCGATTCCGGCCCATTTTAATGACCACACTCGCCGCATTATTTGGCGCCTTACCATTGGCCTTGGGCACCGGTTATGGCGCAGAACTCCGGCAACCTCTGGGCATCTCCATCGTCGGTGGCCTGATTTTTAGCCAACTGTTAACCCTGTACACCACGCCCATTGTGTATTTGTATCTGGACCGGTTTCGGTTGTGGTCTTACAATCGGTTTTTTAAACCAAGCGTTTCTTTGGAAAGCCATCCTTAGCAAATATAAAAGTTAAAACCAAATAGACACTATGAAAAAATCCCAAACCCTTTACTTGCAAGTCTTAATCGCTATTGCGCTAGGCGTTGCTTTGGGTCATTTTGCCCCGGAGCTGGCCGTTAAAATGAAGCCATTGGGCGATGGGTTTATCAAGTTAATCAAAATGCTGATTGCGCCGATTATTTTTTGTACCGTTGTTACCGGTATTGCCGGAATGCAATCAATGGAAAAACTGGGCCGAGTCGGTGTTAAGGTTTTACTTTATTTTGAGGTGGTTAGCACGCTCGCCTTGTTGATTGGTTTGGTCGTGGTGCATTTTTTACAACCAGGCGTGGGGATGAACGTCGATGCCAGTCAACTTGACACTAAAGATTTGAGTGCTTTTACCAACGCGGCCAATCAGCACAGCGCGGTTGAGTTCTTCTTAAATATGATTCCTATTTCTGTTATGGATGCCTTTGCCAAGGGCGACATCTTACAAGTCTTGTTATTTTCAATGTTATTTGGGGTTTCCTTGGCGGCTATGAAAGAAACCGGTGCGGAAGTGATCCTGTTTTTTCATAAATTATCACAAGTGTTATTTGGCATTGTGGAAACGGTAATGAAGTTAGCACCAATTGGGGCATTTGGCGCAATGGCTTTTACCATAGGCAAATATGGCGTTGGCTCGTTGTTGCCGTTGGCCAAGTTAATGGGCAGCTTTTATTTAACCTGTTTGCTGTTTGTGTGTGTGGTCTTAGGTTTGATAGCCAGATGGGCCGGGTTTAGTATTTTTAAATTCATTCGATATATTAAAGATGAGTTGTTGATTGTATTGGGAACCTCATCATCCGAATCGGTGTTACCCAGAATGATGATAAAACTGGAACAATTGGGTTGTTCAAAGTCCGTTGTGGGCTTGGTTATTCCCACTGGTTATTCGTTTAATCTGGATGGCACATCCATTTATTTATCCATGGCGGCAATTTTTGTCGCACAAGCTACTAATACTCCGTTGTCGATTACGCAGGAGTTTACTTTATTAGCGGTGTTGCTGTTAACGTCCAAGGGTGCGGCAGGCGTTACTGGCAGTGGATTTATTACGTTGGCGGCCACCTTGTCAACCATACCCAGCATTCCAGTGGCGGGATTGGCAATAATTTTAGGTATAGACCGGTTTATGTCAGAAGCGCGCGCATTAACCAATATGATTGGCAATGGCGTGGCCACCATTGTGGCTGCAAAGATGGAAAATGAGTTGGATAGTGAACGGTTACAGGCTGAGTTGGATGGTGTTGTTGATGAATCTAAAAGGTAAACAGCTTGTAAAAGATGATTTTATCAATGCCCAAGGGTACTGAATACCCTTGGGTTCTGTAAACAGCGCTACTAACCTAAGCCCAAAGCCAAGGAAAGTTTTGCTTATGTTGTTGTTCAAATTGATTAATGGTTTCGACATGTTTTAAGGTTAATCCAATGTCGTCCAGGCCGCTTAGCAAGTTGCCTTTGCGGAATGGGTCAATATCAAAATTAAAACTGTTGCCGCCTGGAGTGGTAACTTGTTGATTTTCCAAATCGACTACAAAACGCACGCCTTCGTTAGCTGCAATCTCTGCCATTAATTTATCCAGTTGGCTTTGATCAACTTTGATCGCCAAAATGCCGTTTTTAAAGCAATTGTTATAAAAAATATCAGCATAACTGGTGGAAATAATGGTGTTAAAACCGTAATCGGCAATCGCCCAAGGCGCGTGTTCTCTGGATGAGCCGCAGCCGAAGTTATCGCCAACCACCAAAATTTTAGCACCTTTGAAAGCGGGCTTGTTTAATTCAAATTCTGGATTATCGCTGCCATCGTCGTTAAAACGCCAGTCCTGAAATAAATGTTGACCAAAACCACTGCGTTCCACGCGTTTTAGAAATTGCTTGGGGATAATTTGATCGGTATCGACATTGCTGCGGTTCATTAAGGCCGCAATGCTTTCATGTTTTTTGTATGGTTCCATAGTGTTTCTAATCTCTTAAAGTGTGCGGATGTCTACAAAATGACCAGCGGCGGCAGCGGCAGCGGCCATCGCAGGAGAAACCAAATGCGTGCGTCCGCCTTTGCCCTGACGACCTTCAAAATTGCGGTTGGAGGTAGATGCGCTACGTTGACCTTTGGATAATTCATCGCCATTCATTGCCAGACACATTGAGCAACCTGGCTCGCGCCATTCCCAACCGGCATCCAAAAAGATTTTATCCAAACCTTCTTTTTCAGCTTGTTCTTTAACATGATAAGAGCCTGGAACCGCAATCGCTGTGACACCATTGGCAACTTTGGTGCCTTTTGCTACTTGTGCGGCTATGCGGAAATCTTCAATACGGCCGTTGGTGCAAGAGCCGATAAACACAAAATCCACGGGAATGTCAGTGATTTTGGTATTTGGAGTTAAGCCCATGTAAGCCAAGGCACTTTCGCAGGCTTTGCGTTTACCCTCATCAGGAAAAGTTTCCGGTGCAGGCACTACGCCATCAACACCAATCACTTGTTCTGGCGAAGTACCCCAGGATACTTGCGGCGCTATGTCGGCGGCATCCAGCGTTACAGTGGCGTCATAAACAGCACCTTCGTCGCTGGTTAAGCTTTTCCAATACGCCAAGGCTTGATCCCAGTATTGATCGGATGGAGCAAACTCAAGACCTTTTAAATAAGCGTAGGTTTTTTCATCAGGAGCAACCAAGCCAGCGCGCGCGCCCGCTTCAATTGCCATGTTGCACAAGGTCATCCGGCCTTCCATTGATAAATCGCGGATGGCTGAGCCAGTGTATTCAATCACATAACCGGTGCCGCCAGCCGTACCGATTTTGCCGGTAATGGCCAAGGCAATGTCTTTGGCAGAAGCATATTTGGACAATGCGCCATTGATGACCACTTGCATGGTTTTAGATTTTTTCTGCGGCAAGGTTTGAGTTGCCATAACGTGCTCAACTTCGGACGTGCCGATGCCGAAAGCCAACGCGCCAAATGCGCCATGCGTAGCAGTATGACTGTCGCCGCAAACTACCACCATTCCTGGATGCACAAAACCATGTTCAGGTACAACTACATGGATTACGCCATTATTTGGGTTTTTCATGTCGTACAGATTTAAGCCGTTGTCGCGGCAATTTTCCGCCATGGTTTCGATCTGTTTCTTTGCGATCGGATCAGCAATAGGCAGGTCACGGTTTTTGGTGGGTACACAGTGATCCATTGTGGCCAGTATGCTGTGCGGATTGCGTACTTTGCGACCTGATAAGCGCAGGCCTTCAAAAGCCTGCGGGCTGGTGACTTCGTGCATTAAATGCCGGTCAACATACAGCAAGGGCGCCTGTCCTGCCGCATCAACGACTAAATGGCTGTCCCAGATTTTTTCATACATGGTTTTTTTCATTACATATTCCAAGGCTTGCATAGGGGCTCTAGTGAGAGCATATGGCGTTATACTGATTTATTCCAGCAAAGACAAATAATGCTTTAACAGTTATTTTCCCTAAAAGCGGGCTAACATGCAATTTGTAGTCGTGGTCATGATTGAATTTAATCTGGTAGAAGCAAAATTATCAGTACACAAAAATGCACTCTATTCGGGGCTTGTTCTTAAAATATCAAAGTTAATCCAATGGCTTAATAAGCATTGCTTAAAAACTAAAATAATAATAGAGTTAAGCATTTAACAGACTATTTGAATTTTTTATTGCAGATAACGCGCTAAAACAACTACAGCGATATTGATCATCAGGTGCATCCAGTTTTAAACAGTTCTCTAAAGTTTAACATTTTGATTCATTTTCCTACGTCACCCTATTGCTACAACAAGCCGGATAAAAATTATCTGTAATATAGCTTGGCTGTGTGAACAGCTTGGTTATACATTTAATGATTGACGTTTAAAAAATGAAAAATCAGCTAACAGGTTAAACTAATTCGTATAAGCTGATCTAACCTTAACAGATAAATTGGTAGTTCTTTATAAGCTTAAGTTAGTTAATCACTGATTCGAATCACCCTGTTTCATAACCCTGTTTTAGTTAGGGAGGCTTAATGCTCACTCAACGCATGAAAAAATTAGCAATCCTGCTGACGACTGGGATGATGATGCCTATGGGTGGCATTTCGCAAAGTTATGCGCAATCCAATATCAAGTTGGATGGAACAACAGGTGCTGGAGCTGGGTTAGGACAAGATTTTTCTGGTAACGCAGGCCCGCAAACTATTATTCTGGATGGTGGCGGCTCAGACAGGCACGGCACTGTTAATGGTAACAATTTATTTTTTAGTTTTAATCAATTTGGTATTGCCAGTGGCGATACTGCGCAGTTTCAATGCACGGATTGCGCCGCCTTAACCAACGTCATTAGCCGAGTGACTGGGAATGCCAGCTCCATTATTGACGGTACTTTACGGTCAGACATTCCGAATGCCAATTTCTGGTTTTTTAACCCTAATGGCGTAGTTTTTGGAGCTGGTTCGGTTGTTGATGTGCCAGCGGCACTGCATGTCAGTTCTGGAAATTTACTAAATTTTGGTTCAAGCCAATTTGATGTCAACACCGACCTAACTAGTTCATCGTTAAGCTTTGCTGAACCAACTTCCTTTGGCTTTGCCAATTCTGGAGATATTACTGTTTCCGGCACTTCAGTTATTGCTGGCGGTGCGGTGGAAATTGCTGCAGCAAATAGTCTTACCATTAATAACAATAACACTATATACACTCCATCTGCGGCCAGCTTAACCGCTAATAACTCCGGTGTACTCAGCACAACCAATGTGGCTGATATCGCTATTGTTACCAATTCCGCCGGCGGTACGCTCAATTTGTCTTCACCTGGTGAGATAGTGGTCGGTGCAAATGCCATATTTAATGGCAGCGTAGGGTCGGGCGGCGCAATAACCAACAATGGCAGTATTGGCAACGCATCGTCGGGCGGTGCAATAGCCAACAATGGCAGTATTGGCAACGCATCGTCAGGCGGCGCTATAACCAACAATGGCAATATTGGCAACGCATCGTCGGGTGGTGTATTAACAAACAATGGCAACATTAACGGTTCTGCCCATGCTGCGGTCGATGTGTTTAACACGAACACCGCTAATATCACCGATGGGGTGTCTGCAGACAGAAATGTGAATAATAGCGGACATATTTGGGGTGGTTCGGTCACTGCAGGGCAGGATATTACCAATACCGGCGCTATCATTTTAAATAAGTCTGGCGTGGTTAATCTGAATGCTGGGCAAAATTTAATTAATACCGGCGATGGCGTTAACACGGGTATTATCCAGATCAATCACGATACTGGTAACGAAACTATTCATGCTGGTTATGATCTGGTTTTAGGCCAGGATGCTGGGAAAGGCCTTATCCAAAAACAAAATGGCGCGGGAAATTTAACCATTACGGGAGGTAACCATGCCTTCTTGCTTAATAACAGCGGTTCGCGCATTGAGGATAATAGCACGCAAGGTGGTAATTTAACGGTTAACGTGCCTGCGGGTAACCTGGATTTAGCCGCCGGAAACTTAATTTCTAAATCAGGTGACGGCACTGGTCAGCTTATTCTGAATGTGCAGGCGGGTAATTTGATAACCCATTCAGGTGCGAGAATTGATGCCGTCAAACCTGGTCAAAATCACTTAATCACAGTCAGTGGTGCTATTGATAATAGCGGTGAGCTTACTGCAGAACAAGTCCATGCTAGCGCTGGTTTGGTAAACCAGGCGGGTGCAGCAATCAATGGCGATGCCAGCAGCGGTCAAGCCATGACCAACAATGGTGTTATTAATGGCAATGCAAGGGCTGAATCAGGATTAAGCAACGCCGGTACCATCACTGAAAATGCGTTTTCAAATACCGGTGATTTACAAACAACAGGTACTATTTTCGGTAAGGCGCAGGCTGCAGCTGGATCACTTATAAATGCTGGCAATATTGGCGGTCACGCAACGGCTGGTATTAACTTAACCAATCAAGCAACGGGAAGAGTTGACGGTTCTGCTCAAGCTAATCAAAGCCTGACTAACGCTGGAATTATTAACCATAATGCAACCGCCTTTGCTGGTGAACTAATCAATTCAGGCACAATTGCCGGTGATGCGGAAGCAAGTACGGGTAATTTAAGTAATACCGCAGCAATTAATGGCTCAGCAAAAGCGGGTAGCAACTTAACCAATACTGGAAATATAGGACTAGATGCTACTGCCGTAAATGGCAATATACAAAACAGCGGACAGATAAATCGCGATGCTGAAGCTGGTAACGACCTGACTAATCAAGCCAATGCGGTGATTAACGGTTTTGCCAATGCACATCAAACGCTGACTAATGCTGGCATAATTATTCAAAATGCCACTGCTGGTACAAATCTGGTTAACCAGGGAAATATTGGGAAGGATGCTGTTGCAGGCATTGATTTAGATAACCAGGCATCCGGGGTTATTACTGGTAATGCAAAAGCCGACCAGCAATTAAGTAATGCGGGTTATATTAATCAAAGTGCCACGGCAGGCACTACTTTAGTTAACAACGGGCGTATTGGTTTAAATGCTTTTTCTGCTGGAAATTTAACAAATAACAACACGATTAACGGTAACGCGACTGCTGAAATTAATCTTTATAACAGCGGCGTTATTGATAAAGATGCAATTGCCAAAGGCGGCATAATAGATAATAAATCATCAGGCTTAATTAAGGGTACTGTCTCTGCTGATCAGGGCTTAATTAATGCAGGAACTATTAGCCTAACTGCCAAATCCACGCATGGCCAATTGATTAATTCTGGCACGATAGATATGAATGCATCGGCCGATGATGGCGATTTGAAAAACACTGGAACAATTTTAGGGTCAGCCGATTCTGGAGGCAACCTAACCAATCAGGGGGCCATAGGTTCAGGTGCAAATTCTGGTGGCGATTTGGATAACCAAGCATCAGGGCATATCACTGGTAATGTTATATCTAAACGTGGTCAGCTAAGCAATAACGGAGTCATCAATGGTGATGCCTCAACTGGCAGTGGCGACTTGAATAACGCTGGAACAATTACCGGTGCAGCTGACTCTGCGGACAATTTAACCAATCAAGCTAGTGGAAATATCAGTAACGGCGCTACCGCAGTTGGTAACTTAACCAATTATGGCGTTATTGAAGGGGCTAACATAACGGCGGGGCAGGATTTACAAGTGAGAGGTAGTGCAGCTGTTGTTAATTTGACTGGCACTAACCCAGTAGAAATGAGAGCGTATCAAAATTTAACCATAGAAAAAGGCGCGAAAGTTAACGTAACAAACATTGGCGATGCTTGCATATTGGCCGGCAAAAATTTAAATGTAACAGATAACAATACAAAAATTTCTGCTAACAATTCAGGGGCGATGGTAATCAGTTCAGGTAAGCCGCCTACTGGTGGTAACATTAAACTAACTAATTATGCTGAGATTACAAAAAGCTTGGGCACTGATTTACAAATAGTTGCATATAAGTCCTTGGGTAGAGCAATCCAATTAGACGCAGGCGGGAAAATTATTATCGACAAAGGTGGCAAGCTGATAGCAGATCAACCGAAGGGAACGCTATTTATTGCTGCAGAAGGAACGGCCGCTTTAGGTCAAATAAAAAGTAACGGCACGTTTAAAGCCAATGACCAAACTTTGTACGGCTTACAAATTGCCTCGGGTGGTTCTGTTAAAACCATGAATAAAGTAAATTTGAGTGTAGTAGCTCAGACAGTTTATCTTCAGGGCGATGGGGCGGTGTCTGGTGAAAAAGGGACTATGAGCTTTAAAAATCCAAATGCTGGCAGTATCAATTTAATTGTTCAACCACAGCAATTTAAAATTAAAAACTCCAGCATTATCAATAAAGGCGCAATTACGCTAGATAACTATTATTTAGATATGCAAGGCGATGACCAGGTAGCTTCCGGTATTAAATCTAGCTCGATTATAAATTTAAAGTTGAGCAATCTGGCGACATTATCAACCCCCAGACTAGTTGCAGGTGTAGGTGCCAAAAACAAAGCTGAAAGAGTCAATGGATTAACGAATTACCTGGATGGCAAATTAACAAAGGAAAGTACTAATATTAACGAAATTATTCAAACAGTAACTAGCGCCTCTTCCACCATTGTTGCCAAGCCGTCTACAAATCCAGGGTTGCCTAAAAATCCGTGTGAAAGCAGAAATGGCCTAAGTACTTTAAATACCAATACGCCTGGTACCTATCAGCCAGGTGCTAATGCCCAGCTACCCTATTCCATCTTATCAACAACATCGGTAGTCAAGCCTGCTACCATTATCCCCACTGCGTCAGTTCCTTCAGCACCTTTAGCAAAATCGGATGAATGTTGATGCTGCAGTTAGACATGGGTTAAGTGTGGCAAATCAAAAAAAAATCCATTCCGGATTTACTTTGAAATTCTTGGATGTGCTGCTGGTTTCCTTGATGGTTAGTCAATCAGTGGTAGCGGAGGTTTATATACCAGCCGATCCGACTCGAACCAGCCCCTCCCAATTAAAGCCGATTCCCTTTCAAGCGCCAGAACAGAAGGAAGATGGATTTACGTTGCCAGCAGTTCCCGCCTCACCACTGCCATTATCCGGTAACCCTAAATTAGTGTTGGTACGGGTAGAGTTTGTTGGCAATAAAGTACTCAGTACGAAAGAATTGCAAGCCCTTGCCCGTTCATTTTTAAATCATCCATTGAACGGAAGGGATTTGGAAGATTTACGCCAGCGCATCACTTTTCATTATGTAAATAAAGGCTACCTAAATTCGGGAGCGGTAATCCCCAGTCAATCGATAAAAAATGGTGTGTTGCTGATAAAAATAACAGAAGGCAAACTGACTGAAATCAGGTTACAAGGGCTGGACAGATTAAAGCCGGAGTATGTTCGAGACCGGCTGGCTAATGCAGCGGGTTCGCCCTTAAATATAAAAACGCTGCAACAAGGTTATCAATTGCTACTGAAAGATCCCTTGATCGAACGCCTAAACGGTCGGTTTCTGCCCGGTACCAAGCCAGGGGAAAGTATATTGGATGTCAATGTTACCCGTGCCCGGCCCTATCAGATTAATCTACAAGCTGATGATTATATCACCCCCAGTGTTGGCGGATTTGCCGGGCGTATTAGTGGGTGGGTAAGCAATTTAAGCACCTGGGGGGAGACGATTGATGCTAACTTTTTGGTTGCGGAAGGGTTGCTTGGCGTTAACACCGGTTTGGACTTGCCAATAAACGCTTATGACACCCATTTAACGTTTAGATTTAGTGATACGTTTGCCCGTTTACTCGAAAAGAAATTTGTAGACTTAAATATAAAAACAGAAGTGACTGGTTATGACTTAGGGATTAACCATCCTATCTATCGGTCATTAAACAATGAGTTTCGGGTTGGGGGTAACTTTGCAGTTAGACGTGACGATACCACCTTCCTCAGCGATCCCAATACCTTGGTCTCAAATTTTGGCAGCAGCAAAGTGACCGTCTTAAGATTATGGCAACAATATAATTTTAGAGGTACTGATGATATTTTGGTATTTAGATCGACGTTTAACAAAGGGTTGGATGCACTTGGATCAACGGTTAATGGTATTAAACCCGCCCAAACCAGTGATTTTTTTAACTGGATCGGTCAAACCCAATATGCGCGACGAATGTTAAAAAATGGGGCGCAATTGGTATTTAGAGGTGCAGTGCAGCTATCAGATACTGCTGTGTTAGGCTTGGAGCGCTTTTCATTAGGCGGTATTTACAGTGTGCGAGGCTACCGTGAAAATTCCTATGTTAAGGACAATGGCTTTTATGTTGGGCTGGAATTTCGCTACCCGTTATTTGGAGGAGACCGATTTTCCAAACATAGCTTTAATTTAGTCCCGTTTATGGATTTTGGTGGCGCATGGAATAACCCTAATGCATCGAGCATAAATAATAATGTCCAAAAAACTTATTTACATTCAGTGGGACTAGGCGGCGTGTGGCATTACGATAAATTAGATACCGAATTATATTGGGCGCACCCCCTGATAAGCCAAAGCCAGAATAACGAACATAGTATTCAAGATGACGGTATCCATTTTAAGGTGAGTTTAAATGCATTTTAAACGCGCTATTTTTGTTAGGCCTGCATTGGTCTGCTGCATCGGATGGGTAATGTTTTGCCCGGCACCTGCGTTTTCAGCAGAATTAGCCGAAAACGTCAGAAATTTAAATCAAACCCAAAAATTAGCCAATGCAGAATCTTTTAGAGATCATGGAAACTATCCACTGGCCGAGCAGCTGTTAACGGATGTTTTGAGTCAGGCAGAACGAGAGGGTGATCGTGTTATGCAGGCTATGGCGGCTGCGGCACTGGGTTATAACTATTATTTAGTTCGTAATGATGTCAATACGCAACTCATGTTGAGCAAGGCGTTAAATCTAGCCAGACCATTAGGTTATCCAGCCTTAACTGCCTTAATTCAGGAATACCTGGGCATGATGCAAGTTGCGCTGCAACAGCCTGAGTTGGCAGCAGCTAGCTTTAAGCAGGCCTTGCTAGATGCCAATACCGCAAATGATCAGTCACTTAAGTTAAGTATTTTATTAAACCAAAGCAAATTAGAAGTTGATTTGGCTAAACAATTAGCTCAGACACAAAGTTTGGCTATCGAAATTCAAAAATTACCGAATTCAGCATTAAAAGCCAATCTGCTGCTTAATTTAGCAGAACTGTTATTGTCTAAAACCGAAAACTCCGCACATGTTAAGCAGGCCTTTCAGGTGTTAGATGATGCGCTGAAAGGCGCAATGCAGTTGCACTTAACAAGAGTGCAAATCCAGGCACAAAAGTTACTGGCAAAATTATATGCACAGCAGCATCGGGAACAAGATGCTTTAGTTTGGCTGGATCAAGCTGTTTTTGCCGCGCAACAAGCCAATGCCAAAGATCTCTTGATGCAATTAGAAACCCAGCGAGCGGAAATCCTGCACAAAATGGGTAACCTGAGTGATGCAATGGATGCCTATCGACGCGCTATCCAGCAATTAGTGGATATACGGCATGATATTCCCGTCTATTTACATGATGGTCAATCATCAATCACGCAATTAATCGATCCGACTTATCGTGGGTTTGCGAATGTGTTACTAAGCTTGTCCAGCCAGACAAAAAGACCGGAACTTAAACAAGCGCTATTGAAAGAAGCTATTGGTGTGATGGAGGCTATCAAACAAGCAGAATTAGAAGACTTCTTTAATGACCGCTGTTTAATAGAAGAATCCGTCGATACCAATATCCTGGAAAAAATGCTACCAGCTACAGCCATCGTATACCCGGCAATTTTTCCAGATAGGATCGAATTGCTGTACCGTTTTGGCGATAATCTGGAAATCTTACAAAAAACCATCAACATATCCAGTGCGGAATTAGCTAGTAATGCGGTTTTAATTTCAGAGCGGTTGCGCGATGGAAAAGATTACCGCTTGGCATCTTATAAACTGTATAACTGGATAATACGTCCTTTCATTCAGGAGCTGGCACAAAAAAAAATCAATACTTTGGTATTTGTGCCAGATGGGTCTCTGAGGCAGGTACCTATGGCTGCACTCAACGATGGTCAACATTTTTTGGTCGAGAACTATGCCAGCGTTACTTTGCCCGGCTTAACGCTTAAACACATGCCAGAATCACCAGTCAGTCACAATAAGCGAGCGCTAATTGTAGGTTTAAGCAGGCCAGATGGTGCTTCCTTAGATCAATTAGCCCCTAATTACGTAAAAATGTTTTTAGATGAGCGAGGCTTAAGTGCTGACGAAAAGTCTTTATTAATCAGTTTGGCCTCAAAAGATTATGTAAAAGGATCCAGGCGTGCAGAGCTGGTTTCCGATCTAAGTTTGCCTGGCATCGCGTTGGAAGTGGCGTTATTACAAAATAAAATGCCAAATACTACGCTGTTAAATCAATCGTTTACCTTTCAAGAATTTCAACGCCAATTGGAGTCTGGCGATTTTTCAATCGTACATATCGCATCGCATGGCTACTTTGGGCGCCATGCAGAAGACAGTTTTATTATGGCGTATGACAGAAATTTTAAGCTAACCGAATTTCAGTCACTATTGAAAAGTAATAACATAAGTCGTTCACCCATTGATCTCTTAACATTAAATGCCTGTGAAACTGCGTACGGAGATGATCGCGCCTTGTTAGGTTTTAGTGGCATTGCTATCAAAACAAATACTTTAAGTGCAATCGGTACACTTTGGCCGATTAATGATATTGCAGCAGCAGAGTTTATGTCGGAATTTTACGGCCAACTGGATCTGCAATCAAAAGCCGGTGCGTTGAGGCTAGCACAATTGACCATGTTGAAAAGTCCAAAATTTAACCACCCATATTATTGGTCGCCATTTATTCTGGTCGGAAATTGGCAGTAGGGATCGGTTTACGTGGTTGCAAATTATCAATGAAGATGGACATGGAATTTGGCAACAAAAAAAATAGATATACAATGATGGCTTACAAAAATAAAAATAACCCAATACTGTCTTGTGGCTGATTATTAAAAGCACGGGATAGTTCAATTGCACATAGGTAAGTTTCAATGATAAACGTAGCATTTAACCTGGCGATATATACAGCACTTTTTTTCATCGTTGGCATGATAAAACCAAAATGGCCGCTGTTTTTTCTAAAAAAGCCGGACAGATTTCTAATTTTAGCAATTACAACAGTTTTGTTTATGATTTGCGCAACACTCTACGGCGAAGGAAATCGACAAAATAAACTGGAACAAGAAATAAAGCTAAAAGAAGAAACCAAATTGTCCGAGCCCGCACCAGCAGCGACTACCGCACCGCTACCAACAACAATACCTGCAAAGTAATAAAAAAACTGTTTGACAGTCAGGAAGAAGTAGGTATAATGCACGGCTCACTTGGACGGAACGAGAGTGGTTAGGAAAGGGACTGAAAACGAAGTGAAAAATAAAGTTTGACAAAGTTTATCTGGTCTGTATAATTGTCCAGCTCAACACAGCGAAAGCTAAGCTCTTTAACAACATGGTCAAAATAATTTGTGTGGGTGCTTGTGGCGGTTATTAGTCAGTAGATGAATAACCAGAGCAAGACCTCGTTAATTCGAGTTCTCTATACTGGGAACAGATTGGTTGCTTATCTTAAAAGCAACAAAATGATTTGAACTGAAGAGTTTGATCATGGCTCAGATTGAACGCTGGCGGTATGCTTAACACATGCAAGTCGAACGGTAGCAGGCCTTCGGGCGCTGACGAGTGGCGGACGGGTGAGTAACGCGTAGGAATCTGC